>FMJZ01008913.1_pt1 | contig 14266 bp, 12 predicted proteins | sample 1987881 | NCBI WGS metagenome assembly FMJZ01 (sample SAMEA4378227, study PRJEB15110) | soil metagenome | biome: soil; feature: Field; material: Soil | place: India | collected 2015-03-11 | depth 0 m | reverse complement strand
TGGGAGAGGGGTCGGCTCACCAGGAGGTTCGCCCTCCAGGTTGGACGGATGCATCATGTACTGGATGGCGAGGCTCTTGCCGAGCCGTGTTTCCCTCTCCTTGTGGGAGATGGTCAGGGTGAGGGCTTCTTATTCGGCTCACCGGGAGGTTCGCCTTCCAGATTGGGGGACTAAAAAGCGTCCAGCACGCAGGGTCTACATCTTAAAACCGGGAGGACTGTAAGGTGAACACATCGGGGGAATCGATAATCCTGTTACCGCAACCCAGAACCTTTCGCCCGCAAACGGGTGTGCTGAACCTGCAAAACGGGGCACGCATCGTCTGTCAGGGTGAGCCACAAACTCTTTTGCCCATCGCCATCCACCTGCAAACAGCGGTGCGCGAAACGCAAAACCTGCACTGGCAGATTGGGGCAGGCAGCGCCGAAAACGACCCGCTGGCGCAGGCGGTGCTGACGCTGGATAGTACAGTCAACCTTCCCGCGCAGGGCTATCGCCTGAATATCACACCCAAAAACGTGCAGGTTCGCGCTGGTGATGCCGCTGGGTTGTTTTACGGTGTGATGACACTTCGACAAATCCTGCGCCAGTGCACGGGCGCGCTGCCCTGCTGTGAGGTAGAGGACTATCCTGATTTCCCTTCGCGCGGGGTGATGCTGGACATCAGCCGGGACAAAGTGCCCACCTTGCAAGCACTCTTCGCGCTGGTGGACGAACTGGCGGAGTGGAAGGTGAACCATCTGGAGCTGTACACCGAACACACCTTCGCCTATCGCAACCACCGCGAGGTGTGGGTGCAAGCCAGCCCGATGACCGGCGAGGACATCCTGCGCCTTGATGCCTATTGCCGGGAGCGATTTATTGAACTGGTGCCGAACCAGAACTCCTTCGGGCACATGCATCGCTGGCTGAAGCTGCCGCGCTATCGCCACCTTGCCGAGTGTCCCGACGGATTTGACTGGCCCTGGGGCGGACACAGCGACGAACCGTTCAGCCTGGACCCGACCAACCCCGAAAGCCTTGCGCTGATTGCCGAGCTGTATGCCGAGCTCCTGCCGCACTTCTCCAGCCGCAAGTTCAATGTGGGCTGTGACGAGACGTTTGACCTCGGGCTGGGCAAAAGCCGGGCAGAGTGCGAGCGCAAGGGCAAAGGGCGCGTCTACCTGGAGTTCCTGCTGAAGATATACGAACTGGTCAAAGGGCACGGGCGTACCATGCACTTCTGGGGCGACATTATCATGGAGCATCCCGAGCTGGTTCCCGAACTGCCCAAAGACGTGGTTGCCCTGGAGTGGGGCTACGAGGCGAGCCATCCATTCGCGGAACACGGCGCAAAGTTTGCCGAATCGGGAATCCCCTTCTACGTCTGCCCGGGCACTTCGTCATGGAACACCATCGCGGGACGCACCGATAACTGTCTCGGGAACCTGCGCAACGCCGCCGAAAACGGGCTGAAGCACGGTGCCATCGGTTACCTGAACACCGATTGGGGCGATAACGGACACTGGCAGTACCTGCCGGTGAGCTATCTGGGCTTCGCAGCGGGAGCGGCGCTCTCGTGGTGCTACGGAGCGAATCGCGATCTGGACGTGGTACGTGCGCTGGATACGCATGTCTTCCGCGACAGGGCGCGCGTGATGGGCAGGCTGGTATACGACCTCGGCAACGCCTATCAGAAGATTGGGCATCTCGTGGGCAATGCCAGCCTGTTGTTCCACTTCGTGCATTCTCCCCTGACACAGCCCTTACCCGAGGCGATTACCGAGAGAGCCATCCGCGACACGATGGAGTATATTCGTACGGTGACGGAGCCGCTCTCCCGCGCGAACATGCAACGGGCGGATGCGTCGCTGATTATAGGCGAGTTCGCCAACGCTACGCGGATGTTACTGCATGGGTGTCGTCGCGCGCTGGCGGTGCGTACGGGTACTATAGAAACAGAAACGGAGCGGCGCGCCCTCGCAGGGGAGATGCGCGAGATACTGGGCGAGCATCGCCGGTTGTGGATGGCACGCAACCGCGAAGGCGGATTGCAGGATAGCACCCGGGTGCTGGAACAGCGTTTAGCGGAGTACGAGAGATGAGTAAGGTTGTTTAGAGGAGGTGTACCATGATACCCAAACGTCCCTATGGCAAGAAGGGAGACAAAATCTCCATTATCGGATTGGGGGGCATCGTGCTGGCGAGGCTGCCCCAGAAGGAAGCAGATGCCATCGCACGTGAAGCCTTCGAGAAGGGCATCAATTACTTCGACGTTGCCCCTACCTACTGGGACGCGGAAGAGCGCATGGGACCGGCGATTAAGTCCTTCCGCGACAAGCTCTTCCTCGCCTGCAAAACCACTAAGCGCGACGCGAAGGGCGCCCAGGAAGAGCTGGAGAACTCCCTGCGCAAACTGCAGACCGACCACTTTGACCTGTACCAGCTTCATGGTCTGTCCAAAATGGAGGAGCTGGAACAGTGCTTTGCGCCCGGCGGGGCGATGGAGACCTTTCTGAAGGCACGCGAACAGGGCAAGGTGCGTTATATCGGCTTCAGCGCTCACTCGGAGGAGGTAGCTCTGGAGGCGATTAAACGGTTTCCCTTCGACAGCGTGCTGTTCCCCTTCAACTTCGTCACGCTGTTCAAGGGCAACTTCGGCTGGGAGTTACTGAAAGAGGCTCCAAAGCGCGGTATGACCCTGCTGGCTCTGAAGGCGATGGCGGCTACACACTGGAAAGAAGGCGAAAAACGGCTGGAGAAGTGCTGGTACAAACCCATCACCGACCCCAAGCTGGCGGAGCTGGCGCTGCGCTTCACACTGTCCTTGCCGGTAGCTGCTGCGATTCCGCCCGGCGACGAGAACATCTTCCGCATGGCGATACCCTTTGCCGAGCGGTTCCGCAAGATTACTTCGCGCGAAGAACAGCAGTTACGCGCTGAGGCGGAGGGGCTGACGCCTATTTTCTCCAGAACAGCGTAGGGTTTCTGTACCGCGGCGGGGATAGTCACTCTGAACGCAGACGAAGGAGGTGCCAGGGACCTTCACTGCGTTCAGGTCCACAACCTACACCAGCAATTCATCTACGCTGATAGGGCTGTCGGGCTTTTGCAGGCAGGTCAGTGCCTCCCCAGACTTGTAGATGCGCCTTGAGCGATAGCCAATCTGGGCGTCCGGGTCGCGATATACCTCTACACAGCGGTCCTCAAGGTTCACCAGCCAGTATTCGGGGATGCCTGCCCGCGCATAAAGCAGTCCCTTGACCTGTCGGTCGTACTCCAGCGAACTCTGAGCCACCTCCACCACGAGCACCGCTGTACTGGGATGAGCATCCCGATAGTCACCCGGTTTGCCCGGCACCACGGCAACATCAGGTTCAGGTTCGCTATCGCCCAAACTCAACGGCGACTGCATTCGGACAAAAAACACATCGCCCAGCAACTGCTGAAGACAGGAGAACACATTGTGCGTGCACACCGTGTGCGCGGGACCAATTGGCGACATCCGTACAATCTCCCCCTCTATCAGTTCCACCCGCTCGCCGTCGAACAGTCCAATCTCCGCCATCCGATGATATTCTTCGGGCGTGAACCGACGGCGTTCTGCGCATACAACTGGCTTGTTTTCTAGTGTCTGAACCATTGTCATCACCTCGGATGACCTCCTGTGCTGGCTACACCAGCAGAGCATCCACGCTGATGGGACTATCAGGCTTCTGCAAGCAGGTCAACGTCTCGCCCGGAGTGTAGATGCGTCGCCAGCGGTAACCGAGTTCTGGTGCGGGGTCGCGATACACCTCCACACAACGCTCTTCCATGTTCACCAGCCAGTATTCGGGGATGCCTGCCCGCGCATAGAGCAGTCCCTTCACCTGTCGGTCGTACTCTAAGGAACTCTGAGCCACCTCTACCACCAGCACCGCCGTGCTGGGATGAGCATCCCGATAGTCGCCCGGCTTGCCCGGCACAACGGCGATGTCCGGCTGAGGTTCACTGTCGCCCAAGGAGAGGGGCATCTGCACGCGCACGCGATAGCCTTCACCGAACAGCCTCCACAACGTCTCCGCAACAACGGTAACCGTCTCCCCATGTGCTGGTCCAATCGGTGCCATCTGCACAATCTCCCCCTCTATCAGCTCCACCCGCTCGCCGTCAAACAGCCCGATTTCCGCCATCCGATGGTACTCTTCTGGCGTGAACCGGCGGCGTTCTACGGTTACGGCAGGCGTCTTTACCATCGTCTGGACCATCGCCATCACCCCCGAATACTTCTGTTCTGATTATACACCATCTGGAGCAAAACTCTCTTCAGGGAGGCTGGCTGGGGCGTGCCTGTTCTTACGATACTCCACCAGCCAATCCACAAACGCCCACAGGAAGGATGCGATGACCACCGCCACCAGCAGAACCCCACCGGCGCGGTGGGTGGGGTAGTGAAGCTGAGCGATACCGTCAAACACAAAAACAGTGTGAACCCCAAACACAAACAGCGCAAGCGGATTGTAGCGAAGCACCCAGCGATGGAGCAGCCATACCCCTGCGAGGAAAAGCCCTGCTCCCAGCACATACTGCAGAGATTCCCACCACTCGGCGAAAAGCAGTGCGCCTGGCAGAGTTAGCAGAAGATACCAGAGCACGCATCGGCGTGTGTTGCCGAACATTAACTTGAGGCTGGGCAGTGTGCCAAACCACGCAACCAGTAAAGCCAGCCCAGCCAACATCCCCACCACGAGCGCGAAAAGGAAAGGCGAGAAAGTCGCAATGCCCAGAGGGGCGTAGACAGAATCCACTCGCGTCTGCAGTATCCATTGTGGAATCACAGCCCGTCCACTGCCCGGCTGTGCCAGCAGTTCCACGGAATCTATCACGGAAAAGAGCACAAGAACCGGCGACCATATCGCTGGCTGTATCATGATGGCGTCTCTCCACGCCCGGCGATAGCGACGCGGATGCGACAACGCCCGCCACCAGTCGGTCAGGTCAGGCAGAGTGGGGTACAGTGCCCTCCAGGCGGGCACGAAGGGGGCTAGTGCCATGACAACGATGAATAACAGCCCTCCCACAATCAGCAAGTTCACCATTACCAGCATCGCGAATGTTTCCGGGGGCAGTGATTCAGGCGCACTGGCAACCTGTTCCGGGTAACGCAGGAAAACAAGAAACAGAAACAGCACGGCAACTGCCGTCGCGGGATGAAGCAACGAACGCCACGGCGTTCTGTAGCGGCGCATGACTTGAATGGTCACACGCCAGTTCCACACAAACAGAATGAGCGCCACAACGGCTATCGCAAGCCCGCCTGCCACGCGACGTACGGTAGAAACCTCCCGTTGAAATATCTCACTGCTTGGCACGTCCACTTCGCGATAGATGTCGGTTGCTACGTCGCCATTCACACTTGCGACCACCCAGAACTGCGCTTTGCCCACCTGCAACCCTTCTACCTGCCACCTGAAAGAGTAGAGCGAGCGGGCAGGAAGCTGGTATGTCGTACTTCCCGACAAACGCAGCCTCTCCAGAGGGAAACCGAGCTCCTTCAGCGCAGATGTTGCGATTTGCTGTGCCTGTTCCTTAGATATCTTTTTGCCGGGCGCCTCTTCAGGCAGGTTGCAATATCTGTACCAGAAATCGCCTTCCGGTGTAAGCATTACGAACCACTCCTTACGGCTACCGGGTTGCCACCAGCGAACCTGCCACATCTCGTCCCGGTACTGCACGCGCTCCCACAGCGCATCGGCATCCCTCTGGCTCAGAAATCGCCGCAGGTACTGGTACTCTGGGTAGTCGCTCTCATCTATCTGGACGTTTTCCACCCCGACCAGCCAGCCATTTACCTCCTTGCCCTTGGCTGGCAAGTAACCCTTCGCCTTCTCCAGAGCCTGTCGCGCGTCCAGCAGATGTACCCGGAAGGGGTTCGCTTCGCCTTCCGCCCATTTGAACCTCTGCTGAGCGCTGGTTAATCGGCTATTGGCATAGGCTAACACTAATGAAGCGAGCAACACCACAGCAGAAACCCACAGCACCCTGCGCGGGATGGCGGGAAACTCTACTCTCCGTTCAACAGGAGGCGCTTCAGCAGTCGGCGATTCAACGGCGGGAGGAGTTTTCTCAACTTCCTGTTCCGCAGGTAGTTCTATCGTTGCATGCTCACCCAGCCGACGCGACCAGTACCACGAGAGCAGGGCAGGTAGCGCAATCCAGAACATTACCACACCGAAGCTCAGGCGTGCCGGCCACTGGTCGCTGTACAAAAAGATGTCACTGCTGACAGCCACATTGTAGAGAGCGTGCGTCACGATGGTGGTCAGTGGTCCAAACTGCATCACAGCCCATCCCCACAGAATGCCCGGCAGGAGCAGCTCCACCAGGCGCAGGTAATAGGGAACTGTGGGATAACTGCAGTGTCCCGCAGCCCAGACGACCGCGCCGACGATGATGCCTGCCCATGCGCTCTTCAGGTATCGGCGGAACAGCGCGATGATAAAAACACGAAACAGCATCTCTTCATAGACCGATGCGTCGATTCCCATCAGAAGAGGATATGCCCAGGGCGCCAGGGTGCTCAGCAGGTCATCATAGGGCACGGTGGTGGATGCCCATGCGCCAAGGAATCGCTGTGCGGCGCCTAAGAAAAGCACGACATACAGGAGATGTATCGCGAACAGCCAGTAACCCAGTGCGATGCGCTTTCTGCCTTCTGGATGCGCCCAGCCGCGCCGCGTGAACCAGAAATAGAGCGGTACTGCGTTTGGGAATGCCTGACGGTAAACCAGTTCCGCCCCGGCGATTATCAGCAGGACGAGGGCGCCTCTCAGCAACACTGAGAAAAGGCTTCCCAGGATCTCAGATGTCCAGAAAGCAGCCCACGTCTGGTCATTCTCCATCTCGGCGATGCTGAGAGGGATTTCGTTCAGGGCGTTCAGCAAATATACCCCAGCAACTATTGCCGCAGGTGCCAGGGCGCCTTTCCAACGCAGATGCCGTTTCACCGCACCAAACAGCAACACCGCTGCCAGGATGACAGTGAAGATAACCGCCGCACTGTACGCAACTGTTGCGATTACCATTCCACGCACGCGCTGTCGTTGAAAGGAGTACCTGAAGGCTTCAGGGATGTGCAGATAGCGGCTGTAGTAAATCACCTGGTCTCCCGAAACGATGACCTCCACTCGCTGTCTGCCCTCACCGAGTTGCAGGTTGGTGCGCTCCCAAACATAGTGGTAATCCACGCGGGCGTGACGAGGTTCTTTGCTTTCGCCAATGAGGCGATACTCCTTCAGGTCAATGCCTATCGTCTGCTGGAGAAACTGCTCTGCCACCTGTCTGGGACGACGCGAAGGGGGCATGGGGGCGTCGGTCGGCATCCTGCGCACGAACACGAGCACACGCCCATCGGGGTCCACGCCCACACGATAGTCTTCCTCCCTGCCCGGGCGAAACCAGCGAGTGTACCAGAGGTAAACAAACCCCTGTTCCTGCGCCACCTGGTTGGCTCTGCGGATACCAAGCGTTTGCTCGAGGTAGGTTTTGACGGAGTTTACTACCTTGAACGTCGTTACCTGGGTGTAGCCGGGAGGAACCTTTACCCCCATCTGAGACAAAAAGCGCGTGGCGATTTGCTGTGCCTCACCGCGCAACACATTCAGTCGCAAGCCCGATATGGGGAACACACGGGGGTACAACCATAAGCCGATGACCAGAGCCAGCACCCCGGTGACCACAAGGACCGTCGTGTATGAACGGCTTTCTCGAAACATCACGGAATCCCTGCGCCAAAATAACTTATAAGCAGAGAGTTCTTACAGGAGCAAAAAGAATCCTTCCCTATCCTCTGTTGATGAGGTGCGCCAGATAGCCTGCGCCGAAGCCGTTGTCGATGTTCACTACCGCGACGCCGGGTGCACAGCTGTTCAGCATGGTCAGCAGGGGAGCCAGCCCGCTGAAATGCGCTCCGTAGCCCACGCTGGTCGGCACGGCAATAACGGGACGACTGACCAGCCCGCCCACCACGCTGGGGAGTGCGCCCTCCATCCCCGCTACCACCACCAGCACATACGCTCCGAACAGCATCTCCGAGTTCGCCAGCAGGCGATGTAGCCCCGCCACGCCCACGTCATACAGCCTCTCCACCCTGCTTCCCATCTCGGAGGCAGTTACCGCAGCCTCCTCTGCTATCGGCAGGTCGGCAGTGCCGGCGGCAACCACCAGCACGTAGCGGTCCTGGGGCACGCTGGCTTCAGGTTCGCTCTCGCCGAGCACCAGAATGCGCGCCGTTTCGTGATAGCGTATTCGGGGGAACCGCTCCTTCACCACCGCCGCCAGTTCGGGCGTGGCACGGGTTGCCAGCACTTTGCGGTGGCGGTTGCTCAGCCGTTCCAGAATCGCCACCACGTGCTCAGGCGTTTTGCCCTGGCAGAATACCACTTCGGGGAAGCCAGTGCGCAGGGCACGGTGGGTATCAATGCGGGCGAACTCCAGATTCTCGTAGGGCAGGGCACGCAGTTGCTGAAGGGCATCCTGCACCGACAGTCTGCCCTCACGCACGGCAACCAGCAGATTTTCAATTGCCTGAGCGTCCATGCGATGCCACCTGAATCGTGTCGGCTGGAATGACGCCCTGTCGGCGCAGAGGCTCGTTCAGGCTACCGGTGCGATAGCCCGCGAGGTCAAGTGTCACATAGAGATAGCCCAGCTCCTTGAACCTCGCCACAATGATGTCTGCCAGCTCCACCGCTCTGGACAGGGCGGATTTCTCCACCTCGATGCGGGCAATCGTGCCGTGATGGCGCACCCGAAACTGCCGAAAGCCCAGCTCGCGCAGACAACGCTCCGCCTGGTCCACCTGCGCCAGCAGTTCCGGCGTGATGGTGGTGCCATACGGAAACCGCGAGGACAGACACGCAAACGAAGGCTTGTCCCAGTTTGGCAGTCCCGCCGCTTGCGCCGCGGCGCGAATGTCCTCTTTGGTGAAGCCTGCTTCTCGCAGCGGACTGCGCACGCCCTGTTCCGCCGCCGCCAGCATCCCCGGGCGATAATCGCCTTCATCCCCGGCGTGTGAGCCGTCGGCTACCCAGCGGATGCCGTGCTCGTCCGCTATCCGCCGGATTACCCCGAAAAGCTCCGTCTTACAGTGATAGCATCGGTCGGGGTTGTTCACGCGGAAGTTCGGATTGCTCAACTCGTGCGTGCGCACCACCACATAACGCCAGCCGCGCTCTTCCGCCAGCCGACGCGCCTCTTCAATCTCGCCCGCGGGGAAAGCCTCCGAATCTCCGATAACCGCCAGTGCGTTTTCGCCCAGCACTTCATGTGCCGTATGCATCAGGAAGGTGCTGTCCACACCGCCCGAATATCCCACCGCCACACTGCCCATCTCGCGCAGAATGGCGTGCAATCGCTCCAGTTTGTCGGATAGAACCGTATTCAGCATCTTTATCCCCTCCATCTTATATTACCCGAACGGCGCACCGCATAGCGTCGGCGGTAACCGTTCAGCCTGCCCTGTCTGGCGAGGCGATTGGTCACCCAGATCAGCACGCCAATCACAATCCACAGCGCGAGGCTGAAACGAGGTGTCATTCGGGCTTCCACCGCTGCAGTGACCGGCACCTTTGCCACCACCTTACCGTTCACCACCGCCGCCAGCTCGCCCACCGCCTGCCCGCGCTTGACGGGAGGGCGAACCGGAGCCATGCGCAGAACCGGCTGGACCTCCTCTTTCCATCGCCTGGGCACAATCACCCGCAGAGGCGCAGAGGCAACAACCGGCACCGAATCCGGCTTCGCCCCATCCACGCGCACTTCACCAACCGCGCCCCCCGCCTGCGCCAGGTCCAGGCGTGTATACTGCCTGTACGCCCACTCGATCAGCGCATGGGTGTCTTTATCGGCGTCGGTACTGCCCAGCACGACTGAAATCAACCGCCAGCCGTTGCGCGTCACCGAACCAACAAAGCATCTGCCCGCCTTTGCGGTGTAGCCTGTTTTGATACCGTCCGCGCCGGGAAGGTGCTTCAGGCAGTGCGCGTGAGTGGTCACCACCACATCCTGCTGGTTCACCGAGCGCAGGATACGCACCTTCTGCGTGCGCACAATCTCGTTGAAGATGGGGTTCTGGATGCAGTATCGCGCCAGCGTCGCCAGGTCGCGGGCGGTGGAGTAGTGATTGGGATGGTCCAGCCCGTGCGAGTTGGCAAAGTGCGTGTTCTTCAGCCCCAGCTCCTGCGCCTTCTCGTTCATCATCTGCACAAATCGCTCTTCGGTGCCAGCCAGATACTCTGCCGCCGCCACGCTTCCATCGTTGGAGGAGCGTAACATGATAGCATACAGCATATCGCGAAGGGGGATGGTCTCGCCCGGAGTCATGTTCAGGTTGGCATAGCGCGTGCGCACTGCGTTCTCGGTCGCCACCACCAGGTCGTCCAGATTGCCGCGCTCAATCAGCAGGATGGCGGTCATCATCTTGGTGGTGCTGGCGATGGCGCGTCGCTCATCGGCACGCAGTTCGTACAGCACCTGTCCAGTATCTGCGTCCACCACTATCGCCGATTTGGCTTTCAGAACAGGCGGTGGGATAGCATAAGCCATCCCCGCCACCAACCACCAGACTATGTAAAGGCTCAACACCTTGCGCACGAGATTCATCCTCCCCTGTTCTACATCTGCAGTGCGGGTTGTTCGCTCTTCTCTGGCTGATTCCCCTCGGAGAGGCTCAGCTCCTCCAGATCCGGTAGCTCCTCTAAGGAGTTTAAGCCGAAGTAATGCAGGAACTGCGGGGTGGTTCCGTACAGCACGGGTCTGCCTGCCGTCTGCTTGCGCCCCACCTCCTGGATCAGCCCGCGCTGTAGCAGGGTGCGCACCACTCCGTCCGATTGTACCCCACGAATGGCTTCAATTTCGGGCAGGGTAATCGGCTGACGATAGGCGATAATCGCGACCGTCTCGAGCGCGGCGCGGGAGAGTTTGCTGGGCTGTGGCTGAAGGTAACGGGCAACGACCTCGGCGAACTCCGGGCGCGTGCAGAGCTGGTACCCACCTGCTACCTGCACCACCTGTAATCCGCTGTCCTGCAAACGCTCTTCCAGCAGGCGCAGGGCTTCTTGCAGGCACTCTTCCTGTTCGCGAAGCACCTCCACCAGTGTCTTCATGGGTATCGGCTCGGTGGCGACAAAAAGCAGGCACTCCACCGCATGGCTAAGACGCTGGATGTCCATCGCTCGCCTCCTTTCGCGCCCACAGGGTTATCTCGCCGAACAGGTCTTCCTGCCGGGCTTCTACTCGTCCCTGTCGCATCAGCTCCAGCACCGCCAGGAAGGTCAACAGCACCTCCCAGCGTGTGAAGGGGGTATCCAGTAAATCTTCAAAGCGCAGCCCCTCCTGCGCCCCCTGTATCCTGCGCCACACCTCTACGATTTTGAGCCTCAGCGAGAGGCGTTTGCGCGGAATGAGGATAGCGGGAGGCGGGGTATCTATGGCTTCCGCCAGCAATCGCTCCAGCGCACGCAGAAGGTGCTGGGGAGTCAGCTCGCCGACGGGTATGGGCAGTTCGTAATCAGGCATGGGCGCGTCGGGGCTTCGGAAGAACCACTGTTTGCGCTCCGACTCCCATGCCTGCAGGGTCTCCACCAGCGCTTTGTACTTCTGGTATTCGATAAGGCGCGCGGTCAGCTCCGCTCGCGGGTCCTCTTCTTCCTCATCGGCTGGGCGGGGCGGCTTGGGCAGTAACATGCGCGACTTTATCTCCAGCAGGGTCGCCGCCATCACCAGAAACTCGCTGGCGATTTCCAGGTCCAGCTCCTCCATCATGCGCAGGTATTCCAGATACTGGTCGGTAATCAGGGCGATGGGAATGTCGGTGATAGAAACCTTGTTCTCGCGCACGAGATGGAGCAGAAGGTCTAGGGGACCTTCGAAAACGGGAAGATGCAGGGTTATTGCAGAGACGGCGGGCATCTCAGTGTTCCTCTATAAGAGATTTCCAAATCTGGCGTCTTAGCGGAAGTTCTTTAAGCAGGAAATCTGAGAACCCGAAAACCCTGCTTTCCGAAGGGAAAAGATTCTGCTTTACAGCGTCTCGAACAACAAGATAAATGTTTTGCTCTTTCAACTTTCCGATTTTCGAATGTGCTAAGTCTTTTTTTGCCTCCTCCAGTGTTTCTGTAACTAACAGATAAACGCTCAACCCTCCAGTAATTCCTAACTCCTCAAAAACCTGTTTGTATCTTTCACGCAAAGAACGCTTCACAGATACAATGATGCAACGCTGCCTATCCCGTTTCCATGCTTCGCGATTTGGAAATAAGAAGTCAACCTTTCCGTTGAGAACAGTTTGTGTCTCGAACTCTCCTGAATAGCCGAGTAGACGCAACAGATATTCGAAGTGAGTCTGCGGACTGCCGCCAGCCCGAGTGCACCGCCCTTGGGACAACGATTGTTCGAACAACATGTAGAACGGGCGAAGCAAACTCGCCAACTCGCTCAGCCTTTGAGTAGACTCTTCCGTTTGATTTTCGATCATCTGTAGAGCCATCTGAAGCATCTGTGCGGTGTGGGGATATTTTTCAAGAACCTGAGCATTGTTCAATGCAAGCCGAATCGCCTCTGCAATACACTTTTCTTCATACTGCAAGTAGATTTCGTACTCCGTATCCAGTAAATCACAAAAGAATTCATCCACGGTCGTTTCACGGAATGCTTCTTTCTGGGGCTCTACGCCGTCCCACCGCGTGTCTATAACTTTTCTTCGCGCTTCCAGCGCCAGTTGTTCTCCTGACGGGATTATCTGTTGGCGCACCCACGCAACGAAGCCGTCAGAACCTTGCATTTCTCTCTTGATGGCAAGCCAGTTGCTCATTGCGACTTCTCCAAAACAACAATGTGTTCTCTCGTGATAGTTTCACCTCGTTCCCCAGGCACGTTACTTGGGCTGTTCTGCAGGGGCATACGCTTGTTCGGAATACGGCGTTCAAATTGCTCGACGAACCGCCAACCGAAGCCTTCCGCTATTTCGCGCAGGATGGTATCGGTTGGCACACGTATCCCCCGAACGGTACGGTTGCCCACCACGAAGCACGCTTTCGCCCCAGCCCGACATACGCGAGTAATCTCCACAAAGCACTGCGCGAAGTCATCATAAAAGGCTTTCACCTGTCGGGCGCGTCGGGTGTCGCGCTGGCTAATCTGTTCTACCGTCGCCTCTAATGACTGGGAGCGGTACAGAGATGTCTGCGCCTTATCCTGTAGTTTCCCTCCTAAAGCCCGTCGGTCAACGCTCTTTGCTTCCTCGCAGGGCAGTCCTAACCATTGCAGGGAGAGCCGCGAAAACTGCCCGTATGCCACTGTGGTCTGCGAGTCGCCGTATGGCGGAGATGTGACCACTAAATCCACGCTCGCATCGGGAATAGGCTGACGCAAACGGGTATCCGACTGGAACACCTGTACATGGGTGCGGTGGTCCACCTGAGCGTTGAACTCTGCCATCCCTGCGATGTTCTTTTCGACCTTCGCAATGAACGTACCGAGCACATCAGGGCGGAAATCGCGAATCTGGCTCTCTGGCAGGCGATATAGTTTGAACTCGCCTTTGCGGGTATACGAGCACTCACGCACCGTATGCGAGAACGCCACCAACATAAACTGCCGAACCGCCTGGTCCAGGATAGCGAAAATCACTTCACGCAGACAAGCAAGCTGCAACTGCACTTCTGGAGAGAACCAGTAGTCCATGTTGAAGAACTGGGGAACCTGTACCGTTCCGTTTTGGCGCCGCAGTTGATAGGCGTCGATAATCTCCAGGAGAGCTCCTTGCAACACAGATTCCGGGATGTCGGTTGTTTTCGCGCGAGCCAGCAACACCGCCAAGGGGTTAATGTCTATCCCATAGCCGTTCAGCCCCGCCAGTCGCGCCTCGACCAGCGACGTGCCAGAGCCGCAAAAGGGGTCAAGCAGTGTCTGCCCGCGCTGTCCATACATGCCGATAAGCCGACGTGCCACCTGTGGAATCATCATCGCGGGGTAGGCATGGAAACCGTGTGTGTGCGTTTTGGTATCGGCGGAGGCGTAATCCCAATCCTCCTCAATAAGAGGCTGTTGGGTATCTCGAGGCACGTATAGCAGGCTGATTTGTTCCTTCACCATCGCTTTGGCGTTATGTGCTCCTTTGGCATGGCTTCGCTCACTATAATATAGCATATCACGCCCGCGATGCGAAAGGGGGCAAAAGCAGGTGCAAGAGGGGCTTCTTCAGTGTCTGTCAGCCCCCCTGTCGTCCCCCCGCAAGCAGGGGGAC
>FMJZ01051906.1_pt1 | contig 14267 bp, 14 predicted proteins | sample 1987881 | NCBI WGS metagenome assembly FMJZ01 (sample SAMEA4378227, study PRJEB15110) | soil metagenome | biome: soil; feature: Field; material: Soil | place: India | collected 2015-03-11 | depth 0 m | reverse complement strand
TGTATGTCTCTATCAGTGTATATAGGATATTGTATGTCTCCCTCAAATGTGACAACAGCCACTCTATAACCATTGTTTGTGGAGTTATTATATCTACCAAAAAGATTAACTTGCCCCATGCTATTACCAGGGAATTCGTTAACCATATAAAAATCAATAGAGACAGAGTAATTAGAGCCACCTACCCAATCTGGAAAAATATAGTTATTAATCTGTCTTGAAGTATAATAGGCTCTATAATTCCCAGAATTACTAGGAAATATAACCAAATACCATTGACCAGTAGGATGTCTTGTCCAGTTCCAAGTAGGAGCTGCCCAACTATTATCTTGAAAATCTTCACATAATCTTAATCTTTCTAATTTAATAAATTCTGAAAAAAGATCAACTAAAATGTTAGGTTTGTTCTTTTCATAAAAAATTACATAGACCAATTTTTTATTATTTGAAGAATTTTCTATAACTTTTATTTCATAATCATAATTTGGATCCTCTTTATAATTTGTTCTTGAAACTGATGAAATTTGATCATAAGTTAAATTATTTAAATTTTCCATTTCTCTTTGAGCATAATAGAGTGCCATACTTATATTTGAAACAACAGGTAAATCAACAGACAACGAATAGAGTTGAGCAAAAGAGCCAACTATTAATCCTAATATCACAATAGCAATTAAAACTTCAATAAAGTTAAAACCCTTTTTATTCAATATATTCAAGTGTTTTCTCCTCCCATCTTTCTATTTGAAAAGTTGTGCTATCAATTACAACTCTAATTTCTCTTTTAACTTCAAGTGGAATATTATAAGGAACTTTTGCTGTTGAAGTTATTGTTGTTTTGCCTTGTTGAGGAACATTTATTTGTCTTGAAACTTCTGCCCTTCCTTTCCAAGACACATATTCAATTTCAAGATAAAATGGATTTTGTGGTGGAGTTTGACTATATCTAAGTTGCCAAATTACTTCTCTTATTCCTGCTTCAGCAAGGTAAAGGGCTTGGGCTCTATATACATCAAACTGTAGTGTTTTTGCTTGAGATGAGAAGTTGATAGTTAAAACAAGACCAAGCATAAGAGAAATTACAAGTAAAACAACAATTAATACAATTAATGTATAACCTTCTCTTTTTTTAACTAAATTAATTAACTTTTTTAAAATATAGTTTACCATCTTCTCTTAATTTTATTTTATAATAAAAATTTTTTCCAAGTAAAATCTCTACAATTTTGTTCTCTTTAAATAGATGTATCTCCTTTAAGCTATTTAAAAACTCAAAAGTTCCATTATCTTTAATTAAAAATTTTAATCCATCTGGCTTAATTTTTACACTTTTAAAGAGTGGTTCGTCGTTTATGTAGATTATGTTTTCTTTTGTGTAAGAAATTTTAAATTTTTCTCCAATTATTTCAAATTTAAGCGGTTCACCTTTAATAATTGCAATGTATTGTGAATTTTTAATATCTTTTATTAGGTCAATTCCACTTGCAAAAACAATCATATCATCTATCTCAATTTGAATATTTATAAATAAAAAAAGAATCACAAGAAAAAATATTATTAACAATAAAGTTGATAAAGTTAAACTAATTTTTAAACTGAAAAATTTCTTAAATTTCATTATAATTAACCTAAAATTGAATCTTAAATATAATTATAACTTAAATTATCTTTTAATAAAATTATATCAAAAATAAAAAAGGGTGGGTCAATAACCCACCCAGAATAAAAACCAAAATTTTTTAATCTTAATGTTGTTGTCCTTGTACTGGTGTGATTTTACCAGTAGAGGGTGTATAAATCCATTGTGCCTTTTGGTTATTTGAAGGTAAACCATCACATGAAATTAAAACATCTCCATTAGTTTGAGTTTCAAATGACCAACCATTAGGAACATCTCCATCGATCGAATTTTTTAAAGCAGTTTCATTTTGTGGAAACTCTCTGTGTCTTGCAAAATAGATGTGAATTCCAGATTTTAGAGCACCAATTATTGCTTGGTCTTGTGCTTTATGTGCATCATCTCTTAAATCAATGTATCTTGGATATATAACTGCTGCAAGTGCTGCTAATAAAACCATAACTAATACTAATTCAATTAATGTAAAACCTCTCTTTCCAAAAAGCTTTTTCATAGTTACCTCCTAAATAGTTTTCAATGTTAATACTTTTTTTAAATATACAAAAAATATTATTTTCTGTCAAGAGAGTTTCTAACTTAAACTATCTGGTAAAGAGAAAAAGGCAATTATTTCAAAAACTTTTCCAATAACTATAACAACAAATCCAACAACAACAATCATTAAGATTGCACCAATAAACATCAAAAGCCCTGCTGTTTTAAATGATGAAACATTTGTCATTTCATTTGTAATGACAAGTGCTTTTCTATAAAAGTAATATGCTGCAATTGCAATAATCCATGAAACAATAAATAGAATTATTCCTAAAACAAAAAGACCACCTTTTGCTCTACCCATCATTGTGAAAACTCCAAAAATAGCACTAACTCCACCAAAAGCAATGATTATAGAACTAACTATTGCAAGAATAAAAGCTATTATAAAACTTGAGATAATTTCAGGTTTTCCAACTGCATCAGAAATCTTTTTGTAACCAAGATAAAGGAGAACAAAACCTATAATTGATATAAGCCACCCAATTTCTGGAACAAATCCTAAAAGAGATAGTATTGAACCTATTCCACCTAAAATTTTTGCTTCTCTTATATTCATTCCTACCTCCTTTTTTTTAACATAAAAATGTTAACAATTTATTAATTTTCAGTTAATATTTATTTAAAACAAAGAGACAAAATTTTCGCCAGAAAATCTCGCTCCTTTAAGTGCTTCACAGCATTTACATTTTTCTCTTTCCTTCGGTATATCTTTAATTATATTTACAATTAAAGTTTTTAATTTTTCTAAATTTTCGTTGAAAATTTTAATAACCATTTCATGTGAAACAGGTTCAACCTTTCCTTCTTGAACAAGACCAACATCATAATCTGTCACAACTGAAATATTTAAAAAGCACATTTCAAGTTCTCTTGCTAGTACTACTTCAGGATATTGAGTCATATTAATTACTTCCCATCCCATTGATGTAAACCATTTGCTTTCTGAAATTGTTGAAAATCTTGGCCCCTCAATTACAACAACTGTTCCCTTAGGGTGATGTGAGTAATTTAATTTTTCAAGATTATTAATTGCAATTTCTCTTAGTTCTGGACAATATGGTTCAGACATACTAATGTGAGTTGTGATTGGTCCATCATAAAAGGTTGATACTCTTCCACTTGTTCTATCAACAAATTGGTCACAGATTACAAAGTCTCCAACTTTAATGTGAGGTTGTAAACTTCCACATGCATTTGGAGCAATAATTCTTTCAACTCCCAATTTTTTCATTGCCCATAAATTTGCTCTGTAAGGAATTTTATGTGGTGGATATTCATGGTTTTTTCCATGTCTTGGTAAGAAAGCAACTTTTTTTCCTTCTATATCAACAATTCCAATTGAACTTGAAGGAGAGCCATAAGGTGTCTCAACAGTAACCTCTTTTACATTATCAAAAAATTTATAAAAACCTGTTCCACCAAAAACTCCAATATTTACTTTTTCCATCAAAACCTCCTTAGTTAGTTTATATTCTTATTATATAACAGGTTAACTTTTTGGAACTTTTGCTTCACCTAACTCAAAAATGTTTATTATGTAAGATAACATGCTTCCGTCTTGAAATGACATTATTGCATTTAATTTTGTTGGAAAATTTTTATATTTTCCACTATTTATTAACCAAATCTCATATAAAAATTTTGTTTTATCATTTTGATAGGTTGTTTCACCTGTATAATCATATTTTGTTGTTGAGTAATTGTTTACTTTTTCTGTACCGACTTTTTTAATTGAATATTCAAGAAGGCCCTGAGGAATTTTAATCCTATAATTGTAATCCTTTATAACTCCTGTAACAAGTTCATTTACCATTGAATGAAAAGTGTTAGAAATATCTCTAACTTCTTCTCTTTTCATTTCATAAAATTGACCCTTCTCATCATATCTAATTTTTGCAGTTTTTTTCATCTATGAAAATTTCTGAATAAATTTCACCTGTAAATAGATTTGTTACTTTTAAATATTCCATTTTTCCAAAATCTTCTGTTATAAGTTCTATCTTTTGGCTAAATTTTGCGTCTTTATCTCTATATTCTGCAATTACATGATAACTTGAAATATCTGAATAATATTTAATCTCTTCAAATTCACTCTTTTTATTTAAGGTAACCTTAATTTCCTTTTTTTCTCCTTCTGAAAGAGTTATTGAATCCTCATAGTCTTCAAAACCATCTTTTGTTGCTTTAAAATTATAAGAGCCAGGTGTAAGTTTTGAAAATGTTATGTTTCCTTTTGAATCTGATTTTCCACTTTTTCCATAAAGAGTAATATTTACATCTTGAAGTGGTTTTCCATTTTCATCTAAGACAGAAATTATGATATCAGATGTCTTTGCTTCTTTCTTACAACCATAAATGGTTAAAAGAGAAAATATTAAAAGAAGAATGATTAAGCGGTTAAATTTTTTAATTATTATTTCCTCCTTTTTATTAAATTATATATTGTTATAATTAAAAAGTAAAAAACTTGAAAGGAGAAAATATGAAAAAAATCTTTTTAATTTTCCTTGTGACAGTTATATCACTTTTATTTTTAATAAATAGTGATGTAAAGCTTAATTGAAAAAAAGTTATTAAACTTCAAATTGGAAACAAGATTGCTCTTGTTGATGACAACAAATTAACTCTTGATGTTCCACCACAAATTATCAATGGAAGAACAATGGTTCCAGTGCGTTTTATCAGTGAAGGCTTGGGAGCAGATATTGAGTGGGATGGTGCAACAAAAACTGTAATAATAACAATGGATTCAATTGAATATTTAAAAAGTAAAATTTTTGAATTTGAAAATCAAATCAAAGGACTTCAGGAAGATTTGGATAAAAAAGATGCCTTAATAAAACAAAAAGATGAGAAAACAGAAGAACTTCAGATTAAATCAAACAATTTAGAAAATACAAAGGTTAGAGTTAGCAAAGTTGTAACCTTTAAGAGTTTAGTTGATAATAAATGGACAGATATAACTGATACATTTAAGTCAACAAATGATAATGTTTATATTGGAGTAACAACATCTATTCTTGAAGATGCAAAGTATAATCTTCAAGTGAATGTTTATGACCCATTTGGAAATTTGATTTATACAGCAAAGTGGGATAATCAAGACCAGAAAAAAGGAAGCAGCTGGAATTATTGGTATAAGATTCTTATTAAAAACTATCTTGTTGGAGCAATTCCAGGAGTTTGGAAAGCAAAAGTTCTCATAGATGGAAAAGAGCGTGGAATTGTTAAATTTAATGTTATAAAAGATGATACATATAAAGTTACAAAAGCAGAATTAACAGAGGTGATAACTTGTAAAAAAGTTGTTGAAGGTGTTCCACAAGATGTAACTCAAAAATTTTCAAAACAAGATGAAAGAGTAATAATTTTTACAAGATTTAAAGGATTAATTGATTCTGGCTTCAGAATAAAATATGTTTTCTATGACCCAAAGGGTAATTACTATACAGATGTTTTCATTGATATAAAAAGTATAAAAGTAAATGAAGAGAGTTGGGCTTGGGGATAAATTAAAATTAAAGGGTTACCACTTGAAAACAAACCAGGCGAATGGAAATGTAAAGTCTATTTTGATGATGATTTAGTTAAAGAGATAAGTTTTATTATAGAGTAAGTTTAGTAAGATACAAAACTCTTTCCTTTTAGAGTTATTGCTCTAACTATTCTTTTATCATACTCTTTTTCTTTAGGTGTGACCTCTGCTTTAAGAGAAATTAAATTCTCCAGAGGTCCACCTATTATTTTTTTACCTAAAATTTCTTGAACCTGAAAAATTCCAGAAGAGTTACTCATTTCAATAATAATTTCAATTGGTTTTTCATCTCCTTTAAGAATTAATACTCTTTCAATTGCGAGTGCTGAAATTGTATGAATTGATAAACTTCCAAGATCATAAGCCATTCTTCCTCTACCTTTTGTCATATCTGTTGCATCTCCAATTCCAACTAAACTTGCTTCAATTGTGTAATCATGTACATCTGCATCATGTGCATAAATTGTGTTTAAAATAAAACCTCTAACTTCTGTTCTTCTTTCTAAATCTGGATAAAACCTTGGAAGAATTCTCTCAAGAATTGGTATTGCAAGATAAGTTGAGTGAAGTGGATGATTTTCTCTGAAAATTTGATTTCCAATATCATGAAGAAGTGCTGCAGATGAAACTATAAGGTGCTCATCATCTTCATCTCCTCCACCTTCACTCATAAAATCTGGTTTTATTCCCTTTTCTAGAAGAATGTCAAGCATTTTAAGAGTAGAAGCACAAACAATTTTTGCATGAACTTCACCATGGTCATTATATTTAAGTTTTTTAACTGCTATAAAATTTGCGAGGTCCCAATCTGCTCTAACTTCTGGATCACTAACAAGAATTTCAAAACACTCTTTTGCTTTTGGATAGTTTTTAATTGATTCCTCAATGTAATTCAAGGATTCTGTTTCAATGAAATCATAACTTTCTGGAATTTCAACCTCAATACCAATATTTTTTAAATTTTTACTCTTAAATTCATCCATTATTAACTCCTCCTTTAAGAAAAAGGGAAAAGAAAAATTATTTCTTATCCCAATTTGGATTTATTTAATTAAATCACTATAAATTAAATTGTGTTAATATAAAAATTAAATTAGTTTTCTTGAATATAATTTTTACTCGAATTTACCTCTTGCATCAACTTTATATTTTCCTATAACCTCATCCCCTCTTACCATATAAAAATAATCAAAATTACTCATTGTTATACAGGAGTGAATTGGAACTATTTTCAATTTATCTCCAATTTTAATTTTTGAATTTTCTTTTAATTTTAACCAACCATGTTCTTCTGAAAGAGAAAAAAGTTTTGTCTGAGGTTCATCTAAAAGATATCCATAAATTTTTTCATTCTCAATTTCTAAATAGTCAAGCCCTAAAACTTTTGCACCAGCATCTATATATGCTCGAAAGTTATCTGGTTTACTTATAACCTGTGATAAAACAAATAAAGCACATCTATCAAGGGATGCGACTCCTAAACTAACTTGTTTATAATCATAAAAAACATAATTTCCAGGTCTTATCTCTGTTATACCATCTATTTTGCCACTTATAAAAACTGAGGGTGTTGAGCCAATGCTTATTGTTTCACATTTAATTCCTCCCTCTTCTAAAATTCTTTTTGCCTCAAGAACTGCACTTGCTTCTTCAAATGAAAATTTTTCTCTTTCATCTTCACTTTTTACCTTGTAAACATGTCCACCATGAGTAAAGACACCATCAAAAATTATATTTTTACTCTTTTTAATCTCTTTATAAAGAGAAAGAACATCCTCAGGGTTTATTCCACACCTATTATGTCCTGAATTGATTTCAATTCTTACATAAGTTTTTTCATCATCAAAAACTTCACTTATTTTTCTTATACCTTCAATAGAATCAACAGACAAAATTAACTTTTTAACTTTTTTATTTAAATTTTTTGCCCTTTTTAATTTTTCAGTGTCAACTATTTCACTTGATATAAAAATATCATCAAAGCCAGCATCAGCAAAAACTTCTGCCTCAGATAGTTTTGCACATTGAATTCCTGATATTCCAAAATCCTCTTGTATTTTTGCAAGCTCAATAGATTTATGGGTTTTAATCATTGGTCTTAATTTTTTATTATACTTTTTAGCAAAATTTGCCATCTCCTCAATATTTTTAATGAGTTTTTCATAATCAACTATTAGCGCTGGAGTAGTTAAATCAAATGTTTTCATTTTTTAGATAAAATTTCTTTTACCTCTTTTTCTCCATTTTGAAGTTCTTCCTTTGCTTCTTTATCTTTTAAAAGAAGAAGATACAAATTTTCTCCAACATGTGTTTTTTCCTCTTTTGCAATATCTAAAAAGACCTCTTTCAATTTCTCATCTTTTGTAAATGAAGCAAGTTGTTCGTATAGGTTAATTGCATCAAATTCAGCAATTATACCAATTCTTAAAATTTCACTTTCAAGGTCCTCTTTGCTTAAATTCTCAAACTTAAAAGGAATATTTGATAACATAAAGCACCTCCTTTTTTATTTTACTGTTTAAAAATTTTTCTGATAGATTTTTAAATAACATCGAGGTCAGAAAAGTTAAAGAAATATTTTTTTGAAAAAGAGATTTTTTCGAATGGATAAAGAATAATTAATCTTTTTTGATATGGAATAAAACCCTTAAAGAAAAGAATTTTTTCAAGAGGGTCTCCCTGCTTTATCCAGATATCAACTAAATCAACATTATTTTCAACAAAATATTTAAGAGAAAAAGAGATAATTTTTGAGAATGACTCTCTATCTCTATATAAAAACTCTTCAATTGTACCTCTTTTTATATCAACTTCTTTTATTCTTAAAACAAAAAGACTCTCCTCATCTTTGAATATATCATAGGTGTAATATGGGTGAGAAAGATATCTCCAAGTTAAGAAACTTTCATCTCTTAAAAGAAAAATATCATAGTGCTTTTTAAGGTTTTCTAAATAGTTCTCAACTCCACTGAAATTATCAACTTTAACAAAACTAAATTTCTCTTTAATAAGGTTTGTTCCAATTTTAAAAAGAGGTGAAAGGATCGAGAGGTCAATTTTAAATTTTGATGCTATTATATTTAAATTGAGTGGAAAAATCCACCTTCTAACATATCCAAAACTCATCCAATTTAACTTTTTTGTATAAATTGGAAGAGAGTTTTTATTTGGAAATCCATAAAAATAGTAGTATCCTCTTTCTTTTCCTTCCTCAAGAGTTTTAATTGCAAGTTTTTTAAAAATTCCCTTTCCCCTATATTTTTTTAAAACCATGGAATCAACAGAGTGCCCTATTTTTACAATTTCTCCTTTAAAATATGCTTTAAATGGGACAATCGCCTCTTCTCCAACAATTTCACCTTCTTTGCTCTCATAAACAGCAATCAGGTTTTCTTTGAGTGGTTTTTCAAGATATTTCCATCTCCATTTTTTAATATCAACCTCAAGTTCTGGAGTAACACTTTCAAAAAGAGGAATTATCTCCTCTCCACTTCCTTCATATATCTTGCACATTTTCTTTCTCCTTTAATTTTATATATATATTTTTCATTTTATAATAAAAAGAGGAGGTTTTTATGAAAAAAAGAGTTTTAATTAGTTTAATACTGTTACTCTTAGTTTTTTCACTCTTTTCTTGTAAAAAGGAAAAGGTTCCAGAAATTGTAATTTCAAGTGGAGGTAAAATTTTACTTTATGATGAGAAAATAAATTTAATTAAAGATTTTGATACTAACCTCAAAGGAAAAATTATTTTAAGCGAGATAAGAAATAATTTAGTATTATTTAATTATTTCTCAGATGATTACACAAAAAGTGGAATTTTTGTCTTAAATATTGAGACAGGTGAGATATTGAATTTAACAGAAGGACTTTTAGGATTCTTTCCATATACTCCAAAATTTTATGATGATGAAAATATTATTTTTACTTTAAAAGAGAGTGCTGGAAGAGAGTACTTATATATTTATAATCTTAAAATAAAAAATAAAAAACCTCTAATTATAAATTTAATTTCAGAATACATCCATCCAATTTACTTTGATGATTTGAATAACAAAATTTATTTACATCTTTTAAGATATAATGAAGTAAATTCAAAAATATCACTCTATAATTTATTAACTGAAGAATTTATTGAAAACTATATTACTTTTGATGATAAAAAGTTTTATTTTAGAGAAACTTCAAATGAAAATGGTGAGATTTTAGGAACTTCTTATGACTCAAAATCAGGCAAAGAAAAAATTGAAATATTATATTTAAATAAAAAAGAGTATAAATTGGTTTATGAAGAGAGCTTAGGAGATATCGCTGATGAGATATTTATTAATAATTCTCAAAACATTTTATACAAATTAATCCCACATGAATTAGGTAAAAAACCATACATAGTTTTAATTGATAGAAATGGAAAAGTTTTGAAAACCATAGAAGGTCCAACTAAATTTGAATTTTATGTTAGAGGAGTTTTAAGAAATTATTTGTATCTTATGGCTCAGGAAGAGGTAGGTGGAAAATATTATCTTTATTTAACAGATTTAGATAAGATTTCATATAAAAAATTGACAAGAGAAAGTTATTTTTACGGTGGAGATCTAACTTTTTCTTATCTAAAAGGAAAGGTCATTATAAGTGAGATAAAAGAATCAAATCAGGAAAAAGATTATATTCTTATGAATTTAAATGGAGAAAATAGTATTAATTTAAATGAAAAATTGAAAATTAAAATTGATTCAGTTTTATTTTTTGAAAAGTGAACTATGATTTAAATTTAGTTATTTTTTATAACAAAAACAATAGATATAGCTTTAATTCTCTTTTAGGTGCCATAAAAATTGAAGAAAGATTTAAAAATATAAATATTATTTTTATTGAGAAAGAAGAGGGGCTTTTTAATCTTTCGGAATTAATTGATAATAATAAAAAAACTATTTTTGCCTTTTCTTTTTTTACAACTCAAATTTTCGATATTTTTGATATTGTTAGAAAACTAAGAGATATATATAAAAATAAAATTGTTCTTATTGCAGGAGGTCCTCATCCAACAGGAGACCCTAAAGGAACTCTTAAAATGGGTTTTGACTATGTGTTCAGAGGTGAAGGCGAGGAAAGTTTTGTTAAATTTTTATTGAACTTTTTAAATAATGAGGATTTTGAGAATATAAAAGGCCTCTCTTTTGTAAAAGATGGTGCGTTTTTTGTGTCATCATTAAGCGAAAGAGTTGATATAGATAAATATCCTCCTTTTTCAGTTAAATATGAAAGATTTAGTCCAATTGAAATAACAAGAGGGTGTCCGTTTTTCTGTTATTATTGTGAGACACCTTATATTTTTGGTGGAAAGGTAAGACACAGAAGCATAGAAAATATTATTAAATACATTGAAATTATGAAAAAACTCAATTTAACTGATATTAGATTCATAACTCCAAATGCTTTCTCATATGGTTCTGTCGATGGAAAAAAATTAAATTTAGAGGCACTTGAAGAACTTTTAAAAGAGATTAAAAGAATAATTGGGGAGAGTGGAAGAATTTTTCTTGGAACCTTTCCATCAGAGGTTAGACCTGAATTTGTAATTGATGAAACATTAATTCTTGTTAAAAAATATGCTTTTAATGATTCAATTGTAATTGGTGCTCAATCTGGAAGTGATAAAGTTTTAAATTTTATAAACAGAGGTCATGGAGTAAGAGAAATATATAAATCTGTTGAACTTTCAATAAAATACAATTTAAAGCCAATTGTTGATTTTATTTTTGGACTTCCAGGAGAAGAGAAAGAAGACATAGAAGAGACCACTTAAGGTTATGAAAGACCTTATAAAATTTGGTGCAAGAATTCATGCTCACACTTTTATTCCACTTCCTTTAACTCCATTTTAATTTGAAAAAAGTGGAAGAGTGAGCGAGAAATTAAAGAGTTTCATTAAGGAAAATCTCAAAGAAAAGGTTGTTTTTGGAGATTGAGGAGTTCAACAGAAATTAGGAAAAAAAATTGCAGAGTATTTCAAAACTGGTTTTATGTTATAATTATATTATCGTTACTTTTTAAACAATTTTAATCTGGAGGTTTTTTTATGTTTATGAACAAAAATTATCAAGAGTTAATTCAGGATTTAATTGATAATCTTGGAAACTGGTTTTATGATGAAGAGAAATTAAGATGGGGAAGAATGACAAAAGAGTTATACCCTTATGAAAAACTTTTTTCTCCAATTCAAGTAAATACCATAACAATTAGAAATAGAATTGTTATGGGACCAATGGGAAATATATCTATGGCAGAAGAGATGGGAAGACCATCAGAGAAAATGATAAAGTATTTTTCAGAAAGAGCAAAAGGAGGAGTTGGCTTAATAACAACTGGTCTTGTTCCAATATGTCACTATGTTGATCCTTCAGTTACAGAACCAGGAGACAGAAGTTATTTTCCTAGGATAGATAAATCAAGAACAGTTTATTCTGGATGGAGAGATATTGCTGAAGCAGTTCACTCATTTGGAGCAAAAATTTTTATTCAATTAACTCCTGGACTTGGAAGAGTTGGTTCTCCTGAATGTTTAATTAAAAAGTTTAAATTACCTGTTTCAGCATCTTGGAATCCAAATTTTTATATCCCAGAGGTTCCATGTAGGCCTTTAAGAGATAGAGAATTATATAAAATTATAAAAAATGCAGGCCAAGCATCTGCAGATGCAAAAGCGCTTTTAATTGATGGGGTGTATCTCCATGGGCATGAAGGTTATCTTCTTGAGCAGATGCAAAATAGGGCATTCAACAGAAGAAAATTTGGAAAATTTGCTGATTGGCAAGCATTTGGAATTGAGCTTGTTAAAGAGATAAGAAAAAGAGTTGGTCCATATTATCCAATAATGTATAGAATTGACCTTTCTCTTGCCTTAAATGAAACGTACAAAGACAAGATGGATAAAGTTAAACCACTCAAAAAGTTCAAAAATGAAAGAAAAGTTGAAGAGACGCTTGAATATATGGCAAATCTTTTGAAAGCAGGAGTTGATATTTTTGATGTTGACCTTGGTTGTTATGATAACTGGTGGTTACCACATCCACCAAATTCAATGCCACCGGGTTGTTATCTTCTTGTTTCAAAAATTGTAAAAGAATATTTCAAAGAAAAAGGAATTAAATCAAATTTAGGGCTTGATGTTCCAGTTGTTGCAGTTGGGAAACTTGGATATCCAGATCTTGCTGAAAAAGCATTAAGAGATGAGATGTGTGATATGATTATGCTTGCAAGACCACTTCTTGCAGATCCAGAATGGCCAAATAAGGCATATGCTGGAAAAGTTGAAGAAATCATTCCATGTATTGGAGACCAAGAAGGATGTATTAATGAATTTATTGAAGGTGGACACCCACAATGTGCAGTAAACCCAGTAACTGGAAATGAAGATCTTTACTCTGATTTAAAACCTGTAAAGGAGAAAAAGAAAATTGCGGTTATTGGTGCAGGACCTGCTGGAGTTGTCTGTGCAACAACCCTTGCTGAAAGAGGTCATGATGTTTATCTTTATGAAAAGAGTTCAAAAGTTGGTGGCACACTCATTTGGGGTTCTGTTCCAAAAATAAAATATGATGTAAAAAATTATGTTGAGTATCTTGAAAATCTTCTTAAGAGAACTCAGGAAAAATATTCTCTTAAAGTTGAATTTAACAAAGAGGTCGATACAGAATTTTTGAAAAAAGAAAAGTTTTACATTGTTATTTGTGCAACAGGAACAGTTGAAAAGAAATTGAATGTAAAAGGAGCTGATAGACCTAATGTTATCTCTGCAATAACTTATCTTAAAAATCCTGAAAAATTTGATGATAAAAATAAATTTGTTGTTATTGGTGGAGGAGCAGTTGGTTGTGAAATTGCCTATTACCTTGCTTATGAGAGAAATAAAGAAGTTACTGTTGTCGAAATGCTTCCATATTTTATGAAAGGAGTTTGCACTGCAAATAGAGGACATCTTATACACTATCTTGAGAGAAAAGAAGTTAGATTAATAAATTGTGCAACTGTTAAAGAGATAAAGGAAAACTCAGTTTTAATTTCAAGAAAAGTTGAAAATGTTCCTAATCCTTATGAAGTATGGAGACCTGTTCTTCCTGATAACATTAAAAATCCTTTTGAGAAAAAGATTAAAGAAAAAGAGATTGAAGAAGAAATTTTTGCTGATTATGTAATAATTTCTGTTGGTCTTTCGCCAAATAACAAACTCTATTTTGATTGCCTTAAGGAAAGAGTTGCTGAAAAAGTTTACAATATTGGAGATTCATATTGCCCTGGAAGAGTTTTTGAAGCAGTTAAATCAGGATACCTAATCGGAAGATCAATATAGATAAATAATTAATTTCACAATTTAATTTTGACAGAATTAATTTAGAAATTTCAATCATTTGATAACTTTTTGGGTAAATTTATATGAATATTGAAGAAATTATTAAAAAATTAAAGAATTATAAAAAAGTTTAAAGAAAAAATTCAATATTAAAGAATTAGGTGTTCTAGTTCTTTTGTTGAAGGAACTCAAACAGAAAAAAAAAG
>FMJZ01057074.1_pt1 | contig 14308 bp, 9 predicted proteins | sample 1987881 | NCBI WGS metagenome assembly FMJZ01 (sample SAMEA4378227, study PRJEB15110) | soil metagenome | biome: soil; feature: Field; material: Soil | place: India | collected 2015-03-11 | depth 0 m | reverse complement strand
TGGTAATGGGAACACGGGCGCACTGCCGTGCGCCCCTACCTCCACCACCACCAACGTCGCAATCGCCGCACCCACGCATCGTTGGGGCACGCCGTTTTTAGGTTGCGGCAGCCGTGCTGGTGCGCAGAAGCCTCCTTGCGGCGACATCGCCAACGAACGCGAACATCGCCAGCGGCAGGAATACCCACTCCAAAGACTTCGCCGCGGTTTGCCTTCCGCGAGCGCGGCTGGCCACGATTTCTTCCGGACTCGGGTCGAGCCGGCCTCCGGTTTCCCGGGCGAGGATCTCGAGTAACGACCGATTCGGCTCGCGCACTTCTTCGCCACTGCCGCTACTTTCCCGGGGAAAGTAAACAGCAAAGCGACGCTCCTCCAACGCGCGCCCTCGAGAACGCAACAGGACCGTGAGTTCCCCTGGCAAGCCTGCCGTGCTCCTAGCGGTAGCCACGAGTTTCCCTTCTCGAGCCGGCAAAAAGCGCAAATCTTGCACTTGCTCGCCTATCACCAACCGCCCCAAGGCCTCCTCCGGCGCTGCGGACCCAAAACTCTCGAGCCAAATCCGCCAGCTACCCGCGGCCGCAGGTTCGACCCCGACGGCCACATCGCGAGGCGAGATTTCTCGCAAGAGCCAGCGCAACAACTGCGCCCACAACTGCGAGCTTTGAGGCCAGGCAAGCCAGGGCTCGGCTCCTTCGCTCCAACCCGCCGTGAACGTCACCGCACGACCCGCACCATAGTTCCACGCAGCGAGAAGGGGATCGGCGCGCTCCCCCTGCGTTGCCCGCAACCAAGGCTCCGCATCGGGCTTCAAGCGCGTGTAGGCATAACCAAGCAGCGGCGGAGCACTGTCCCAAGCAATGCCCTGCAATACTTGCGTGCGCTGCGCTGGCCGAGCCGTGACCACGCTCTCCCCGCGGGGCTTTTGCGTGATCACCCGGCTCGTGTCCTGTAACAACAACTGCGGTAGCTCGCTGGCGTCGCGCGCATGGTAAAATTTGCCACCCGTGCGGTCCGAGATCGACCGCAAAAACTCGAGATTCACCGTATCGTCGCCGATGCGGATCGTGGTCACGCTGACGCCCGCCTGTTCCAGCGCCTGAAGAACCGGCTCGTGCTCTGCCGCCGAGCGGTTGGTGTCGCCATCGGTCAGCAGGATGATGTGGCCCAGACGAGCGCGATGCCGAGCCAGTTCGGCACTCGCCCGTTTGAGCGCGTCGTAAAAATCCGTTCCGCCGCCTGGTTGCAGTCGCGCCACATTGTGCTCGAGCAAGCCCCGGTTTTCCCCCAAAGGCGCCAAGGGGGCCACCTCGTACATCTGCGAATCGAAGGCAATGACACCGACACGATCGCTGTCGCGCAGTTGCGAAATCAGCGCCAACGCAGCACGCCGTGCGTAGGAAAGCTTGGATTCCTCCTCGCTGCGCCGCATGCGATCGTGAATGTGGTAGCCCATGCTGTTCGAGCGATCGATGAGCAACACCAGCGACAGTGGCTCGCGTTCCGGGCGTGGGGGCCGCCGCGCCTCGAACGTCACCGGCAGTAAGCTGGCCAACGCGGTCGACTTCAACCGCAAATCGCCAAAGGTCGTTTCCCCACCCACGACCAGAAACCCGCCGCCTCGTTCGACGTAGCTGCCCAGTTCCGACCAAACCCCTGGCGGGATCTTGCTCGTAGGCTCCTCCCAAACGACGGCGTGGTACGCATCCCAGTCTACCGCGCGCTCGCGCACGGCATCGGGCGCGATGCGGCGCACTTCGAATTGCTGCGCCCGTGCCGTCGCGACGAGCGGAGAATGGCTGCGCTGCGTGATCAAGAGCACACGCGGAGCTGCGGTCAACGAGAGATTCGCACTGGCGCGGGCGACCGAAGTGAAATATCCGCCGCTCGTAGGCTCGACTTCCAAACTCACTCGGTACGCACCCGGCTCTGCTCCCTTCCATTCCAAGATGACCGGAACCATTCCCGGCTGCAGCTCCACGGTTCTGGTTTCGGCAAGCGCCTCGTTCACCCACAGCCGTAACTTCGCTGCCTGCTCGTGCCCGCGGTGCACAAGCAATGCTCGCACCGGCACCACGGTGTGCGCCGGCGCAACCTTAGGCACAACCAGTTGGGCAACCTCCGTGACCCGCTCCGAGCTCTGTGGCGGAATGGGCACGTACACGGGCACCCGCATGCTTTGCAACACGGGGATCAAGCTGCGCACGTCCCCGCGGGTTTCGTTGCCGTCGGTGAGGAGCAAAATCTTCCGCTCGCGTCCATCCGGCAAAAGACCACGCGCAGTCTCGAATGCCGCGCTCAAGTCCGTTGCCTCGGGCTCGGGGGCGAACCCCAAGGAATCCGCGAGCGGAGCTGCGTCGGGCCAACGGGCTACCCGTGCCTGACCGGCAAAGACGACGATGCCGAGCTCGTCTTTAGGGCTCCGGCGCCGATCGACCTCGCGGAGAAACCGCTCCTGCCACGCACGGCCGGAATCGTCGATGCTCGCAGAGCGATCGACTAGCACCACCAAGGTCGCCGGCAGCTCCGGCAGCGGCACGCGCAAATGTACTCCGGCCAATCCGGCCACCGCAGCCACCCACGCGACACACCGCAACGTAACAACCAACGGCGACCAGCCAGCTCGATATTTCCCCCAGTACAGGAACCAACCAACCCCGAGCAACGCAAGGAGTGCCAGGGGGTTCATCGCCCCGAGGGTCACTTCGCTGGCGCGCGACCATACGTAGTACCAGCTCATCGCGTTACTCCCGAAGCAAGCCGGCTTGCAATCCAGGCTTCGAACAGCAGCAGCACCAATGCCGCCGTAAGCACAGCCTTACCCCAAGGAACTCTCTCGGTCGCCGCCAGCATCGATGGCCCACTGGATGGTGCGCTCGCTGCGCGAAGCTTCGGTGCAATGTCCCCTTCCCGAGGATCGGCCGCTGCGACGTGAACCGAAGCTGTTCCCTTCGGACCATGGAACTCGTAATGGCCTCGCCAATGCGGAACGAAGCTTTCCGTGCCCGAGGGCAATGGATGCTCTTCCCCGTTGGGAAGACGCACCACTGCCGGACTACCAACCGCCAACGGCCAAGCCTGGCCCACCGGCCACACCGAGGCAGCAGGTTCCGCGGGTTTGAGCCAGGCCAGGCTCTGCAACAAGAACACGGCCAGCGGAAAGCCTTCCGAAGTGAGCAATGGTTCCCGCACCGGGTCGAAAGCCCACCACACCTGCCGCCCCGGCGCTTCTTTGATCCAAGCGACGGTAACGAGCTCGTCCCCCGCCTTGCCCCACAGCAGTGGGACGGCATTGCCCGAAACCTCGATGGCGCGAACCCTGGTGAGTGGCATGGGGAAGGCTGGTGTCCATCCCGCGAAAATCGGGTGACGTGCGTCCCAGGCAACGAGCTTTACCTCGCGGAACGACCGGCCTGATTGCCCTGCGACCCGAGCTGGGGGATCAACCACCAAGGCTGGATGAGGAAAATCTTCGGGCGGACGCACCCGGTGGAACAAATACACGTCGGCCTCTCCCCCACCCGTAGCGCAGCCGCGAGTGTCGAACCGAAGGTTCCGGGCGGCAGCACTCAACAACTGGAGTTCCGGCCATCGATCCAGTTGTGGCGAGACCAAGCACACCCGCAAAGAATCCGTTTCCGGCACGTAAACGCTAGCTTCGTTATCGGCCGCCAATAAATCCGGAACCAAGAGCCTTGCCGAAACAACTCCTGCACCCACAAGCGGCTGCACGACCGTTTCCGTTTGTCCCGCCTCGAGCGTGAATCCCTTCTGCAGCAAGGGCTGCCCCTCTCTCTCCAACAACAAAAGCCCGTGCTTGGCCGTACTACCGAAGTTCCGCACCCGCAAAGCGAGTTCCGGCCGCGCGCCAGTTTGCCAACGCGGCTGGGTTATTTCCAAGCTTTCGATCCCGACATTGTCGTCGCCAACGCCTACGGGGAATAACTGTGCATGCGCGAGCAAAGCCGCAGGCAAATCGGCGTCGGCAAAGTCGCTGAACACAGCCACTTGCCCGCGCGGCTCCGCTGCCTGCACCAGGGAATGCGCGAGCGATAGTGCCTGCGCCAAACGGCCCCCACTGTCGTAAGGCTTCAAAGCCGCGAGCGAGCGCCGTACCCCTTCCAAGTCGTTCGAGAAGGGAACCAACAGTTCCGCTTGTTCCGCTACGGACACCAGCGCCACTTGGTCGCCGGGCTTCAACGAAGATACGTAGCGGTCGGCTTCGGCTTTGGCGGCCTCGAAGCGCGTGCCTGCCCCGTACCTTGCCTGCATGCTCGCTGTACGATCCAACACCAGCACGTGCCGCTGCGGCAGCGAAGGGGCTGGCCGCTCCACGTACGGGCCCGCCAAAGCTGCCACCAAGGCCAACAAGGCCAGAAGTTGTAACAGCAGCAAAGGGTCCCACCGGCGCCGCCGCGGCGGAGGCAACTGCGGCCACAAAAACACCGCGGGCACGATGCGAGCGGGCTGGCGCTGCGGGCGCAAGAACAAATACAGGAGCACCAGTGCCAAGCTCGCGAAAATCCAACCAATGGGGTCGGTAAAGCCCATCGTTGCCCTCGACAGAACTTCGTCAGCCGACAATTCCGGCGTGCACTAGAGCTCCGAACAAGCAAGAGTCCAAACCCGCGTCAGGGTCGACGTGCACGTAATAGAAGCCGTGGCGGTGGCAGCTATCGCGCAACTCGGCTTGGTGGTGCACCAAAACCTCGCGGTAACGAGCCCGCGTTGCGCTATCCCAAGCGAGGGTTCGCTCCTCGTTCGTCTCGGCGTCGCGCACGGTCAACACACCACTGGGCCAATCCCATTCGAAATGGCTCCGAGGCAAAATTTGCAGGGCAACCACGGCCAAACGCCGTGCGGCCAATAAGGCCAGGGCGCGGCTAACCTCTTCTACCGGGTAGTAAAAATCGGAAAGGACAATGCTCACACCGGGCACCAGAGGCTGCGACAAAAAGCTTTCGAGCGCCGAACGTAAGTCCACGCGACCCGAGGGGCGAACCGCCTCCACGAAGCGTGCCGCCTCCAAGGTTTGCCGGCGGTGGCGCCACACCGGTGAGCGACGACAGGAAGAAGCCCCGCCCCCGAGCAGGCCGATCATCACGGGTTCGTGTCGGCGCAAACAAATGTAGGCCAGCGACGCAATCAGTTGGCGGGAGAAAGAAAAGGCACTCACCCCACTACGAACGGACACGTCCATGGAAGCCGACGTATCCAGGAGCAAGTAGGTGGCGCTTTCTCGCTCGGCTCGGAACACGCGAAGAAGTAGTTCGTCCGTGCGCGCGTAAGCGTTCCAGTCGAGGTAGCGCAAATCGTCGCCCCACGTGTACGGGCGAAAGCCATGCACCTCGAATCCATACGGGGCCAAGGCACCGCGGGCGCGCTGGGCGCCTTCGCGCAAGGCAGTTGGCCGCGGCACGACCAACTGCACGCGGTCGAGCTTGCGTAAGAACTCCGGGTGAAACAACGGCGGTTCCGCTCGTGGCGCACTGGGGTTCGGTCGGTTGGGTTTTCGCCAAGGCCACGGCATACGGGCTTCACGTGCGCAATCGCCGAGCGCGGGCCAAGATGCCTTCGATCAAGGAACGTGGCTCGATACCGTCGGCCAAGGCCGCGAAATTTACCACCAAGCGATGGCTGAGCGCCGGCACCGCAACAGCATCCACGTCTTCGTAAGTCACGTGCACACGGCCGTCCAACAGTGCTCGCACTTTCGCCCCCAGCAACAAAGCTTGGCCACCGCGCGGGCTAGCACCGAAGCTGACGTACCGATTGATCGGCTCGTCTGCCGCTAGAGGCGCATCCCCGGCGGGAAGGAACTTGGAGGTCGTGGGGATCGTGGCGCGTACCAATGCAGCCGCATACGACTCGATTTGCGGCGCCACCATCACTTGCCGCACCAGCGCACGCAGGCGCTCTACCTCGTCGGCCGCAACCGCGGCATCGAACAACGGCGATAAATGCGGTTCGCTTTCTCCCGTGGTGCGTGCGAGGATTCTTCGAAGCTCGTCGTGCGATGGGTAACGCAACACTACTTTGAACAAAAATCGGTCGAGCTGCGCTTCGGGGAGAGGATAGGTTCCTTCCATTTCGATGGGATTGAGTGTGGCCAAGACGAAAAACGGACGCGGCAGCGGATACGATTGGCCTGCCACCGTCACCTGCAGCTCGGCCATGGCTTCGAGCAAGGCCGACTGCGTTTTCGGCGTGGCACGATTGATTTCATCCGCCAACAGCACGTGCGTAAATAAGGGTCCAGGCTGGAAGCGAAAAGACCGTCGGCCGTCTTCCTCGACCAAAATGCGCGTCCCGGTAATGTCGGCCGGCATCAAGTCGATGGTAAACTGCACGCGCGCAAAGCTGAGATTCAACAGCTCGCCCAAGCTACGAACGATGAGCGTCTTTCCGGTTCCCGGTAGCCCCTCGATCAGCACGTGTCCGCCCGCAAAGAAAGCGATCAAAATCAGTTCGAGGTGCTCTTCGTGTCCGACGATTACGCGCCCCAGCTCCGAGCGCATGCGCGCGAAGGTATCAGCAAAAAACTGTACGTTGCGTTGGGGGGTGGTCATGGCTGCCAAGACCGGTAGAATAGCTGCCGGGCCAGCAGCTCGTACTCTGGGGGGAGCAAAGGTTTCTGCAAGGATGGCGACTCGGAAGAGGAGCTCGTGCCTGCGGCAAGGGTATCCTCGGCCACCTGAGTGCCCCGAGCTGCGTTGCCTTGGCGCTGCCCTTTGCCGCGCACCACGCTACTCACCGGCAACTGCACCACTAAAGGTTCCGCACCGCGCCCGGGGGCAACTTCGGTGGTTGCGTCCGCTTGGCCGTACAAACCCGCACCGTCGGTGCCGCTACCGGCCGCTCCTTTCTGACCCGAGCGTGGTTGCGACGGCTCGGGGCCAGACTCGCGGCTATCGCTCGGCCGCGGTCCACCCTCGCCGTGCTGACCGAAGCGACTTGGTTCGACTTGCGCCGCGAGAGAGGAGCCCGGGCCCGCATCTGTTTTTTGCTCTGACTCGAATTTTCCCGGCTGGGACTTTGCCTCTGCCTTGCCAACCTTCCCCACCGGGCCACCTTGCGTTTCGCCCCGGCCAACACCGCCGGCGGTGTGCTCGTTAGCACCCTCGCCTGCCGTCGCGTCTCTGGGCACTTGCCCAGTGCGTGCGGAGCGCACACCACTGGAGCCTCGGCCATCGGAAGCTCTTCCGCTTTCTGCCCCGGTGTCTGCGTCGCCGACCTCGGCAGTTGCCTCGCTATCGAACGAGTTTTCCGCTTCCGCGCTTGCATCCCGTTGGTCGCGATTCTCTCCAAGAACTGCCGAAGCATGCTCTTGATTGGTGCGAATGCGCTCGCGCTGCTCGCGGCTCACGGCGGAAAGCGATGGTTTCGCCCCAGCCGCGCTCGGTGTGCTTTTTCGTTCCGCAGGTGCTGCAGGTAGGTTGGTCCACGCCAAGGCGAACGCCAACACTCCAGCGACAACGGCGGCCGCCGGTTTTAGCGGTCGCCAAGGAACAAGGTTGCGAGGTTGGTAGCGCGAGGACAACTGCAGAAGCTGCAGTAGCAGAACGGAAAACAGCGGCGATCGCTTTGGCGCCTCTCCGAGCGCCGCAAACGTGGACAAACGAAACTTCAACCGGGCTTCGCGATCCACCCAAGCAGCGACGCTTTGCCCATCGAGCCCACGCTCGCGGAGCGCGCTCGCCAACGAAGCCACCACGACGGTCAGGGCCAGGAAAAGTGCCAACGACCAAGTTGGGTAAGTGGCAACCGTTTGCCCCCCGTCCCACCACACCACGAGGGCCGAGAAACCCAGCGTGCACCCCAGCGCGTATCCCAAGGCGTGCAGGCGGGCACGCATCCTTAATCGCCACAAGATCGCGCCCAGCCGCTCTTCGATGTCACGCGCACTGAGGGAAAGAGCCGCCATGATTCCAACTCGCCTCGGGAACATAGTCGACACCTTCGCAAGTGTTCAACATGAAAGAAGGGCGCTGCCGTGTACTTCCGCGCACGATCGATTCTTGCCCAAAGGAACCCCCGATGCACCCTGGCCCTGCTTGACCTTTTCCCGTTCTCGTGTTGCCCCATGGAACCTCCATGGCTCCAAGTCGCTCGCAGGCACGCGGACAAGGATGCGATCGCGGAAATGCACAGCGGCGCGGTTCGGCAACGCGAGATTCCGCCGCGGCCCTCCCTCCCCTCGACCCGGCTGAGATTCGTTGGTTTCACCGGCGCTTGCTCCGTTGGTACCGCAAGTACGCACGCCCTTGGCCCTGGCGAGCTTCGGCGAATTCGTACCACGTGTGGGTGGCCGAGGTGATGCTTCAGCAAACCCGGGTCGAAGTGGTGGCCAAGGCGTTTCCACGGTTTCTTGCGCGGTTTCCGTCGGTAGCGGACCTCGCCCTGGCACCGCTCGAAAATGTGCTCGCGGTGTGGTCGGGGCTCGGCTACTACACGCGCGCTCGCAACCTGCACCGTGCAGCGCAGTGGCTCTGGAAACATGGTTACAGGGAGTTCCCGCGTGAACCCTCTTTGGCGCGAGCCCTTCCAGGGGTCGGCTCCTATACCGTAGCGGCCGTGCTCTCCATTGCTTACAACCAGCGCCTGGCTGCCGTCGACGCCAACGTGCGGCGCGTGCTGGGCAGAGTGACCGGCAACCCCAGCGCAACCAAGAACGGAAAGCTCGCTCAGGCAATCGCCGTAGCCCTGCTCGACCCCCATGCACCTGGCGACTGGAACCAAGCATTGATGGAGTTGGGTCAGCGACTGTGCATTCCTCGCACCCCACAATGTCCGGCGTGTCCGTGGCAACCGCGTTGCGCCACCGCACGAAGTTCCGTAGCCCTCAGGGTTGCGGCGCCACGCCGCCGCGGGCCAGGCAAGTCGCCCATCGAGCTCGTTGCAGATCTCGTCTTCGATACGCGGGGGCGCATCGTGGTGGAAAGAGGCGTTTTCCCCTACCTTCGGCACTTGTGGGTTCCGGTCTTGCACGAGGCGCAAGCGTCCGCTGCGGGGCTTGCCCCTAGTCGTGGCCAATCTCTCGGCACGTTTCGCCATGCCATTGGCAAGCGGCAGTTTCGTGTGTCGGTGTACCTGCGGAAACTTTCGAACCAAAAAGCAACCCGATTCCTCCACGACGTGCCGGCACCCGGAGAACGACGGCTGGTGACACCGAAAGAGCTCGAACACCTGGGGCGTTCGTCGTTGCTGCTCAAATCTTGGCAGTTGTGGGTGCGGCAATTAGCGCGCGGCGGTGTTGCGTTTTCCGAGGCGAACCAGTAACGGCCAGCAAGGACGAGGGAAGCATGCGCAAATATCGGGTCATTCAGTGGGCTACGGGTCATGTCGGGAAACACGCTCTGCGCGCCATTGCGCAGCATCCGGAGCTGGAGCTGGTTGGCGTGTGGGTCTCGAGCCCGCAAAAGGTCGGGCGCGATGCTGGCGAACTTTGCGGCATTGGCGCTACGGGGGTGAAAGCGACCAACGACTTCGACGCTCTGCTAGCCACCGAGGCTGACTGCGTGTGTTACACTGGGGCGACCGACGACCGCCCGACGGAAGCCATCGAAGACATGTGCCGCATGCTCGCCGCGGGCAAAAACGTGGTCACGAGTTCCTTCGTACCTCTGATCTATCCTTGGCACGTGATTCCAGCCTTCGCGCGGCAACTGGAAGATGCCTGCCGCCAGGGGCAGACGAGTTTTTACTGCTCGGGGATCGACCCTGGATTCTCTCCCGACGTGCTCCCCATCACACTATCGAGCCTGTGCGAACGGATCGATTCCATCCGTGCACAAGAAATCTTCAACTATGCCACTTACGATCAGCCGCACACGCTCTTCGAAGTCATGGGTTTCGGCAAGCCCCCGGGCACACCGGTATCCCTGTTTGCACCCGGCGCGCTGTCGATGGCGTGGGGTGCGTCGGTACGCATGGTAGCCGACGCGTTGGGAGTCGAGCTCGACGGCATCCAGCAACGGCATGAAGTGGAGGTGGCCCCGGAGGATTTCGAAATTTCCTGCGGTGCCATCCGCAAGGGCACGGTGGCGGCGTTGCGCTTCGAAGTCATGGGCATGGTACGAGGCGAGCCGCGCATCGTGGTGGAGCATGTCACGCGTTTGCGCGACGACTTGGCCCCTCACTGGCCGCAAGGCGTGGGGCCGGGGACGTACCGGGTAACCATCGAGGGCATGCCGTCGCTGCGCTGCGACTTACAGGTGGGGTTTCACAGTGCCGATCACAACATCGATGGCTGCGTGGCCACAGCAATGCGTTTGGTGCACGCCATTCCCGCGCTTTGCCAGGCAAGCCCCGGTGTGAAAACTTATCTCGATCTGCCACTCACACCTGGCCGCCATGCGCTTCGCTGAGCCGAACCTGCACGAGCCTCGCGACGGGCGAGTTCCTGGCGTTCGGGCTTTTGCGTTGGCAGAATCCCGAAGCGCTCAAGCTTGGAGGCACGAAGGTGACCTTGGCAGCGCGCGCCAATCTCGTTGCTGTGGCCCTCGTTTCTTGCGCGACAGTTCGATATAAGGGCGCCGTGTCGCAGCAGCCCACAACACACTTGTTCAGCCGTGGACGTGGCAAGCGGCAGCGTCCACGGCAGACGAAAATCCACACAGGAGTTGTGTGGCGGAGCGGTGCGAGGGCGGTCTTCTCCTGTGCAAAAGCTCGAGGAGACGCGAAATGACAGATACGGTGCATCGTTTTGCCCCCCGTCATTTGGTTTGCGGGTTCGTGTCGCCGTACCAAGTGATGCAGCAGGGCACCCTGCGGCTCGTCAAGGGCCGAGGTATTTATGTGTGGGATCAACATGGCCGCCGGTATATCGACGGCCTCGCTTCGCTGTGGAACGTCGCTGTGGGTCATGGCCAGCCGAGCATCGCACGCGCCGTTGCCCGGCAGATGAACCACTTGGCTTATGCCCCCACGCTTCTTGGTTTTTCCTCTCAGCCGGCCGAGGAGCTTGCGCGGCGAATTGTCCAGCTCGCGCCTCGCGGGCTGACCCGGGTGCTGTTCACCTCGGGAGGATCGGAAGCCAACGAATCCATCATTCGCCTGGTGCGACTGTACTGGCGACTTAAAGGGCACCCGGAAAAATTTCGCATCGTTACCTTGAACCGGGGCTACCACGGGTCGTCCACGGGTGCCGCCAGCCTGACTGGCCTTCCTTACTTCCACCAGTACTACGAACCCCTCATGGAGGGCGTGTTGCGGCTGCCGCGCCCGCACTGTCGGCGTTGCGAACTGCAACTCGAGCACCCCTCCTGCGAGATTGCCTGCGCCAACGAACTGGAGCAACTGATCCAGCGCGAGGGGGCGCAAACGATCGGAGCGGTGCTGATCGAGCCCGTCCAAGGTGTCGGCGGTGTCATCGTACCTCCCGAGGGCTATCACCAGCGACTGCGCGAGATTTGCTCGCGCTACGACATCTTGCTCGCTTGCGACGAGGTGATCACCGGCTTTGGCCGCTTGGGTTACCCTTTTGGCATCCAGCGCTGGCGGGTCACACCGGATCTGATCTCGTTCGCCAAGGGAGTGACCAGCGGCTACCTGCCGCTTGGCGGTGTGCTCTTGAGCGAGGAAATTTACCGAACCCTCGTGCAAGCTGGCCCCGAATTTTCTTTGCACCACGGCTTTACCTATTCTGGGCATCCAGCGGTTTGCGCTGCGGCTTTGGCGAATTTGAACCTGATGCGAAGGCGCCGATTGATGTCGCGTGCGCGACGCCTGGAAGCTTACCTGGCAAACCTTTTGGAACCGCTCAAACGGCACGGGGTGGTGAGAGAAATTCGCGTGATCGGACTCATGGCTGCAGTGGAATTCGAGAGCAGCCAGGTGCCAACGGCGAGCGGGCAGTGGCCACTCGCGGTGCAAGTGCGGCAGGCATGTTTGGAGCGGGGGCTCATCGTGCGAGCTAGTGGCGACGTGGTTGCGGTATGCCCGCCCCTGGTGGTGAAAACTTCCGAGCTCAAGCAAATCGTCGACACCATCGACCGGGCCATCGAGGCGGTCGTGACCAACGCCAAGGAGTCGGCTCGGCAGTCGACGCGTGCCAATGGTTGAGCAGGCGGCGGCAAGCTCCTACACGTAAGGGTCATGCGACCGAAGATTTACGTGGACGGCCAGGAGGGTACGACCGGTCTGCGCATCCGCGACTGGCTGTCGTGGCGAGGCGACCTGGAGCTAATCGTTTTGCCGCACGCGCGGCGCAAAGACCCTGAAGCTCGTTACGAAGCGATGGCCGCTGCGGACGTCGTCATCCTCTGTTTGCCCGACGAGGCCGCGCGCGAGGCTGCCCACTGGGCCACCAAAGCAGGAACGCGGCTGATCGACGCGAGCACTGCCCATCGAGTGCATCCGGAATGGGTGTACGGGCTTGCGGAGATCGGACCGGAACAGGAAGCCGCCATTCGCGGCGCGGAGCGCGTGGCCAACCCAGGGTGCTATGCCACAGCCTTTATCCTTTTGCTTCGCCCGTTGATCGACCGGGGGTTGGTCGACCCCAAAGCGCCCATCGTTTGCCATGCCCTTTCCGGGTACTCGGGAGGAGGCCGCGCTCTGATCGAGCGGTGGGAGGACCCGCAAAAGGGGCTCAGCGCCCTACCTTACGAGGCTCCGTATGCCTTGCAACGCGTGCACAAGCACGTGCCGGAGATGACCCGTTACACCGGACTGGCCACCGAGCCGTACTTCGAACCAGCCGTGGGGCCGTTCCGATGCGGTATGCGCGTGCAAATTCCGTTACATGCGCACTTACTCCAGGGTTCTCCCCGCGACGTCTGGGAAACGTTGGCCGAACGTTACGAAGGGCAACCGTTCGTGCGCTTGCAACCTTACACGGAAAATGGCGACTTGGACGAAGAAAGCTTGAGCCCCCTGGCTTGCAACGACACGAACCGCATCGACTTGCACGCCATCCCACACCCTTCTGGTCACGTTCTACTCGTGGCGATTCTCGACAACCTCGGGAAAGGGGCCGCGGGCAACGCCATTCAAAACCTCAATCTCATGCTGGGACTGCCCGCCCATACCGGTCTGCCCTCGTAGCGGCTGCGACGGGCAAGCCTCACCGTGCGTCCGTAGGCACGTGGAATGACCGTACCGCCGCGCAAGAAGCCACTTAAGTCGCCACGTGCCTCCGTAGGCACGTGGAGTGACCCGAGCTGCCTTTTGCCTGGACCCGATAGCTCACGGGCGTTCGGGACCGCTGTCGTCGCCGACGAGCAACACGCCCGTGCCCTCTAAGCCATCGTGCTTCAGTTGCCGCAGCGCTTCGTTCGCTTCCGACAGCGGGAAGTGCGTCGTGCGCGGACGAATCGGAATCTCCGCCGCGAGCGCCAGCATTTCGTCTCCGTCGGCTCGGGTGTTGGCGGTAACGCTGCACAAATTCTTTTCGTAAAACAGGTGGCGCTCGTACTGGAGTTGAGGCACGTCGGTCAGGTAAATTCCGGCAATGGCTAACGTGCCACCACGGTCGAGCGCTTCCAAAGCTGGCGGCACCAGGTGGCCCACCGGCGCGAATAGAATGGCCGAATCGAGCGGAACTGGTGGCTTTTCCGATGCGTCGCCCACCCAAACCGCGCCAAGTGCCCGCGCCAGTTCTCGGTGCTTTAGCTCCCTCGTCATCACGTACACCTCGCAGCCCCAGTACCGCGCCACTTGAATGGCAATGTGCGCGGAAGATCCGAAACCGTACATGCCCAAACGGCAGCCAGGGCGCGTGTTCGCCCGGCGCAAAGCTCGGTAACCGATGATTCCTGCGCACAGCAGTGGGGTGGCCTCGGCGTCGCCCAGCGAAGGTGGAATGGCGTAAGCGAACTGCTCTGGCACGACTGCGTACTCGGCGTAGCCGCCATCGTCGTGATATCCTGTGAAGCGGGCATTCGGGCACAAGTTCTCTTGCCCTTTCGCACAATACCGACAGGAGCCGCAGGTAGAGCGCAACCACGCAATGCCCACGCGGTCGCCCAGTTGAAAGCGCGACGTACCCTCGCCCAAGGCGACCACTGTGCCCACAACCTGATGGCCGGGCACAACCTGGTCGCGCACCGGCGGCAGGTCACCCTCGACAATGTGCAAGTCGGTACGACAAACCCCACAGGCTCGCACGCGAAGGAGCAATTCCCCCCGGCGCGGCTCCGGTACGGGCAGATCGATCCACTCGAGTGGCCGTTCCTCGATTGGTTTTGGTTGGCGAACCACGAGAGCTTTCATCCACCCGTTGATTACCGCGAGCATTAGCCCCCGGCAACGCGCGTAGCGGGACAACCGCGGGCGCATTGCAATGCAGCCCCTGCGAGCGCGGGCGTCC
>FMJZ01011412.1_pt1 | contig 14309 bp, 12 predicted proteins | sample 1987881 | NCBI WGS metagenome assembly FMJZ01 (sample SAMEA4378227, study PRJEB15110) | soil metagenome | biome: soil; feature: Field; material: Soil | place: India | collected 2015-03-11 | depth 0 m | reverse complement strand
CTGGTACGGTGGTTCAACTTTGCTCCTCAGGTGACAGACAGGATCGACCTCACTGGATGGAAGATGATAGATTATGAACTTGTGGCCAGTGGGAAGGAGAAGTAGGTACTCTTTGAAGGCCAAGGCAGCAGGGAACACCCTGCTGCCTTTTTGTTTTCGGTCGGACGTTAATAGGTGTTGACATGCTGATAAAAGGAAGATAATCGTCATGAAGATTCCTCTTAAATACTCGCAGGAAGGGGATAAGAAATGATAAAGCTCGGCATTTTGACCTTCTCTGATGGCCGGTCTGTCGCCTATCGGGAGATGTTACCCTTTAATCTCGAGTTTCAGAATCGTCTCATTGAGGCATTACAGAAAACAGGAGAGGTGGAAGTAGTAGCTGGTGAAAACATTATCCAAATGCCGAAACAGGCCAAGGCAGAAGTTGAACGGTTGAATCGCCTGGATGTCGATGGTGTACTTTTTCACTTTGCAGGGTGGGCTTTCCCTCATCTCGCCACGGTGGCTGCAGAAAACTGCCAAAAGCCGATCCTGCTTGTAGCCAGTTTTAATCCTAAGCATCCGAGCTTGATAGGCATGATTGCAAGTGGAGCATCGCTGGACCAGGTAGGGGTTCACCATAGCAGGGTATGGGGAGACTCTTCTCGCCCAGAGTTTGTAGAGAGAATTCTCCGGTTTGGGCGGGCTGCCCGGGCGGTGAGCCGTCTGCGAGGACAGGTATGTGGTCTCATCGGGGGGAGAAGCATGGGGATGTACGTCGGTTCTGCAGACCCGAGCCAGTGGCAGTCGATTTTTGGCGTCGATATGGAACACGTCGACCAGTTTGAAATCGTCCACAGGGCTTGGAATGTTCCCAAGGAAAAGGTTGAAAAAGCCCTCAATTGGTTGAAAGGGAGAGTAGGAAAGATTTTCTGGGACAACAAGAGCTTAACAGAGGAAAAGTTAGAGCTTCAGGTGCGTTCTTATTACGCCACAAAGGAAATCATACAGGATAAAGAGCTCGATTTTGTGGCTGTGAAGTGTCAGCCAGAGTTGAGTGATTATTTGGTAACTCAGTGTTTGTCGCAGGCTTTTTTGAACGATCCCTACGATATGGACGGACCTAAGGAACCCGTAGTGTGTGCCTGTGAAGCGGACCTTGACGGTGCTCTGACAATGCAGATTCTCAAGTTGATGAGCGAACAGCCGGTTTTGTTCTACGACTTGAGACATTATGATTCTCAGGACGATGTCTACGTGTTCAGTAATTGTGGATCGATGGCGACTTTCTTTGCTGCAAGGTCGAGCGTGCCGGATGAGAATCTGAAAAAGGTTTCTCTTTACCCACAGACCCCGTTTTATTACCCAGGAGGAGGGGCAGCCGTACAATATATGGCAGCACCCGGCAAGGTGACCTTTGCTCGTCTGGCAAGAAAGGCCGGAAGGTACTGGATGGTAGTTTTTGGAGGTGAGTTTATCGAACGTCCAGTTGAGAAGTTACGGGAAGCCTCCCTGGAGTGGCCCCAGGCCTTTGCTCGCCTTAGTGTTCATCCGGAAGTTCTCATTGAGACTCTCGGCTCAAATCACCTGCATACAGTGGCAGGAGATTATGTAGATTGCCTCGTTGAATTCTGTTCGATGATGGGTATCGAGGCGAAGGTTTTGGGGAGATAATCAAAAGGTCATTGACAGGCAGAAGGAATGGGGAATTTCTCGAATGCTTTTTGAATAATTTTCTTGTCAGACTATCCTGAAATGTTTGGCGTTTTCTTGTGCCCATTTTTCGGTCTTATTTTTGGTGGGGTCTTTGAACTGAACCCTTGACACTCCGATTGCTTAATGTTATTATTCGTTTGGAAATTTGTTAAAAAAATATCATTTTTTGGGATAAGTTTTCCAAGAATAAAGGGAGGTGGTATCAGGGCAAAAGTAGGTAACGATTGGAGGTAGTGAGAGAGGAAGTTCCACAATTCTCTGGGAGAAAGGAAGGAGGTAATATGGTAAGAAAGTGGTGGTTTGGGCTTGTGGTAATTATGGTGGTTTTTGTGGTTGGTGTGGGTGTTGCCCTTGCTCAGGAAAAGATTAAGATAGGAGTAATGTTCAGCCTTACCGGCGTGGGAGCACCGACGGGGCAGGCTCAGAAGGCGGCGGCCATGTTGGCCATAAAAGAGGTAAACGATGCGGGAGGTATCAAGATAGGGGGCAAGACGTATCTGATAGAACCGGTCGTCAGAGATGATGAAACAAAGCCCGATGTCGCGGTTCGCCGATATCGGGAACTTGTCGAAGAAGGGGTTAAAGTTATTGTTTGCGGAACCTTTGCTCACGTCACCACTGCACTCAACGAGCAGGCCCGTGACGGGAGTGCGTTTGTGATAGCCGGCAACTCTATTGAGGAGAAGATTTTCCGCAAAGAGAATAAGGCTCCGTACTTCCAGACCTCTCAGGGCGCAGTCGACGCCATAGGTCGAATGACTGCAGAATATGTAATCAAGACCTTCAACCCGAAGTACGTTATTGCCTGTCTCCCTGACTATGCTTATGGCCATGGCGTTTCCGTGGGAATGAAGCAGGTTTACGAGAAACATCCCGATATCAAACTCGAATTCATATGGACTCCTGTGGGGACTCCCGATTTTACTCCCTACATTCTCAAGATTATCGAGTCTAAGCCCGATGTGGTGCAGATGGGGCAGTGGGGTACCGATGCTATCGAGATACTCAAGCAGTCCTACGAACTTGGCTTGAGTAAGTACACGAAGATTTTCTTCAACGCTATCGTTTTGAGCCTTGCCAAGGGTATTCCTCCCGAGGCTCTCAAGGGAGTCAATCTGGGAATGTGGCTCTATCACGATCTGAGTGGTCTTAAGGAAAAGGACCCTGCCACATTCGAAAATGCTGAGAGAATACGCAAGGCCTTCATGGAAGTTGTCGGCGAACCCCCGGATGTTATGGCAGCCTATGCTTACACAGCAGCAAAAGAGGCTATTCGTGCTATAGAGCTTGCTCAGTCTACAGACCCTGCAAAGATGCATCAAGCCCTCTTGGAGAACCCGGAGTTTATGAGCTTTAAGGGGCCTGCCAAGTGGCGTCCCGATGGCAGACCCTTCTACAAATATGCCTACTTCGTGGGTGAGGGAAAAGGACCCGAAGAGCGTGCTGACCAGTGGGATTTCGCGAAAATTATCGATTTCTTTGAAACAGAAGCTCTCTGCTTACCGCTTGAGGAGATGGGCTACTGATGATGAACAACCCGGGGCCCCTTCTTCCGGGGTCCCGGGTTGCTTTATGAAGAACTTTTATTCCTAAGAGGGGGATTTTGCAGGTGAGTCTGCTCACGACGAGTGGATTGACGAAACGCTTCGGAGGCCTTGTAGCCGTCAATAATGTTAATCTCCAAATTGAGGAAAATGAAACCTTAGGAATCATCGGTCCAAACGGTTCGGGGAAGACCACGCTTTTCAATTTATTGACCGGCTTTTTTTCTCCCACCGCAGGTCGGGTTGTCTTTCAAGGTAAGGACGTTACACGGCTTTCGCCGGAAGAACGAGTAGGAATGGGGATGGTACGCACCTTTCAGCTTGTCTCAGTGTTTGGATCTCTCAGAGTCTGGGAAAACCTGGTTCCCTGTGTCACCTGGAGAAACAACAGGTACCGTTCACTATGGAAATTCATGACCTCCTTGGCCGGGGATACGTGGATGGATTCCTTTGAGGCCTTGAAACTTGTGGGATTAGAAAATTATGCTTATGCTGTGACTGCGAATCTTTCTTATGGTGACAAGAGGCTTCTTGAAATTGCTCTTGCGCTTTCCCTGAAACCAAGGCTTTTGCTTCTTGATGAACCGTTCAGTGGATTGAGCGATGTGGAGATAACAAAGGTACTTTCACTTTTGCAATCCATCAAAGGCAGGGTTACGATTGGCATCATCGAGCATAAAATATCAACCATTGTTGATTTTGTCGACCGCCTTTTTGTGATGAACGAGGGATACATTATCTGCGAGGGGAAACCACACGAGGTCCTGAGAGATCCTGTCGTTAATGAGTGTTACTGGGGCAAACAAGGAGCCATGAGTGGGTTTACTGTGTGAACGTCTTGTACAGGAAGGAGCGGGGAAATGCTCAAAGTAGTGGATGTTGACGTTTCCTACGGTCATGCGAGAGTGTTGCACGGCGTTTCTCTTGAACTTGAAACGGGGAAGATGCTTTTCGTTGTGGGAAGAAATGGTGCAGGAAAAACGACTCTTCTCAAGACCATCGTAGGATTGCTTAAACCGCTCAAGGGTTCTATTTATTTTGACGGTGGAGAGATAGGTGGTTTCCCTCCCGAGAGACTCTACCACATGGGTATTCGCTATGTTAATCAGGACAAAAAGGTCTTCAGTAACCTTACCGTTCGAGAAAACATTGAGATTGCTGCTTTTTCAAGCGGTGAACCTCTTCCACAGGCACTTGGAAAGGTCTTGACGATTTACCCCAAAATGAAGGAATTTCTCAATCTCAAAGCCGGTCAGCTGAGCGGTGGGCAAAGACAGATCCTCCTTATCGGGCAGGCCCTGGTTGGCGATCCGAAACTTCTCCTTGTCGATGAGCCTACGCAGGGTCTCGCGGCTGTAGTTATTAACGAAGTTGCGAGGATTCTCCAACACTTGAAAGGGAAGGTATCAGCCATTATTGTGGAACAGAACCTTCCGCTCGTCGGTCAATTGGCGGACCAGGTTGTGGTGTTAAAAGAAGGAAAGGTTGCTCGTGTCCTGAGCAGCGCGGCGGAAATCGGTAATACTGCGCTTTTGGAAAAATCCTTGTGAGTTCACTGGAAGGAAGGCTGAAGACTTATGGGAAATGCTTTCACCAAGCAAGGGGTTGCGCTTGAGACTTTCGCCAGCGTAGGGAGGGAGCTGGTTCGGACCACCGGCAGACAGAGGGTTTTAGAACTTGTTGTTCTTGGCGGAGTCTTTTTGCTTCTTGTGCCTTTCTTAGGGGCTCATCGGGTGACAGACTTTGCAATTTTCTGCATTTTCGCTCTATCCTTTGATCTCCTGTACGGTTATATGGGCAGGCTTTCTTTTGGGCACTTACTTTATGTTGGAGTCGGAGCCTATGCTACTGCTCTTTCTCTCCAGTACCTCACTTCAAATCCCTTGCTGGCAATTGGGCTCGGGGTGGTGGTTGCCTGCCTTGCAGGGATGTTGGCGGGTTCTGCAGCGGTGAGGGCGACAGGGGCATGTTTTGCTCTGATCAATCTTGCTTTCAACAGGGTTGGGTGGTTTCTGGTGATGTCCCCCCTAAAGGATATCACGGGGGGCGAGAATGGCTTAAGTGTCAGGAATCTCAGTTTCTGGTATTTTAACTTTAGGAACCCGACATTTCGTTTTGGATTTGTCCTGGCCTCCTTGCTGGTTGCCTTTCTTCTGCTTCGAGCGTTGACTTCCTCTCCTTACGGAGTTCTCTTGCGTTCTATCAAAGAAGACGAAAGACGTGTACGTTTTTTGGGGTACAACACTTATTTTTATAAATGGTTGACTTTTGTCATTGCTGCCTCGGTTGCCGGTTTCGCCGGTGCGCTGACTGCCCTCAACTATGCCTATGTCAATCCAAACACGCTTGATGTTCATGCCAATGGGGGAGTTATTTTTGCCTGTCTGATAGGAGGACCCGGTCGGCTCTATGGGGCAGTACTTGGAGGAATTATATATATGTTGATTACCAACCTCCTCCCGGTGTACTTCCAGCGTTGGGAACTCCTTCTTGGTATATCGCTTCTTCTCATTGTTTTTAGGTTCCGAGGGGGTATTTGGGGGAATTTGGAAACCTTTTATGGGAGAGTTGCCAACCGCAAAAATGCTGACCGCTCCTTGGAGGGAGGGATACCCCGATGATGTACGCCGTCATGTATGGGTTAACAATCGGCGCAATACTCTATCTCATATCTATCGGTCTTTCCCTTACTTTCGGTACCATGAGAGTGGTTAATTTTGCTCATACGATTACTTACACCATCGGGGCTTACATCCTCATAGCCTCGGTAAGGGCCCTTGGTATTCCTTTTTGGTGGGGGGGGTTGTTGGCGGTCTTGGTTGCCGCTTTGGCGGGGTATGGTATTGAGCGTTTCATTATTCGTCGTCTTTATGGCGAGTCATTGGACTATACCTTCATCGCCACCTTTGCAGTTTTCTTAATCGGGGTGGATATCGTTAAGTGGATATGGGGTGTATATCCTAAGCCGATCAGCGATCCGATAGGCAGGGTAGCGGATCTTGGGTTTATGGTCTTTCCCGTCTATCGCATTCTTGTAATACTTCTTGCGATCTTTGTGTTCTTCGGGCTTGAGCTTTTCATGAGAAAAACGATGGTGGGCAAAATCATTGTGGCAGCGCTGGACTATAAAGAAGGGGTACGTTGTCTTGGTATAGGAGTTGAGAAATACTTTGCCATAGCCTTTGTTCTAGGGAGTGTCCTAGCTGCTCTTGGCGGAGTTTTGTACGCACCCATTACGGCCGTACACCCCTATATGGGCCTCCATGTTTTGCTTCTCTGCTTTGCCGTCGTGCTCACTGGGGGTATGGGGAATCTACGGGGGACTTTTCTTGCTGCCTTTGCTCTTGGCATGCTCATCTCTATAGCTGGTCGCTACTGGCCGGCCGGATCGGAAATAGTGGTCTTTATGGCCATGGCAGTCGTCCTCTTTTTAAGGCCCATAGATATCTGAGAGGCTGTATTCCGAGGTTGGCAGAAGGGCTTGTACGGTCCAAGTGAGTCAAGGTGGGGCTTTTGAGAAATTGGGACCCGTTGAGCTTGCCGCCGGGATTGCCGAGGGGGACAAGGGATAAATCCTCAATGTATAGTTTCTGTTGCTCGAGGAATGCCGGGGCGGTCAAGGAGTTCATGGCCCTCTTGGGGAATAGGGAGTATGGCTCTGCAGGAAATCGGAGAAGCTACTTGAAATATCTCGCGGAGTAGTGGTTCTAAGGAGGGATGCAGGAAAATTTGTGGTTTGAGAAGGTTCATACCGTATAACACTTTATACCCAGGTCTTTGAGGATTTTGGTATATTTCTCTGGAATTCCAACATCGGTAATGACAACGTCAAATTCTTTGAGATCTGCAAAGTAGGCGGTAGTGATCCTGCCAAACTTCGTAGAGTCAACGAGAAGGAATTTAATATCCGATGATTCGATGACGGCTCTCTTTGTCTCGACTTCGTGAAAATTGGCACAAGTCACACCGAGTTTCTCGTCTACCCCTGCTGCGGATACGAAGGCTTTGTTGGCTCTCATTTTTCTTATAAGGGCGATCCCTTCGGGGCTCTCAAACATCAGGGTATTTTCGTGGAAGTGACCTCCGGGAAACACGATCTGGCTATTCTTGTTGCGTTTGTACACGTTGAGGAGCGTGTTCAGACAGTAACAGACAATCGTGATTTTCATATCGGGGAGAATGAATCCGGGGAGATGTTCCGTGGTTGAACCGGTATCGATGATGATGGTATCCCCTTCCTGGACGAAAGTGGCAGCTTTCTTGCAGATTTTAATCTTCTCTCTGGTCATTTGGAGCTGAGCTCGGGTTATGGTATACTCCTTTTCGTCTATGAGATTTGATTCTCTTCGCAAAATGGCTCCACCGGGAATGAGTTTGAGAATTCCTTCTTCTGCAAGCTTGCGAAGGTCCCTGCGAATGGTCATACTTGAAACACCGAGTTTTTCGGCGAGTTCTTTAATGCTGATCACACCGCTCAGCGTAAGCTGTCTTCCTATGTAATCGAGCCTTTCGCTTCTTTTCATTCGCCTCATCCCCATAATGCGATTTTAAGGAGTCCATCCCCGAGTGCCACACCTTGCCCAGGCTTTGACCGGAGACTTTTTCTAAATTTTTTAACATTTTTAGTTAAAATTTTACCAAAGGGCCCTATTTCCGTCAACACGTACCGTTCGTTGAGGGATTATTATCTTGGGAGTATACGTAACCCCAAAATGCACCGAAGTTTGTGCCGTGTTCGTGTTTTTACAAAAGTGGACTCTTTCTAGGCTCTTCTCTAAGAAGAGGTTTCGGCGAGGGAGGAGCTATATTTTGGTTCCCCAAACTGGCTCGTGTACAGGTGGTGGTAAAATCCTTTCTTTTCAAGAAGTTCCTCATGGGTTCCTTGCTCTATGACTTCACCCTCTTTCACCACAAGGATGAGATCGGCTCTGCGAATGGTACTTAAGCGATGGGCAATGATGAAACTCGTGCGTCCTCTCATAAGGCGAAGCATGGCAGATTGAATGTGTTGTTCTGTCCGGGTGTCAATGTTGCTTGTGGCCTCGTCGAGAATGAGAATAGAGGGATTACTCAAGAAAGCCCGGGCGATGGCAAGGAGCTGCCGCTGGCCCTGGCTTAGGTTCTCTCCTCCGTCGGCGAGAATGGTATCGTACCCCTGAGGAAGTCCCAGGATAAAGTGTTCGGCATTGCTCAAACAAGCTGCCTCCTCTACTTCCCAGTCTTTGGCTTCCGGACGCCCATAGCGGATGTTTTCTCGCACCGAGGTGGAAAAGAGATAGGTATCCTGAAGCACGATTCCCAGAAGGGAGCGGAGGGATTCTTTTTTGATTTTCCGGATGTTGATGCCGTCGATGAGAATGGTGCCCTGATCAGAGTCATAGAATCGGGCAAGGAGATTGACGATAGTGGTCTTCCCTGCTCCGGTGGGTCCGACAATGGCCACCATCTGTCCCGGTTGCACATGGAAACTCACATCCTTGAGGACCGGTATACCCTCCTTATAGGAGAAAAAGACGTGACGGAACTCTACTTCTCCCCGAGCCTTTTTAAGTTCTAAGGCTTCCCCGGAATCTGGGGGTTCAGGCGGCTCATCCATGATGTGCAAAACCCTTTCCGCGCTGGCGAGGGCCGATTGGAGCATGTTGAATTGATTGGCCAGCTCGTTGAGGGGCCGGATGAATTGTCGCGAATAAGCGATGAAGCTTGCAATGGTCCCCACACTCACCATATCTTTTGTGGCAAACCATCCTCCAAACCCGGCGATCAGGGCAAGGCTTGCATTGTTGAGGACGTTCATCAGGGGTCCCATGACTCCGGCGTAAATCTGGGCCCGTACGCCTGCTCTTTGGAGTTCTTCGTTGGTCTGGTTGAATCTCGCCTTTTCTTTTTCCTCTCGTAGAAAAGCCCTAACTACCCTAAGACCAGTGATGTTTTCTTCAAGGATACTGTTTGTTCTCCCAAGGATTGTTTGTTGAGTGAAGAAGCTCTCTTTTGTGCGTCGGGCCACCAAGCGAGTGGCAAGGATGACCAGAGGAATAACCGTCATGCTCACAAGGGTCAGTTCTTTACTTTGGTGGAGCATCATGGCGATGGTTCCAAGAAGAATCACGATGCCAGAAAAAACCTGTGTGAGGGTGGTACTCAGAGCGTTGCCTATGGTGTCGATGTCGTTTGTTAAACGACTCATAACGTCTCCGGGAGGGTGGGTATCGAAAAAGCGCAAAGGTAAAAGGTGAAGGGCATCGAAGGCATCTTTGCGAAATCTTACCATGGCTTTTTGGATGACACGGATTGTAAGGTATTCCTGAAGCCGGAAGAGGAAAGAGGTAGCAAGATATATGGACCCCATGAGCACTCCACACAGAGCAAGACCTCGGGGATTTTTGGGAATGATGTAATCATCGATCGCTTTCCCGATGAGATATGGTCCAAGGAGCATCAAAAAGGAGGAAAGCCCCACACAGAGAAACACCAAAACGATTTGGAGTCTGTACTCTCCGAGATATCTCCAGAGCCTTTTTGTGGTCTTGAGGGGGCTCTGGGGCTTTGCAAATTCAGTCGGGAAGTACCTTCCCAAGCTTCCTCGAGGTCCAAAATCTAAGGTTGCCGGGCGCCCTCTTCTCTCAAACAACTGCTATCTCCTCCCCCATTTGCGAGTGGTAGATGTCCCGATATACGGAAGAAGTTTGTAGGAGTTCGTCATGCCGTCCTGAAGCTGCCAGTCGCCCTTCTTCAAGAACCAAGATTTTATCCGCATTCCTAATGGTGCTCAGACGCTGAGTCACGACGAAAGTAGTACATCGTTTCTGCCACTTCTTAAGCCCTTCAAGGATCCGGTGTTCTGTAGCGAGGTCCACGGCGCTGGTACAGTCGTCAAGGAGGAGGATGAGGGGGTTTTTCGCCAGAGCCCGGGCGATGGCGATACGCTGTTTCTGTCCCCCCGAGAGGTTCATCCCTCCCTGCCCGATGGGTGTTTTGTAACCTTCAGGAAGACTGGTGATGAAATCGTGGATTTGGGCGATTTTTGCTACCTCCCAGATATCCTTTTCTTCTGCTACCTCGTTCCCCCAGCGAATGTTCTCTTCGATGGTGCCGGAAAAAAGGATTGTTTCCTGGAAAACGATGGCAATGGCCGAACGAAGCGTTGCGAGGTCTTTCTCCCGGATGTCCTGTCCATCGATGAGGATTCGTCCTTGGGTAACCTCGTAGAAACGGGGTATGAGGTGCAAGAGGGTTGATTTTCCGGAACCTGTGGTGCCTACGATGGCTACCATTTCCCCCGGATACGCCACAAAGGATATGCTCTTGAGCACCGGTTCTCCGTTGTAGGCAAAAGAAACATTCTCAAAGACTACCTCACCTCTTGTGATGGGGGTGGTGTCTGGGCAGGGGAAACTCGTGGTATCCGTCGGGGTATCGAGAATTTCACCCACACGTTTTGCCGAGGCACCAGCCCGGCTCACAAACATGAAAATATGCCCGATCATTATGAGAGAGAAGAGAATCTGGATCACGTAGTTGACCAGAGCCATGATTCCTCCTACTTGCATGTGGCCTTTCCAAACCAGATTCCCTCCGAACCAGAGTACTGTAACAATGCTTGCATTCATGATGAGCATCACGAGGGGCATAAGGGTTATAATGGGAAGAAAGGCTTCTACCGTTGCTTCCGCCAAGTTCTGATTTGCCAAGGAAAAGCGTTCTTTTTCAAACGCGGCACGCACGAAGGCCCTCACAACTCGGACGCCGTGGAGGTTCTCTCGGATAATGGTATTCAGGGCGTCGATTTTCTCCTGGACCTGCAAGAAAAGAGGAGACCCCTTTTTGAGAAGGTAGAGAAAGATGAGTATCTGGAGGGCAACAGAGGCAAGGAGCAACGGGGCGATACGAGGGGCGATGACTGTGGCCATAATCAGGCCTCCCAGAAAAAGCAAGGGCGCGCGAACCATTATCCGGAGGGCGGAAAGGACGAGGTTCTGAAGCTGGGTGACGTCGTTTGTGAGTCGGGTCAAAAGAGTTGAGGGAGTGAATCGATCAAGGCTTTTGAAAGGGAGGGTTTGGATTTTTCGAAAGGCCGCAGAGCGCAATTCTTTCCCAAAGCCTTGGCTGGCAATGCTTGCCGCCACGGTGCAGCCAATTCCTCCCAAAAGGCCTACAGAAGCTATACCAATCATCAATAACCCGGTGCGAAAAACCAGGTGGACATCTCCCTGGGCAATGCCCCGGTCAACGATGCGGGCCAGAAGAGTGGGCTGGGCAAGATCACACACCACTTCAAGCACCATGAGAAGAGGGGCACAAAGTACTGCCTTCCAGTAGGGCTTGAGGTACGGGAGGAAGGCGCGTAATGTGGCTGTCCGCTGGAAATTGTTCTTGTGGTGAGTCACCGTTCTCCCCCCTCAGTGGCTCTTTGGAGATTGTCCCGCATTTGCAAAAAAAGCCGGCGCAGAAGTGCTCTTTCTTCGGAGCTGAAGTGGGCAAAACACTCTCGCTCAAGGATTGCGTGAATCTCCTGAACATCCTTTTGGAGGCTTTTGCCTCTCTCGGTCAAGTATATCTGTACACTACGTCGGTCTTTAGGGTCGTTCTGGCGCTTGATGAGTCCTGCTTTTTCCATCCTTTGAAGAAGGAGGGTGATGGTGGGAGGTTTGAGCCTCAGGGCTTCAGCGATTTCTTTCTGGGTTTTTCCATCCCCTTTCCAGAGTAACTCAAGAATCGGTGGCTGTCCACGATGAAGCCCGATGGCGCAGAAGAGCTTGTGGTACCTTACGAAGTGGTACCGTATGATTTCTCGAAAAAGGGCATGGAGAGATTCTTCGTGCTCGCTGGACATCAAAAAGCCTTCTTTATTTAGCTATCTAAGTATCGGAAATATGGTAAAAAAGAATAGCGTCTCTGTCAAGGGGTTGGGCTAAAAGTCTGATTCTTCATCTGCGCCTTAGCTCCTCCCCCGAAGGGCAAGGTATCTTGAGTAGAGTTGGGCAGAGTGTTCTGAGGGAGCGGTGTAGAAATCCTTGGGGTCTACAGAGAGTCGGGCATATTCCGGTATGGGCTTGACCTTGGGACCTGTGGCGGCAAATCCCTGGACCACTCGGGCGTGGGGTTTCAGGGAACCGTCCGGCCGGACAAGGCCAAAGAAACGTTCATGTTTGTGTTCTTTACAGGGAGGTTTGTCCCAGAGTTCTGGAGCGTAGTCGGCAAAGCACCAAAGGAGTGCCCCTAAAGCTCCTATCTCCACAAGTTCTGAAAGCACCTGATGTATGTGCTCGGCAAGATCTTCTTCCGAGGCCATGAATTGCCGACACTTTTTGCCGCAGCTTTCCCACTCCCACACCTTCGAGGGTTCTTGAGGTGGGGCAGTACAGCCTCCAAACTCCTCCAAAAGTACCGGGCGACCGCACAAAGAGGCGGTGAGAGCACAGGTAAAGAGCGTGTACTCAAAATCAAGGGGGTGGCGGGCCAGGGGTGAGTACATGGGATAGGCATGCATGACGGCAAGGTCGGTAGCGCCGAACACTTCGTGAACCCGGAAGCCGTTGTCCTCCGTAAGGCTTGCTGCATGTAGCCCGCAGGTTGTAGGATGCCTGGAGTCTATTGTGCGGATGGTACGTACCATCTCCTTGACCCAGCGGTATCCTTCTTCGTGGTTTCTTGGCCAGGCTAAAAGATCCGGTTCGTTCCCCAGGTTCCACAGGGCAATGGCAGGGTGGTCTTTGAGGGCCAGGACCACGGTGGAGAGAAGAAGTTTTTCTGCCTCGAGGGCTTCTGGGTCGTGGAAAGGATTGCGGTAACGGCGATCCACGACCTTGCCCTGGCTTATGGTTTCTCTCTGTCGATTTATAGGAGGACATGGCCCGTCCAAAAGCCAAGGGGGAACCCAGTTTGGTCCACTCATGTGTCCGGTAAAAAAGGTTACGTCGAGCGTGAGCCCCTTTTGGGCTGCAATGTCGGCAACGGTGACAAGACACTCGAGGGTTTTCTCCGATATGGTATCCGGAGTGGGTTGGAAATCTTCCCAAAGTAGGAAAATGCGTACAAGCCCAAGGCCCAGGTCCCTGATGAGGGAGAATTCCTCCTCCACCTCTTGAGCTTCAAAGTTCTTCCACCAGTACATGGCCTTGCGGCGAGGCCAGTAATTGACCCCCAGAATAAAATCGCTCATCGGAGCACCTCTTTTGCCTTCCTGTGGTGTGTAACTGGCATAGCCTATTTTATCTCTCCCAGGCGGCTTTGCCTAGGAGGGCGGAAATGCCCTGAAGCCGGTGGGTTCTTTTCAAAGCACGATGTGGTACTCTATACTCCAAGAAGAACTGTTCCCCCAGGAAGGAGCGCAAGGTGTGACCCTGGGAAAGGACTTTTTCTCTGGGGTAAGGTTTTTTAAAGAGGGGTTGCCTTCAAGGTGTGGGTTTTAAGATCCAGATTTCCGGAAGGTCCTCTTTGTCTCTTTTGAAAAGCTCAACAAAAGGGAATTCCTGAAAAACGGGATTTTCTCCCTCCCCCTCGATTACTATGGGAAACGCCTTATTCTTCGCCTTCGCCCTTTTTCCAGGAAAATTGTCTTCGGCAAATGCTCAACCTTTGGGTTCCCTACCTGACCGAAACAAAGAGAGTGCTTTTTGGCGGAGAAACACCACAGGGTACGACACACTCCCTCTTTGAAACTCTTTACCTTGAACCTCGAAGAAAAGTTTTCGGGGCAGTGAAGGACACTTTGAGAACGAGAAAACGCGTCTCCAAGAAGGAGATTGGATACTCGATGTGGGGGCTTACGCAGGTGTTTTTACCATCCTGGCAGGGAAAGTGGTGGAGGAAGAAAGGGGCAGAGTTTTTACCTTCGAGCCCCAGAAGAGATTCTGCGAGATCCTTGAGGCCAACCTCAAACTCAACGGACTTTCCAATATCGTTGTTAGAGAAGGTAAAGTAACGATGAAGGGCATGGTGGTAAGGGGGTGGGGACGAGGATACATCGAGTGTACGACTCTTGATGCCTGGGCAAGAGCATCGCACCCTGAACGGCTCGATTTCATCAAGATGGACGTGGAAGGGTTTGAAAGGAAAGTGCTCCGT
>FMJZ01008384.1_pt1 | contig 14317 bp, 14 predicted proteins | sample 1987881 | NCBI WGS metagenome assembly FMJZ01 (sample SAMEA4378227, study PRJEB15110) | soil metagenome | biome: soil; feature: Field; material: Soil | place: India | collected 2015-03-11 | depth 0 m | reverse complement strand
GTGGCAAAGACAACCACTCACCAAATGGTACCCCATCCCTCCCTCCCTCACCATCCATCTCCTCTACCCAAGTTTTTCAGAGCTCCATTCGTACTCCCAATACCTGAAAAGTGCTCCATCAAGGAAGCGAAAAGGAAAAGCAGAGCCAAAGAGTCTCCCCCAATCCTAAAGTAAAGGAGAAGCCCTTCTTCCTTGTCGGTAGAGAACGGAACGAGAAGTGTGCCAGGAGAGTACTCCCTCATTGCTCTCTTGAGGGAGGACTCTTGAGCTTCAGGGGTGAAACAGTACAGCAAAAGAGGAGAGTTGACATGTATGACACAAGATTGTTGGTGCAACCACAAGCTTGGCCTTGAATACGTTGAGAAAATTGAGTGTAAACTATTTATTTCTTCGATCTCGCCCGCGAGGAGTGTCAACTACCCACGGTCTTCACGGTCAAAAGGAGCTTGTCTTTGCAGCCGGAGAGAAACTCTTGCAGGGCTCCAAGCTTGTGGAGGATCCTTCCCTCTCATTTCATCCAGGCTTTTTCGCCTTCCACCCCGAGTAGGTGTACTGTTAGGATACCCTCGTCCCTCAAGGTGCGTGCTTCCATGGCATTAATTCCCGAGATACTACCTTCGCTCTCCCTTTTAAGATATAATGGGGCAAGCGGGCAGGTTCGTTCGTGATACAGACTTCTCCGCCCATGGAGGCTGGAGAAGTCCTGAAGATAAAAGGAGCATAGATTTTCCCTGCAAAGTGAAGGAGGTGAGGCACAAAGCAAGAACATCCTAAGGTTTTTCATGGAGTTACAGTGATTCTTGGTAGTGGAGGAAAAACAATACAAACGATAGGAGGTTTGGAGAATGAAAAAGATGTTATGGGTACCGCTTCTGAGTTTCCTTCTCGTGGGGTTCCTGCTTCTTGGTGTCGGGATGGCCGAGGAAGAACTTGTCTTTGCCACTGTGGTGAAATCGGTGGCCTTTAACTGGTTCATGCGCATGGAGGAAGGCATTCTTCAATTCGGTAAGGATTACAACGTTAAGGCATTTATGGAAGGACCTTCAGTCGCAGACTCGGCCCAGCAAGTAGCAATCATCGAAAATCTCATTGCTCAAAAGGTCGATGCCATCGTCAACGTTCCCTATGGAGTGGAGGAGCATGAACCGGTCCAGAAGAAGGCGATGGATGCAGGAATCGTGGTGGTAACCCATGAGGCTTCCTTTGTAAAGAACGCACACTACGACCTTGAGGCCTTCGATAACAAAGCGTATGGAGAAGAGATGATGCGGGAATTGGCCGCTCGGATGGGTGAAAAGGGAAAGTATGTTCAGTTTGTAGGATCCCTCACCAATGCTTCCCATAATGAATGGATGGATGCTGCTTTAGCGTATCAAAAGGAACACTATCCGAACATGGAGTGCATTGGAAAATATGAGAGCAAGGAAGATCAGGAAGTAGTCTACAACACCGTCAAAGACCTTCTCAAGGCCCATCCAGACCTTGTAGGTGTCATGGGGGCTTCTGCCCTTGATGTTGTCGGAGCCGGACGGGTGTTTGAGGAAATGGGCCTCTCCGACAAAACCGTGGTAGTGGGCACAAGCATCCCCTCCTACGCCGGGGAACTCCTGAAAACCGGAGCAGTGGACTTGGCCATGGCCTGGGATCCGGCCACTGCCGGGTACGCAGCGAATGTTGTAGCCTATAAGGTACTCAAGGGAGAGAAGATCGAAGAGGGCACGGATCTCGGCATTCCTGGGTACGAATCCATCACCATCGTTACCAACGAGAATGGTGTCCCGGTGATCTACGGTAAGGGCTGGATTAAGATGGACGCCTCTAATATGGACCAGTATCCATTCTAAGAAAGGGCCGGGCAAAAGCTCGATCTGGGGATCACACAGGGATGGGTGAGGAATTCCTTCGTGTCGAACACATAAGCAAGCGCTTTTCAGGCGTCCAGGCTCTCTCTGACGTAAGTTTTGCCATAAGACAGGGGGAAGTTTTGGGCCTTGTGGGGGAGAATGGTTCGGGAAAGTCCACCATGATCAAGATTATCGCCGGGGTATATGAGCCCGACGGGGGTGATGTCTACATCGGTCAACATCACTACAAAAGACTCACACCCATTGTTGCCATCCGAGAAGGAATCCAGGTTATCTACCAGGACTTTCTCCTCTTCCCCAACCTCACCGTTGCCGAGAATATCGGTATCAACCGGGTCATCGCCCAGGGGAAGAACGTTGTCGACTGGAAAGAGGTGCGGAAGAGGGCCGAAGAGGCCCTCTTCCGTATCGGTGTCGATATTCCCCTTGAGGTTCCTGTCGGCGAACTCTCTACCGCCGATCGACAAATCATCGCTATAGCTCGTGCCCTCCTTGAAGAAGCCCGGCTTATCATCATGGATGAACCTACTACTGCTCTTACCTGGCGTGAGGTCCAGCAACTCTTCCAAATCATCAACGAACTCAAGAGACAGGGTATTTCGATCCTCTTTGTAAGCCACAAACTGAACGAGGTGAAGGCCGTCTCTGACCGCATCCTGGTTTTTCGTGATGGCAGGAAAGTCCTTGATGAGGAGGCTCAAAACCTCGACATCCAGACCATAGAGTACTATATGACTGGTAGGCACATCGGTGAGGCCTTTCACGCCTATGGGGCGGAGGCAAAAGGTTCCCCTCTCCTTGAGGTACGACACCTCACACTTACCCACAGTTTTGCCGATGTGTCATTCACCCTGCATCGGGGGGAGGTTCTCGGCATCACGGGTCTCCTTGGTTCGGGGAGAACGGAGCTCGCCCGTTCTCTTTTCGGCGAGTTGCCGGCCGAAACAGGGGAGATTTTCTTAGAGGGAAGAAAGGTCTCCATAAGGAGTATTCAAGATGCCATGGTCTTGGGGATCGGATATGTACCCGAGGACCGGGTGAACGAGGGCCTTTTCCTTCTTCAGTCAATTGTCAATAACGTTGCAGTTTGCGTTCTTGATAACTTGTCCCGTCGGTGGGGAATTGTTGATGTGAGAAAAAAGACAAGCTTAGCTCAGGAATGGGTAGAACGACTCGAAGTGAAAACCGCCTCCTTGGAGAGCCCGGTAGGTAGCCTCTCGGGAGGAAACCAACAGCGGATTGTGCTTGCAAAGTGGTTGGCCAGACGCCCCAAAATTCTCATCCTTAACGGTCCGACGGTGGGAGTAGACGTGGGCTCAAAGGCGTACATCCATGAGCTTATTCGTAATCTGGCCCAGGAGGGGATGGGAGTCGTCCTCATTTCTGACGATATTCCTGAACTTTTGGCTACGTGCCGTCGTATCCTGTTGATGAAGCAGGGAAGAGTGGTACGAGAGTTCCTCCGGGAAGCAATCAACGAGGAGGAATTGTACCGACATCTTGTGGCTGGGGAGTGAAATATGAGAGGAATCCTCCGCTCACGGGAATTCGTAGTCTTTGTAATTCTCATTCTCATTTCGATGATCATTGGTGTTCGAAACCCGCTCTTCTTTTCGGCGGCTACTCTTTTTGACCTCATCCGCGGCTCCATTGTCTACTGTATCATGGCCCTTGGGGTACTTATGGTTCTCGTCTCTGGGAATGTGGACATTTCCTTCGTGGCCATTGCCGCGATGACTTCCTATACGACACACATGCTCTTTCTCCGCCTCCATTATGAAGGAGGAATTCTCTTCTACCTTCTTTTGGCCACGAGCTTGGGATTTGGAATCGGCTTTCTCATGGGGGTCATTTCCACCCGGTTCCAGCTCCCCGTTTTCTATGTATCCCTGGGGTATCAGACCCTCTGGTATGGGTTTACCCTCTTCTTCTTGGGTCGTAACATCAACTTCAAACTTCCCAAAGGATTGGTAGGATACTACTCTCGATTCCTTTTCCGGGTAAAGGACCCCATCGCTGGGGAGTCAGGATTACATGTGTCGGTACTCTACCTTGCGGTAATCACTCTCTTCATCTTCTGGCTTCTCAATTACACCGCTTTTGGTCGAGGTTTGTATGCCATGGGGGGGAACAGGGAGGCGGCGATTCGAGCAGGTTTTGATGTGCGACGTATTACCGCACTTGCCCTGGCCTGCAGTGGCGCTCTTGCCGCGATTGCAGGGGTTGTGCAGAATGCGTACAGTCGTTCTTTTAACCCCGTTCTCTTCATGGGGCAGGACCTTGATGTCATTGCTGCCGTGGTGCTTGGAGGAGCAGCCATAACCGGTGGTCAAGGAACGGTTCTTGGGACCATCCTGGGGGTTTTCCTCATTCAAGTGCTCGCCCGAGGGTTGATCTTTATGGGTGTTTCGGCCGAGTGGCAGCGGATGGTGACGGGTCTTGTTCTGATCGTCTTCATTTCCATTCCTGTTCTCATGGAGAAGCGGCGAGGATACAAGAAGCAGGTCGCCCTCTGAGGTGGGAAGAATGGAACACATCGCTTTAGGGAAAAAGCTTGTAAGACTGAGACTCGGCGACCGAGTTGTCCTTCTCCTTGTCCTACTTGTAGGGATCATCGTTCTTTTTGGCGTTGCAGAACGACGATTCTTTACACCCCTCAGTATCAGCTCCATAGCCTTTCAGTGTCCGGAGATTGGATTCATGGGGCTTGGAATGGCACTGGCCATGATTGTGGGAGGAGTAAATCTCTCCATCAACGATACAGCCAATCTCTCCGCTCTTATGACGGGGCTTTTTCTTCTGCGGGTGGCTCCGCTTTTTATCGGAAGCACTGCCCTTTCGGTAGGGGCGGGAATAGTCATTGCTCTGGCAATGGGGTTTCTGTGTGGGGTCCTCAATGGCTTTTTGATTGGATATGTGGGCGCACCCCCCATTCTCGTTACTCTTGCTACTTTGACCTTGTATCGGGGAATTTCGGTGGTAATCACTGGAGGGAAAAGTCTCGCTGGGTTTCCGGAAGAGTTATCCCTTATCGGCCATGGAGTAGTGGGTGGTGTTCCCGTTTCTTTTCTCCTTCTTATCGGTGTTAGTGTGGTGATCCATCTTGTTCTTGAACACACTTCCTTCGGCTTTCAAGTTCGCATGGTGGGGACGAACTACCTCGCGGCCAAATTTTCGGGTATCCGTAATGCACTCGTCATTCTCAAGGTGTATGCTGTAAGCGGTCTTCTGGGAGCCGTTGCGGGAATCATCATCATGAGTCGTACCAATTCCGTGGCGTACGAGTACGGAACGAGGACCTATATCCTCCTTACGCTCCTCATCTCCGTTTTGGGAGGAACATCTCCAGGCTTTGGGAGTGTTCTGGGAGTGTTCCTTGCCACTCTTATCCTCCAGGTCCTCTCCACCGGTTTTCAGATGGTTCTCTCAGGAGTGAGGGGAAGCGCCTTCTTTAAGGATTTCTCCTGGGGGGCTATTTTTATCGCCTTCCTTGTCGTGAATCAGCTGGTGGGTTCCTTGCGGAGAAGGGGGTAAGACAGGCCTTGGACGAACCCTGGAAAAAGCTGGGGCAAATCCTTGTGGAATACTCAACAGGTGTGCAACCGAAAGAAAAAGTCCTGATTGCCATGGGCGAGGTGGAGACCTTCCCCCTGGTCTGTGCGGTGTATGAAGCATGCGTAAAGGTTAGGGCCTACCCTCAGGTCCAATTCCTTTCCGAAAATCTCAACCGCATTCTCCTGAAGTATGGGAGTGAGGAGCATATAAGCTGGGTGCCTGAACTTGAGGCGTACGGCATGGAGTGGGCCGATGTGTACTTTGGGCTGCGCGGGGCGCACAATCTGAGTCTTTTCTGGGATATACCGAGTGAGCGGCTCTCAAAGTTCAGACACACCTTGGGAAAGCTCTCTGCCATGCGCTGGGAGAAGACTCGCTGGTGCCTTGTCCGGGTTCCGAATGCTCTCATGGCCCAGCAGGCGGGAGTGGATGAGGAGACACTCTGCGACATGTTCTTCCAGGCGTGTTTCCTTGACTGGTCTGCCCTGAGCAGACAATGGCACTTTTGGGCGGATGCTTTAAGTAGCGGTAGGATGGTACGGGTGGTAGGCCAGGGCACAGACCTTCGCTTTTCAGTGGAGGGCAGGAAGTGGCTGGTGTGCGATGGTAAGATTAACATGCCTGATGGGGAAATTATGACTGCCCCGGTGGAGGAGAGTGTCGACGGCTACATTACCTTCGATTTTCCTGGAGTTCTTGGGGGAAGGCTGGTAGAGGATATTTTCCTTCGCTGGGAGAGGGGAGAACTCGTTGAGGCTCTGGCTTCTGCCAACGAGGATTTCCTGTGGTCCGTTCTCCGGACCGATTCCGGGGCCAGTCGCATCGGGGAATTTGCCTTCGGAACGAATCCCAAGATTGTCCATTTCTCGAAGGACATTCTCTTTGACGAGAAGATCGACGGTACCGTTCACATTGCCTTGGGGAGGGCATATCCCCAAACAGGAGGAATCAATACCTCTGCAATCCACTGGGACCTGGTGAAGGACTTAAGGCGAGAAGGCGAGGTATACCTTGATGGGGTCCTCATCTTCAAGAATGGTAAGATGATCCTCTGAGGGGAAGGGTGGCATGGGAAAGGGTTACCTTTTAGGGGTGGACATCGGCACGTATTCATCCAAAGGAGTTTTGGTGGATGAGGTGGGCCACATTGTAGCCAGTGCGGTTACCTCTCATGAGGTCGATATGCCTCGCCCGGGGCATTTCGAGCATGACGCTGAGGGTGTGTGGTGGCACGACTTTGTAGTCATCGTTCGTTCCCTTCTTGCCCAGACGGGTATAGACCCGCGGTCCATTCTCAGCATAGGAACAAGTGGTATCGGTCCCTGTGTGCTACCGGTGGACGAAGAAGGCAAACCCTTGCGTCGGGCAATCCTCTACGGCATCGATACCCGAGCTACACAGGAGATTGCCTATCTTGAAGGACTCTTGGGAAGGGAAAACATTTTCAAGCGGTGTGGTGTGTACCTCGATTCGCAGACCGCCGGCCCAAAGATTCTATGGATCAGAAACAATGAGCCCGAGGTCTATAGGAGAGCGCGTTGGTTTCTCACCAGTCAGGGGTATCTGGTCTACAAGCTCACGGGAATTCCCAGTATCGACATCTACACCGCTGCAAGTTTTGCTCCCCTTTTCGATCTGGAGCGCTTCTTGTGGCGGGAAGATCTGGCGGAATACATCACTCCTTCGAATAGACTTCCCCAAGTGTATTGGAGTGTCGAGGTGGTGGGGAAGGTCAAAAGAGAGGCAGCCCAGGAAACGGGCTTAGCCGAGGGAACACCAGTTGTTGCCGGCACTGCAGATGCTGCGGCGGAGTCGGTGAGTGTGGGTGTGCGGGACTTTGGGGACATGATGCTCATGTTGGGAAGCAGTGTCTTCTTCATCGTGAAGGTTCAAGAGCTTGTGAAGACAAGACGTTTCTGGAGTGCTCCCTTCCTTGAGAACGACACTTTCGCCTTCCTTGGGGGTATGTCCACCGGCGGGAGTCTGACCAAGTGGTTTCGAGACCACTTTGCCCCTCTTGAGGTGGAGGGGGGAAAAGAGGGTCGGGAGACGGCCTATGAAGCCCTGGCCAGACTTGCATCTCAATCGACAATAGGGGCAAGAGGTCTCATTGCTTTGCCGTACTTTGCCGGCGAGCGGACACCTCTTCGCGATCCCCAGGCGGTAGGGATGCTCTTTGGGCTGCGTTTGGAGCATGCTCGGGGTGATGTGTACCGGGCCATTCTTGAGAGCGTGGGTTTCGGCATTCGCCACAATCTCGAGGCCATGCGTGAAGAAGGGGTGTGCCCCAAACGTGTTTTTGCGGTGGGTGGGGGCACGAAGAATACCATTTGGATGCGCATCATCGCCGATATTGCGAACATGCCCCTCGTCGTTTCCGAACCTCAAATAGGGGCCAGTTACGGTGATGCCTTCATGGCGGGAGTGGGCATTGGGTTTTTTTCGGGGTTACAGGAGATAACCCGTTGGGTCCGTGTTCGTGAAATCGTGGAGCCCTCTTTGGAGAATCACAAGGAGTATGCCCTATACTATGAGCTCTTTCGCCGTCTCTACGAAGTGAATAGGCCTCTCATGGAGAAGCTTTCTGAGCTGGTGAGAAAAGAGGAGGAATGATCTTATGAGTACGAGCTGGTTGAAGGACGTTTTTGGTTATGAGAAACCTATTATTGCCATGTGTCACCTGCGCGCTCTGCCTGGAGACCCAGGCTACGACCGGGAAGGAGGAATGGCCAAAGTCATCGAGCAGGCTCGCCGAGATCTTACGGCTCTCCAGAATGGTGGAGTCGATGCGGTTATGTTCTCCAACGAGTTCAGTTTCCCTTACATGACCCGAGTAGAAACAGTTACCGTGGCAGCGATGGCACGGGTCATCGGAGAACTCATGGATGACATAAAGGTACCCTTTGGGGTGAACGTTCTCTGGGACCCGGTGGCTTCTCTCGACCTCGCTGCAGCTACCGGAGCGAAGTTCGTGCGGGAGATTTTCACCGGGGTCTATGCCAGCGATTTCGGTCTCTGGAACACAAACTGTGGGGCTACGGTCCGCCATCAGTGTGCCATAGGCGCAGAGAAGGTGAAACTCTTCTTCAACATCGTGCCGGAGGCAGCACGGTACTTGGCCGACCGGGATATTGTGGATATTGCCCGATCGACAGTCTTCAATGCCCGTCCCGATGCCCTCTGCGTTTCGGGTTTGATTGCAGGTGTAGCAACGGATGTCCAGATTCTTAAGCGGGTGAAAGAGGCTGTGTCCGATGTCCCTGTCTTTGCCAATACGGGTGTGCGTCTTGAGAACGTAGAAGAGCAACTGAGCATTGCCGATGGGGCAATTGTTGGCACGACCTTTAAGTATGACGGGGTCTTTGAAAACCCTGTCGATGAGAGACGTGTAAAGGCCTTTATGGAGAAGGTTAAGTCTCTACGGTCTCGGAAACATGAATAATGACCTTCTTGAGGCGATGGTCTCCGCGGCCCTCGAGGGAGGCAAAGTCGTCAGGGCATATTTCCGAAGTAAAAACCTTCGGGTTGTTCAAAAGAGTGTCTCCTATGACCTCGTAACAATAGCCGATCACGAGGCACAGAAGGCCATCGTTTCCGTCCTTCAGAGCACCTTCCCTCATATCCCCATTGTAGAGGAAGAGGGTGGGAGATTGGTGTCTCACTCGAGAGCCTTTTATGTAGACCCCCTTGATGGGACATTCAACTTCGCACGGGGTATACCCCTTTTTGCTGTTTCCTTAGGATACTGGGAGGATGATAGACCCCGGGTGGGTGTTGTGTACGATCCTCTGCGGGAGGATGTATTCACTGCCAGGGCAGGAGAGGGGGCCTTTTGGAATAACGAGAGGGTTTGGGTTTCAGATGTTGTTTCCGTTGAGGGAAGCGTGCTTGTCACCGGCGTTCCCTATGCCCAAAAGACGTTCCCCAGGGTGATTGAGGACCTCAGAGTAATCATTCGGCACACCGATATCCGTGTCCTGGGAAGTGCGAGTCTGAACCTGTGCTACCTTGCGGCAGGGATTATTGATGGTTATTGGGAGTATGCCCTCTCACCTTGGGACCTGGCGGCAGGGGTTCTTATAGCTCGGGAGGCGGGGGCAATAGTCACCCATCCCTCGGGGAAGCCCTTCTCTCTCTTTTTAGGGGATGTCCTTGCGGCGAATCCCAGTATTTACCCAAAACTTCTTGCCCTTCTTCAAGAAAGCGCCGATCGGGTTTCCGATTTTCTCGGAGAGCCCTGAGACGGGCATGACCCTAAAAGGTATTCCGGTAGTTAGGTTCGTCTCAGGGTTCCTCTCCATATGTGTGAGCGTCCATACAAGATTGGGACTCAAGATTCATAAAGAAATCGTGGTTAGTACAAAGAATATCGTGCCACTCCATTTGCTGTGTTTTTCGCCATGGGGTGACTCACAAATGCTGCCAAAGGTTGTTGATACAGCATGAGCAGGGTCAAAGGCACAGCCGAAAGAGGAGGAAGATAAGAAATGGCAAGCACCAGCGCAAAACTGAGGTTGCGCATGCCCACATTGTAGACTACAGCTATCCTGGTACCCCACTCGCGCTTGGGCAATACCGAAGAACCAATATACCCCAAAATCCCATCGCACTTCAGGTGCTACTCTCGCTGCGTTAGTTAGAAAGTGAGGCCACCACTTGAACGAGCGAAACACTGGCAACCATCGTTCATGAAGCTGGTCAAAAACACACCCACAATACTGGGCAGAGTCACCCTACAGAGCAAGTTGCGGAGTAAGGATGGTGTCTAAGGTTACCGTTGCTAAGGCTAAAGCGGTATTACCACCCGTAACTGAGGTCCAAATGATAGAGGCAACTCCCACCGGAACTGTCGCACCAATCAAAAAACCAAGTTGGGTGTAAAAATCCCGCGCAAAGAAAAAGTGGCCCAACAAAAAAGCTATTACCAGCATAACCAGGGGATGAGACACAACATCCACAAAAGAACCTCAAGATGCGCAAGAGCTCTAAGTTCGTTAGAACACGTTTTTCCTCGACACATAATGCTTCTTCTCTCTTACTCCCAGGCTCCTCTATCTGCCGATAGAAAAACACTTTGGGCAATGCCGTATCTTCAACACATGGCTCTTCAGGGTGGATTTCCATCCCGGGATTTCTTTTTATGAGGCACCAGGTTCGAGAATTGAAAGAGGAAACAAAAAGGGGTAATCCGGAAGCTCAGAAAAACCCAGCAAAGAGAGACAGTTCGAAGTCTTGTTTTTCTCCTGGTGAGCCGTGCAGGAATCGAACCTGCGACACCCGGATTAAAAGTCCGGTGCTCTACCTGCTGAGCTAACGGCCCACCGAGCAAAAAGAATATACTATGAAACAAGAGGTGAGTCAAGCAGAGCCGGTAAATTTGTGTTTCTCAGGATACTTGCCCGGTTTACTCTTTCCCAAGGTATTGCACAAGAGAGGGGGAGTAAGTAAAATACAGTCAGGCGCGCCCGTAGCTCAATAGGATAGAGCAACGGACTTCTAATCCGTAGGTTGTGGGTTCGATTCCCGCCGGGCGCGCCAGGGTTTTTTCAAGGATTTGAGGCCTCTTCTTTGGCCAGGATTTTTAAGAGCCACGGACTTGCCGTTTTTTCCGAGCTCGCTTGGGCCGTCAAAAAGCCCTCTATCGTTGACGGGAATCCCTTACTGTGTTATCATTCCAAAAGAAGCCCTCGCTTGAGGCATCGGTTAGAGGAAGTAAACCATGATTTCTTCCTTATGGGAGAGGGGTTGTTATCTTTCTACTCCTTGCACCTGCTTTAGTTCTTATTTTTGGACTTCTGCTGTACCTGCTCGGTTATTCCTTCTACGTTAGCCTGTTCGACTTAAACCTAACTCGCCCCGGCACAAGGCCCTTTGTGGGTCTGGGAAACTACCTTGAAGCTCTTGTGAACAGGCAATTCTGGAGTAGTGTTTCGAAAACTGTCTACTTTGCAGGTCTAACCGTATCCGTGGAAATTCTGGTGGGTATGGCAATCGCCCTGCTCCTCAGACAGAAATTCTACGGGAGAGGCTTTGTAAGGGGTATCGTCATACTCCCTTGGGCCCTTCCCACAGTGGTCAACGGAATCATGTGGAAGTGGATTTACAACGCTAATTTCGGACTACTGAATGCCTTGCTTTTCAAGACGGGGCTCATAGACAAATACCAGGTCTGGCTTGGGGATGCCTGGCGCGCCCTTCATTTTGTGATGCTTGCCAACATATGGAAGGAGACCCCGGTCGGTGTCCTGATGCTTCTTGCGGCCTTGGAGGTAATTCCTGGAGAACTTTATGAGGCTGCTTCGGTAGACGGCGCTACCGCTTGGCAGAGGTTCAGGTATATTACTTTGCCCCTTTTGAAACCGATGATTTTTATCTTGTTTATCATTAAGACCGTCTGGGCAATTCGGGAGTTCGATCTTATATACATAGTCACTCGTGGTGGTCCCGCAGGAGGGACTATGGTATTGAGCTACCTCGCTTACCTGAACAGCTTCAAGTTCTTCCGGATGAGTTATGGGAGTGCAATAGCTTATCTTATAGTAGGGATTGCTCTTTTGCTTGGGATTCCCTATCTTTTAGGTTTTAGGCAACCTCGAGAGGAGGAAGTTTAAGCACGTGCTTTCTGGAAGAAGGGGGACAATGACTAAGATACTTCTTTACATAGCAGTTCTCGTTCTGGTTGCCGTAGTGTTGTCTCCGTATCTTTGGTTGTTCATCTCCAGTATTTCCACAAAGGCAGATTTGACCAAAGTACCATTGTCCTTTTTCCCTCCAAAACCGACCTTTGAGAGTTACTCCCGTCTTTTTAGGGGAGGAGTAGGGGTGACCGATGCAGCCTCACAGTTTAAGCTCGCCGTCTTAAATAGCCTGGCTGTGGCTTTGATGGTAGCATTCATTTCGGTTTTCGTTGGTTCTCTTGCTGCATACAGTCTGACGCGGTTTCGATTTGAAGGTCGAGATCTCTGAATTTCCTTGTTATTATTCCGCAGCTCCTTCCCCCGATTGCCCTTATTATTCCTCTGTATCTCATTATTAGAGGATTGGGCCTTCTTGACACAAAGCTTGCACTTGTGCTCACCTATAACTCCTTTGTTTTACCCCTGGTGGTCTGGCTTATGATCGGGCACTTTCGTTCTGTACCCGTTGAGCTGGAAGAGGCTGCCCGCATCGACGGTTGTTCTCGCATAGGAGTGCTGTTCAGGATAATCCTTCCTTTGGTGTTTCCCGGCATAGCAGCCACCTCTATATTTTCCTTTATCATCGCCTGGAACGAGTTCTTCTATGCTCTGATTTTCTCTTCCACCTTAAGTTCAAAGACGCTTTCCGTTCTGGTTGAGGAATTCAGCAGCAAATTCGGGGAAGACTATGTACTGATGAGTGCAGGAGGGGTTTTAGCCAGTTTACCCCCCGTGGTTCTTGCCCTCGTCTTCCAGCGATACATTGTGCAGGGTCTAACGGCAGGAGCAGTGAAGGGTTAGTTTGAAAGGAATGGGGGTGAGAGAAGAAAATTTGATTTTTTTGAGGGTTCGTGACCGCAGTGAGAGGCAAAGTGTAGAAAAAACAAGAAAGGGGGAAGAGCAATGGAAAGGAGAATAATGTGGGTAGTGGTACTTGTCGGCTTGCTCCTTCTTGGGAGCCGGGTGTGGGCCGAACAATCGATAACCGTGATTATGCCACGTCACGAGATGGATATAAAGGGAGTTTGGGAGAGACAGACCCGAGAGTTCGAAAAGGAAACCGGTATCAAGGTAGAACTCATACAGATGGCCTGGGAAAGAGTGGCAGATAAAGTTTTGACGGAAATGGCGTCGGGAGGAAGTGCTTACGATGTTATAGAATTCGATAATGTCTGGCCGGCAAAGTTTTTATCCGCTGGCTGGATAATACCCCTCGATGAATTCATCGATCGAGAAACCATCGACAGAATGTTACCTGGGCTTGTGAGCACTTTTAGCAAGGATGGACATCTTTACGGAGTGGTTTGGAATAACGATACCAGGTTTTTCATGTACAACAAGAAGAAGTTAGAATTGGCCGGTATCGCTGCTCCACCAAAGACCTGGGATGAGTTTACCGAGCAGACCAAAAAGATGCAGGCAGCAAACATCATAAAGTATGGCTATATTGGAGCCTGGGAACAGAGTCAGACGTTGACCAACGAGTTTACCTTCTTCTGCTATAGCTTTGGATCGAATCTGTTCACCGAGGACGGGAAACCGACCTTTCTCGAAAAGCCTGCGATCGATGCTCTCTCTTTCATGGTAGATGCAGTCAACAAGGAAAAAAACCGTTGACCCTGCCTCGATCACCGCAAACTACGAAATGGCTGCCAACGTCTTTTATAACGGTGAAACGGCTTTCTTCCTGCAAGCCTGGCCTGGTGTATACGCTTATTCGAATGACCCTTCCGTTTCCAAAATAGTCGGCGAAGTTGAAGTAGCCGAATGGATTCCGGCAGCTCGCGAAGAGTTTCAAGCAACTCTCATCCTTCCTGAGGCTTTAGCCATTCCCGTTACTTCCAAGAACAAGGAAGCAGCCTGGAAATACATTGAATACACGACTTCTCCTGAAAGGGAAAAGCAACGTTGTCTGGAAATAGGAGTTCTTCCTATATGGAAGGAACTGTTCACCGATCCAGATTTATTGGCTCTGTATCCTTACTGGAAATACTTTGGAGAGCAGGCCCTCTATGCCAGAGGCCACCCGAAGCTGCTCTGGTTTGACGAGTGGGCAGTTGCTCAGCAAATAGAAGTTCAAAATGCTCTCTCCGGGGCGAAAACGCTAGAACAAGCGCTCAAAGATCTCTATGAGGCCATAAAGCGACACTTCGAGTAAGAAACACGTAAAAATAGAAGCCGGAGGTGTTGCATGATCGTTCCTCGAATGGGGTTTATTGT
>FMJZ01004309.1_pt1 | contig 14328 bp, 17 predicted proteins | sample 1987881 | NCBI WGS metagenome assembly FMJZ01 (sample SAMEA4378227, study PRJEB15110) | soil metagenome | biome: soil; feature: Field; material: Soil | place: India | collected 2015-03-11 | depth 0 m | reverse complement strand
GTGGTCAATAAAATCAATGCCGCGGTCCAACCGGAGGGGCGAGATGTAGTGGCATCCATGGTGGGGGCCCGCTTGGTCCTTACCGCGCGCCAAACCGGGGTGGTTCACCGCATGCTTTACCAGTATGTGGCTGAGGCGGGCGGTGATTGGGGTGAGGCAACACCGCCGGAGCCCGGGGCTTGGCAGGCACGAGATGCGCAATTCACGGTCAATGGGATTTCTTTTACCCGTGCCCAAAACACGAATCTGACGGGCGTCATTTATGGGGTGGTACTGAATCTAGCCGCCGATGCTGAGGGTAAATCGGCCACGTTAAGGGTGACCGCAGATTTCAGCCGGGCACGCAGCGCGGTGGAGGCGTTTGCCAGCAAATTCAATGCGGTGCTGGCGTACCTGGAAGATAAGATGACCATTACCAAGCAGGGAGATACGTACACGCGCGGCGCATTGGCCAACGATACGGTTTTCAGCGAATTGCGTTTCCGTTTGCTATCTGCGGTGATGCAGCGTTACGAGGGGACGGGTCTTTATAAAAGCCTGAGCGAGGTGGGGTTGACTTTGAATGAAAGCCTGCGCTTATCCCTAACCGATGCAGCGCGCTTTGAGTCGGCCCTACGCGAAAATCCACAGGCTGTTGTGGCGATTTTCGATGCCGTCATGAACGCTGTGGATGGAGAACTGGAGCGCTTTATCGGTGGAAGTGGTTATTTGACCCAAAGCGTAGGATTGTTGGATCGTCAAATGAGTGATTTGGGCAGTGACATTACCCGTTTTCAATCTTACTTGGCAGACCGCGAAGCCATGCTGACCCAACAATACGCCCAAATTCAAGCCCAGTTGATCAGCCTGTCCTATGCCCAGCAGACTTGGGCCAGTATTTACGGCAGTGTGAATCGTTTATTCTAACTATGGGTGAGGGGTTTTCCGCGACAAGGAGGTTGGCGGAACGGAAAGGATGGAACCGATGCAAGAGGACGCGAAACTTCAAGCCGTGGTGCCGATTGGGGTGGAACTGAACGGTCACGTACCCGTTGAGGGTGGGATCAGTGCGCAAAAAGCATCCCCTATTGCGGGGCAAGGGGAGATGCGTACTTCAGATTCTTCGGCCTCGTCAAATGCAAAACCCCTGTCAGCCCGGAGTGGGGCAGAAATTGCGCTGCGGTTTCATGTTGATCCCCAAACGCACGAAGTGACGGTATTTGTGCTGGATAAAACGCACCGTCATGTCATTCGTACCATCCCACCCGAGGAAATGGCGCGCTTGCGGGCAGGAGAGATTATTGATCTCTTCGTATAGCCTTTGAATGTGAAGGCGTGGGTTCGGCCTGGGTGTCCACCACGGGGTGGCATTTTGTCGTTTAAAGAAACCGCAAAGGTCTGACCATCATAAGGACAAAAGGTGGTTTTACGGATTTTTTATACCCCGAGTCTCAAGTTTTGAAGGTTGCATCCGAAGATAAAAACAGAACCTTGAACGCAGACGTGAACGCGACCAAAAGGAGGACACCGTGTACCAGAGCCATTATTTCACCCAGGAATATCGCATGCAGGACGTGATGAGCGCCAGCCCGATCCGCTTAGTGGTTATGGCTTATGATGTGGCTATTCGCGCCTGCCACCAGCAGGATTTTGAACGAGCAACGCGAGCGATTACCCTCTTACGGGATGCACTGAACTTCGACTATGCTGAGGTCGCAGTAGGATTATTCCGTCTTTATCAGTGGTGTCTGGAATGCTTGCGGGCCGGGGATTTTCAGTCGGCACTCAATGTGTTGGTTGAATTGCGCGAAGCCTGGGTTGAGGCCGAGAAGAAAATGGCTCCTTCATCTACCACAGAGACTTTCGTTGTACGTACGGCGTTGCCCCAATACGCCAGCGCATAATCGCAATTCTCAACTTCAAGCCAATATCCTGTTCCTCTGGCGCACCGGCGGGAGGTTGACCTCTCGCCGGTTGAGCTTAATTCACGCGATTTTTATCCTTCCTTCATTTAGGCTTTATAGCCGTGCCAAATAGAGGCGAGTAAGATGCAAATGAAACGTACACGCGTATCCTCTGCCGGAGGGACTTGGATATGGGATTTTGGAATGTTTTGCGGATCGGTGCTTCCGGACTGGCTGCTCAGCGGCTGCGCTTGGATGTTATTGCGCACAATATCGCCAATGCCGAAACCACGCGCACGCCCGAAGGGGGCGCCTACAAGCGCAAAGATGTCGTTTTTATGCCCGAAGGCCAGTCGCCGTTTTTGCCCCCCTTCTTAGCCGCGCGCCAGAACCTAAGCCGTTTCCAAGGGCAACTTAAAGGCGTGCAGGTCACCCAGATTATTACGGATCCAACGCCCGGTACACGGGTTTATGACCCTACCCACCCGGATGCGGATGAACAGGGCTATGTGGAATACCCAAATGTCAATCCGGTGATCGAGATGACCAACATGCTTTCGGCCAGCCGTTCATACGAGGCAAATCTGGCCGTAATTGACACTGCCAAACAAATGGCTTTGCGCGCCCTCGATATTGGGAAGTAGGGGAGGTAATCGGCGATGGACGTGTCACCGACTTCGATCAATCGTGTCTTGGGTAATCAACCTTCCCTTTCGGGTTCTTCCGTCGGGCGTCAGGGAGGGGCAGAAGCCGTAGGAAAAACCTTCGCTGACGTACTGGGGGCCCTAAGCCAATCCGAAAACCAGAGCAATGCTCTGATTCAGCGGCTGGCGGCAGGGGAAGATGTCGAGATCCATCAGGTCATGATGGCGGTTGAAGAGACGGATATCAACTTTCGAATTGCCATGGCGATTCGCGATCGCCTAGTTGAAGCCTACCGCGAAGTCATGCGTATGTCGGTGTGATGAAAATTGGCGAGGGCGAACATTATGCTGGCGAACCTGCAACAACAATTGAGCACATTCTGGCAACAACAATCGCGGTCACGTCGTATCTCGCTGGTTGTGATCGCTTTAGCCTTAATCGTGGTTGCCGTGGTCTTTGTGGTCTGGGCGAGCACGCCGACGTATGCAGTGGCTTACCGCGGGCTGAGCGAAAGTGATGCCGGGGAGATTGTCCAGAAACTGGAAGAGGCCAAAATTCCGTATCAACTCAAGGACACCGGCACTATTTTGGTGCCCAGTGATAAGGTGTATGAAGTGCGGCTAAAGATGGCGCGGGAAGGTCTGCCGAAAACCAGCCAGGTGGGGTTTGAACTTTTCAGCACCAACACCCTGGGGATGACCGAATTCACCCAACGGGTCAATTATCAACGCGCCTTGGAAGGTGAATTAGAACGCACGATCAGCAACTTGGACGCAGTAGAGATGGTGCGCGTTCACCTGGTATTGCCCGAGAAATCCTTATTGGCGCGGGATCAGGTGCCGCCAACTGCATCGGTGGTGATCAAAGAAAAGCCGGGAAAGTATCTGGATAAGGCTCAGGTGCGCGCCATCACCCATCTGGTGGCGAGCAGTGTGGAAGGGTTGACGCCGGAAAACGTGGTCATTGTGGATGCCGAGGGTAATTTGCTGGCTTCGGGGAGCGAAGACGAGACCACGGCGGCAGTGCAGGTGGATACCTTTCGTAATGCGGAGCAGGCCGCGGCGGCAGAGATCCAGCGCAATGTGCAGAATCTGCTGAATTCCGTGCTGGGGCCTAACCGCTCGGTGGTTCAGGCACAAGTGGTCATGGATTGGACACAGCGCGAATTGACTTCGCAGACGTTTAATCCCACCCCGGCGGCTATTCGATCCTCTCAGAAGATTACCGAAAGTTACAGTGGTGGCGCCGAAGCCATGGGAGGGGTTCCGGGCGCCGCCAGCAACTTGCCTACGCCCGTGCCGGTGACTCAGGGTGGAAGTCAACCGGTGACCTACCAGCGCACTGAAGAGACGATCAACTACGAGATTACCCAGGTACAAACGCACGAGATCCAGGCACCGGGGCAGATCAAACGGATTTCACTTTCGGTGTTGGTAGATGGTTTGGATTCCCCGGAGCAACTCAATGTACTGCGGAATGCCATCGCTGCGGCGGCAGGGATTGACGAAGCGCGCGGGGATATGTTGGCGGTTGAATCGATGGCGTTTGATCGCACGTATTACGAAACGCAAGCCAAAGAAATGCAGCAAAGCCAGCAAATGGATCTTTATTTCCGCATCGCCGAAATCGTGCTGGCGGTCTTAGTGGTGATTGGATTGGCGTTCTACCTACAGCGGGTTTTCAAGAATTTGCGCGCGGCGTCGAGTGAGGCGTGGATCACGATCATGAAGCCGGTCTCTGAAGCGGCTCTGCCGGCAGGGAGCGCTGCCACGGTACCCGCTGCGCGCCCCACGCTGAGCGAAAACTTAGCCAGCGTGATGGGAATGCTGGAACAGAGTCAGCAGGCCGCTCTTCAGGCCGGTAGCCAGTTGGAAGGCGGTACAGGGCGTGCGAAGCCGCGCACCTCACAAGAGGATGAACAACTGCAAAAAGCCCTCGCCCGATTAGCAGAAGAATCGCCGGCCACGGTGGCTGAAGTAATCCAAATCTGGCTCAACGAGAGTGGAAAGTAGCCATGTCGGATGATTTCGCCTCCAAGATCAGCGGACTGGAAAAAGCATCGGTGCTCTTAATGTGTCTGGGCGTGGATGTTTCGTCCAAGGTCTTGCAGTACTTGAGCGAGAGCGAAATCGAGCGGGTTTTGCTGGCGTTGAGCCGCACGACCGTCGTACCCCCCGAGGTTCGCCACGTAGTGTTGGAAGAAGCCCACGAGTTGACCAGCGAAGGGGTGGGTGTGGTAGCCAATGGGATTGATTACAGCCGTCAACTGCTCTCGCGGGCGGTGGGACCACGACGGGGGGCAGAGATTTTAGAACGTATCTCGGCACACCAGCAACTTTCTTCGTTTGAGATGTTAAAAAATGCCGACCCGGCGCAAGTTGCCAACCTGCTTCAGGATGAACTGCCTCAGACGATTGCTTTGGTGCTCTCGTATCTTGAAGCCAAAGTGGCGGCGGATATTTTGACGAACTTTCCCAAGGAATTGCAGATTGAGGTGACTTTGCGCTTGGCGACCATGGACCGCGTTTCGCCCCAAGTGGTGCAGGTTGTCGAACGCGATCTGAAGAACAAACTCTCGGGTGTATTGAGCGAAGCAGATTTCCGCGCCACCGGTGGGGTCTCTTTCTTGGTCAAGATGTTGAACCAGGTGGATCGTGGGGTACAAAAGACCATCCTGGAAGCCCTGGAAGCCACTAACCCGAAGTTAGTGGAAGAGATCCGCGCCAACATGTTCACGTTTGATGACCTGATCAAACTGGATGACCGCACCATGCAGCGCGTCCTGCGCGATGTGAATAAGTCTGACTTGGCACTGGCGCTCAAAGCGGCCCCCGAACGGCTCAAGGAAGCAGTTTTCCGCAATCTTTCGGAGCGGGCGCGCGAAAACCTCAAAGAAGAGATCGAAATTTTAGGCCCGCAACTGGCCAAAAATGTCTATGCGGCTCAGCGGCGCATTGTCGAAGCGGTGCGGGCGCTAGAAGAGGCCGGAGAGATTGTCATTGCAGGTGGTGGAGCGGAGTATGAGATCATTCAGTGATTCCTATCAACCCGGCGCTCGCGGTGAAGCCCGTCCCTGGCATCCGCCAGTTTTGGCGGCTGAGGTATCCCCAGAACCAACCGAGGTGTTGGTGGAACAGATTCTGGCGGTGTTCTCACCTGCACCCATCCCATCATCCACGAGCCCCTCACGTGCTAATGGCCGGCGGGCACAAGTTGAGGTTCAGTCATGGATGCCAATTGATCTGATGACTGCGACCGAAACCCGTATCCCTGTTGTTGCTGCCGCGGTTGGTGATGAAAAGCCTAAGGCGAACGACCCCGCCCCCTCTCAGCCGGATCTGGCTGCCATTCAAGCCCAGGCCAATGCCTTGCTGGCTGAGGCGCAGGCACAGGCGGAAGCGTTACTTCGGGATGCCCGTGAGCAGGCAGAGCAACTTCGTCGGCAGGCTTATGCCCAAGGCCGTGCGGAAGCCGAGGCTGAGTTGCGCGACTTGCTCCATACGGTGAATACGATGGTGCAAGAGACGCAATCGTGGTATGAGGCTTTTTTGGCTCAGAGCGAATCCCTGGTGTTAGAGATGGTGGCGGCAATTGCACGCGCGCTTTTCAGTGAGGGGTTCGCATTGGATGCGGAGACCTTACAGCAGACGTATACCCGTGTGCTTGAACACACCCGTGCACTGGGGGATTTACGCATGTATGTTAATCCTGAAGATGCGCGCTTGCTGGATCCCTACTGGAAAGAGGCGCAAGCAGCCCTGCGCGATCAGCGCATCAAACTAATCCCTAGCGATTCCATACGACGCGGAGGATGTTTTATCGAAGGGCAGTATGGCGCGGTAGATGGGCGGATTGAAGTCCGCTTAGAGCGTTTATTAACCAGCCTGATCCAGGAAACTCAGCCGGAGGGGACGGGGGCATGAATCCCGCGTTGAAGGCGCTCAATCCTGAACGTTATTTGTCGGCTTTACAGCGCGCCAATCCCTTTCAGGTCTCAGGGCGGATTGTTCAAGTAGTGGGACTGACGATTGAGGCGGTGGGCATTGATTGCCAGATCGGTGAAATCTGTGAGATGCGGACACAAGGGGCCGAGCCGGTGCTGGCGGAAGTGGTTGGGTTTCGCGATGAGCGTATTCTGCTCATGCCGCTGGGAGCGATGGATGGAATCCAGCCGGGGAGTGAGGTTTATCCGATTTCCAAATCTTTCCGCGTGCCGGTTGGGATGGCACTCTTAGGGCGCGTTCTGGATGGGCTGGGACGTCCGATGGATGGCGGCCCGGCATTGACGCTCTCGGAGACTATGGCAACGAATCGCCCGGCGCCTAACCCAATGCAGCGGAAGCCAATCACCGAACCGCTGGTTACCGGAGTACGTGCCATTGATGGTCTTCTTACCATGGGAAAAGGACAGCGCATGGGCATCTTTGCCGGTAGCGGGGTAGGAAAGAGCACTTTGTTGGGCACACTGGCGCGCCGCGCTCGCGCGGATGTTAGTGTGATCGCTTTGGTGGGCGAGCGTGGGCGCGAAGTGCGCGAGTTTTTGGATCGCGATTTGGGGCCGGAAGGTTTACAGCGGGCGGTCGTGGTGGTCTCGACTTCCGACCAACCCGCGCTGGTGCGTCTTAAGGCGGCTTTTGTGGCTATGACGATTGCGGAATTCTTTCGCGATCTTGGCTTGGATGTCATTTTCCTCATGGATTCGGTCACGCGCTTTGCCATGGCTCAGCGCGAGGTGGGATTGGCCATTGGTGAACCACCGGCCAGCAAGGGGTATACTCCGTCGGTCTTTGCCCTTTTACCGCGGTTGTTGGAACGGGCTGGCTGTGGCGAGCGGGGAACGATTACAGGCTTCTTCACGGTATTGGTCGAGGGGGATGACTTCAACGAACCGATCTGCGATGCGGTACGCGGTATTCTGGACGGTCATATCATCCTTAGCCGCGTGTTGGCAGCCCGCAATCATTATCCGGCAATTGACGTCTTGAATTCGATTAGCCGCTTGATGCCTTCGATCACCACTCCTGACCATCGCGCTTTCGCGGCTCAACTGCGCAAGCATCTTGCGGTTTTTGAGAAAGCGCGTGATTTGATCAACATCGGGGCTTACGTGGCCGGTTCTGATCCGGAGATTGATGCCGCGATTGCGGTCATGCCGGCACTGGAACGCTTCTTACAACAAGAAGTGGAAGAATTCACACCCTTTGAAGCGACTCTCAATCAGATGGCCGCGATGATTCAGGGGGTGAACCATGCCGCCTAAATTCTCATTGCAAACGGTTTTGGACGTGCGTGAGAAACGTGTTGAGGCATTGGAAATCGAGTTGGGGCATTTGCTCCAGGAACAGCGCAAGGGCGAGGAATACTTAGCGCGTTTGCAAACACTGGAAGCCTCACTTTTCGCGCGTTTGGAGCGCCAAAAAGTTGGCGAGTTGGATCTATTCGCGCTTGAACAACTTCATCATGAGTTGACCCTGGTGCAGGAACGAATTGAACAAGCCCGTCAAGCCCTGGACATGTGGCAGCAGCGCGTGGATGCCAAACGCCAGGAACTCATCCAGGCAAGGCAAGACGTTGAAGTTTTAGAAACCTTACGTGAGAAGGAACTCGCACGGTATCAGGAAGAAATGGCACATCTAGAGAGCCGTTTATTGGATGACCTTTATATCAGTCGAGCCTTTCGCCGTCAGAGGGAGTGGTAAGCCATGGACATGAGTTTTCTGAGTGCCGCTTTTGAAAGCACGCTTTATCGGTTGCTTTTTCAATTGCTAAATCAGCGCGGGGGGGCGTTGCCTTCGGAGTTCGAAGCGCTGGATATTCCAAAAGACAGACAATCGGATTCTTCGTCCCCCTTTGAGACGCTTATTCAGCAGGCCGCCGAGCGGTATGGGGTGGATCCGGCCCTGGTACGCTCGGTGATCCGTGCTGAATCGAATTTCAACCCCAAAGCGGTCTCGCGGGCGGGCGCCATGGGGTTGATGCAATTGATGCCGGGTACGGCGCGAAGCCTGGGTGTGGCGGATCCCTTTGATCCGACGCAGAACATTGATGGTGGGGTGCGCCTTTTGCGCCGTTTATTGGATCGGTATGACGGAAATGTGGCTCTAGCCCTGGCTGCCTATAATGCTGGGCCGGGGGCGGTAGATCGTTTTCAAGGCATTCCGCCTTACCGCGAAACCCAAGTCTATGTGGATCGTGTTCTCGATTATTACCGCCAGGAAAGCGGATGGAGGGCCTAAGATGACCGATAACACCATGCTGAATGATTCGACCCTAAGTATCCTGCGGATGGCGTTGGATGGGCTGTCCCTGCGGCAACAGATGATCGGTCGCAACATTGCCAATGTGGATACGCCGGGTTATCGCGCTCAGACGGTAGATTTTGAGACGGCGATTAAGCGTGCGCTCAACCAGAAGAAGGCAATCGGTCTGCAGCGCACCCGGTCTGGGCATCTAGCCGCCCCGGCCCAAAACGCTACCTTTGCCGTTGCTCAGCGTCCTGGGGGAAGCGTTCGTGCCGATCAGAATAATGTGGATATTGACGTGGAGTTGATGGATATGACTGAGACGGCTTTGCGCTTTCAAGCGCTTAGTCAAGCGGCCAGCAAAAAATTGCTGCTGCTGAAAAATCTTGCTTCCGGGAGGTAACCTATGAACCCTGATGTGTTGTTGGGGCTTCAAATGAATGCCCCGCCCAACGAAACCGCACCAAACTTCACCGCCAGTAGCACAGAGAGGGAGGTCGCAGAGGGGGCCAAAGAATCGCGGTCATCCTTTCGATCCTTACTGGCAAAACGATGTCATCAGGCCGATCTGGCCTCGGATGATCCGCCGAATGAGCAGATAAGCGGGGATGGGACATCTCTTCCGACCTCGACCCATTCCTCGGTGTTATCCGAGATGAATAAGGTTGAGGGAGGTGCTATTGCCTCGCTGATGCCTGCTTTGCCAGTGCTTATTGACTGGGGAGCGCTTAACGTGTCATCCCAGTGGTCGGCCTCGACTCTTCTTGGGGATGAAAGTGAGGGTTGGCTTCAGAATCTGCCCATGGTTGACCTGGAACAGGGCAATGTAGGCAAGGCGCTCAATGTTCTTCAAGACGCATCTGTCCCTCAGCAGTCGGCTTCTGCTGGAACGGCCAATAACTTCGCTACCGCGGTGGCGCAAGCCGTGACTCAGGACGAAGGGAGCGACCCCAAAGCCTTGAAGGAATTCACGTTAGTCCCTTCTAAGGTGCAGTTTTCCCCTCAACCCGGAATAGAGGGTATACCAGAGGAAAGCAACCGACTGCAACAAGAGATCGAGATTCCGGAGAGCGTGACGGTTTCAGCCCAAATCAGGTCAGCCAGCCCAGGTGAGTTGGCGACCTTTACGCAGTATGTAATGGGTGCCGCAAAAACCAGAGCCGTAGCGACTGCGAATCAACTGCTGCCTCAGACCGTCCGAGCGGTGGAGATGATGGTGCGGTTGGATCAGTCGAATCTACACCTACAACTTTATCCCGAATCGTTAGGGCGTATTGAGATCCGTATCGCACATGGGACGGAAGGCACCCATGTCTGGTTGGTAGCCGATCAGCCCCAAACCGAGCGTATGTTACAGGCGGGCTTGAGTGATCTACGCCAATCCCTGACCCATGCCGGAATCCAATTAGCCGATGTTGCGGTAGGGGGGCAAAATGCCCATGCCAATCTTTTCCGTCAGCCGCAAGGCAGTCCGGCGCGGTTACAGGTGCCGTTGGATGTCATCTCTCCCGAGATAAGTGCCGAAGGTCAGGCGTATCCCCGAATCGGCGTGTCTGATTCCTACGTGGACTACCGCATTTGAGGAGGTAGAGATGTCAACCATTGGTTCAGTGATGAGTCCGTCTCAGGCTAACACCGGCAATGTCCCCATAAATTCCCTGGGTGGTCTTTCAGCCGATGATTTTGTCACCCTGCTCATGGCTCAGTTGCGGAATCAGAATCCTCTGGAGCCTCTTCAGGATAAAGATTTGATGGCACAGTTTGCTCAACTGAACTCACTGGAGACCCTTAAGCAAATCAAAGAGGATATGGAAGCGTTGCTTCAGGTCAATTTGTCTAACCTGGCTTCTTCGCTGATCGGAAAGCAGGTGACCACGACCGGGGCTGAGGGGCAGGTTATCCAGGGAACAGTTCAAGGATATGAAATCCGCGGCGGAGTGTATTACGTCCAAGTCGGTGAGATGTGGTTACCGCTTCGAGAAATCACTCAGGTATCCGAGGGAGGTAGCAATGGCCCTCTTCACCAGGCCAATCTCTGAGTCATCCCCTCAACCGACAGCCTCTTCTTCGACTTCCACGGTGGTATCAAAGCCTCAGGAGGATTTTGCGACCTACTTGGCGCTTGCCCAAACCCAGAATCTGCGGTTCTCGAATCATGCACAAAAGCGGTTGCAAAGTCGTCAGATTGATTTGAACGCCGAGGATCTGGTGCGTCTCTCGCAGGCGGTGGACAAAGCCGCACAACGCGGTGGCCGGGAATCGCTGGTGCTGGTAGATGATCTGGCCTTCCTGGTTAATGTGCGTGATCGTGTCGTCATCACCGCGATTGATCCTGAACACCGTGGAGAGGGTGTCTTTACCCAAGTGGATAGTGTTGTCTTTGCCGCTCCGTATGCCTCACAGACAAAGAGCACTGTGGAAAGAAAGGCTTAACATAACAACAGGCTGGCCCTCTTGGAGGAGGCCTGTGAACATGATCATACACTGCAAACAGAAAGGAGAATCTAACCATGTTACGCTCAATGTTCACAGCCATCAGTGCCCTAAACGCCAATCAGGCGTTTCTGGATGTGGTTGCAGATAATTTGGCCAATGCTAATACCCCTGGCTTCAAGGCGAGTAAGGTACTCTTTCAAGACCAGTTTTCGCAGTTGCTGTCGCCGGGCTCGGCGCCCACAAACGAATTGGGTGGGATTAACCCGACTCAAATCGGCTTGGGAATTAAGGTTGGCTATATCACCCCGATTTTCTCACAGGGGATGCTCCAGGCGACCGGGCGTAACTCGGATTTAGCATTGCAAGGAGATGGTTTCTTTATCTACCGCAAAGGGGGCGAACTGTTTTACTCGCGCGAGGCTTCTTTGCATATTGACGCCCAGGGCTATCTGGTCAACAGTTCCACCGGGCAACGCATCCAGGGTTGGCAGAATCCCATCGGTAGCCAGGGCCCCATCAACACCAATAATCCGATCGGAGATCTTGCTGTGCCGCTGGATTTGACATTGGCCAAGGCGACCTCGAGCATGATCATTGGCGGCAACTTGAGTTCGGATTTGGCGATTGGTGAAAGTTATCCGGTGACCTTAGGGGTCTATGACTCGTTGGGACAGTCGCACAGCCTTACCTTAACATTTACCCGTACGGGGGATAACACTTGGTCGTGGCAGGTGAGCAGCCCGGCCACAGCCCAAGGCAGTGGGACGTTAACGTTTGACACCAATGGGAACGTCACCAATTCGCAAGTGCAAACAAATATCCGCATTCCGGGCACCAATGGCGCCGCGGATGTAGTCATCACCAATTTGGATATGTCCCAGGTGACGATGCTCGCCACAGAGAGCAGCATCGCCGTGACCAGTCAGGACGGCCTGGCGGCGGGAAATGTGACCGACGTTAGCATTGAACCCAATTCGGGACGCATCCACGTGCTGTTCTCGAATGGCCTCAAGCAGTTGATTGGCCAATTGGCCATTGCCAAGTTTACCAACCCTTCCGGTTTGATTCGTGATGGCCAAAACCTGTACCGCGCGGGTTTGAATTCCGGCGAGCCCAATATCGGCACAGCAGGTTCTGGAGGGCGCGGGGTTATTGCTTCGGGTTACCTTGAGGCCTCGAACGTGGATATGGCGACAGAGTTCACCAACCTGATCATAGCCCAGCGCGGTTTTCAGGCTTCTTCCCGTCTGATCACGGCTTCAGATGAAATTCTGGCGGAGTTGGTCAATCTGAAACGCTAATCCTTTGGTTGGGGTAGCCTACCATAACATGTAGGCTACCCCTTCTCGGTTGGTTGCGGATGAACGTTAGCGGTCCCCTTCCCACTTCCCCTTTGCCCCGTCCGGATGAGAACGCCGGTTTAATGTTGCGCTTGAATCAGCGCTTCAATGCCGAAGTGCTTCAGGTATCGGGGCAAACAGTTGTGCTTTCGGTACAAGGGGTGCGGGTGGTGGCACGCTTGGTTTCACCGGAGCAGAGCCTGGCCTTAATGAGTCAACGCCAGGCTCAATTTGTCGTGCGTGATGTTACGCCGAATACAGTGTTCATTCAATATTTAGGAAGCGAAGATGGGCTGACCGAGGCAATAACTCAGCAGCCTAACGCAGTTGTTGCATTGTTAGAGGGAGCCGGATTGCCGGCTACGCCTATTAACCAAGAGGTTGTGCGCCTGTTACTGGCGCGCGGAGTTTCGGTAACTCCGGAGGTGCTTCATCTCTTAACCCAATTGCGTTCTCAAGGGATCTCAGGACGACGCTTGGAGCGCATTTTGGATCTTTTGCTTCAGGGTGTGCCGTTATCTGCTTCGGTTTTGCCTTTTGTGGGGGATGAAGCGCTGCCGGCGATGGGTTTATGGGCTGCCCTGCGCCAAGGATTGCAAAGGTGGTTGAGCCAAGAGAATCTGGATGAGACGATTCGTTCCATGGCTTACCATTTGCTGAATCAGATGGAAGGCTTTCAGGTGAACGATAAGGGAGGGGATGAGGTTGGTCTAGTGCAGCGTTTGGCAAACTGGGTACGTTGGTTTGGTCGTTCCCTAGAGCATGTGCTCGGCGAGGTGGCGCAGGCGCCATCATTGGAACTAGATCAGGCTTTAGATGATAGCCTGGTGGGATGGTTGTTACGTTTCCAGAAGGTCGCCGGAGAAGCATTACCCGCCGACCTACGCGATGTTTTGGATCGTTTGATCATCCAGGTTCGCTATGAGCATTTGCTAAACTCCCCCACTTACATTACGGCTGATGGGAACGGGTGGATTTCGCTTTCATTTCCATTCGTTTTCTTACCATCGGGAGAAAGACCGTCTGAATGGCAAATGGCGCATTTGCGGGTGGCCACGCGGGAGTCTGCTCAAGGACGCGCCGTAGATCCAGCATATACGCGCTTGATCCTTGAAGTCATGTTAACCTCTTCGATAGGGGTGCGCGTGGACCTCTCGATTGTGCAACGATCAGTGGGTGCACGGGTTGAGGTTTCGTTGTCGGATCTGGTGGCTGGGGCGGAGGCGGAATTGCCCGCTTTACACAAGCAATTAGAAGCCCTGGGATATACCCTACAGCGGGCTGAAGTGCATTTGTTCTCTCTACCCCACACCATAGATTCGTCATCTTTTCCGATGGCCTTCCCATTTCACTCAGAGGCGCCGTTCGAAGTGGAGGCGTAGCAGAATGTCCATTTATCGGATTTGGCTGGATGAAAAAGGTCGTACAAGGAAGGCATCGGGCCAAACTGTGGCTGCTGCGTTGGGCTATGATCCTGAGCAAGAAGCGGCGCCGCGGGTGCTGGCTGCCGGTAAGGGGGTGGTGGCAGAGAAAATCATCGCTCTGGCACGAGAAAACCAGATTCCAATCGTTGAGGATGAAACCCTCTCCCAAGCCCTGGCCATGGTGGACATTGGTGCCATGATCCCGGTGGAACTTTATGCCGTTGTGGCTGAGGTTTTGGCCTATATCTATCGGTTGCGAGGCTATTTACCCCCGGGCCTTCGAACGCGTGAATAGAGATGGTGCCCCATAAAGAGATTGTTCAAATCTCTTCCGAAGCGGTTGAGGCATCGGAAGAGG
>FMJZ01005391.1_pt1 | contig 14329 bp, 14 predicted proteins | sample 1987881 | NCBI WGS metagenome assembly FMJZ01 (sample SAMEA4378227, study PRJEB15110) | soil metagenome | biome: soil; feature: Field; material: Soil | place: India | collected 2015-03-11 | depth 0 m | reverse complement strand
CGGGGTTTGGACTTCGACGATTTGGCCGGGCTCTTTGCCTAAGAGGGCCTTGCCCACGGGAGACGCTGCAGAGATCAGATCGTTTTCAGGGTTGGCTTCTGCTGGGCCGACCAGCTTGTACTTAAACGATGCGCCGGTGAGCGTGTCTTCCAACGTCACCCAGCACCCCAGCGTCACATGACGCTCTTGTCCTTTATTAGTGACGATGAACGCGCGCGAGAGCTTGTACTCCAGATCGCGAATCTTGGCTTCGAGCAGAGCTTGTTTCTCTTTCGCTGAATGGTATTCAGAGTTTTCGCTCAAATCGCCGTAGGAGCGCGCACGTGCGATGATCTCAGCAATTTTAGGACGCTCCGAGACTAGACGTTCCAGTTCAGCTTTGAGCTGCTGGTAGCCTTCGGGCGTCATGGGGATTCGGTCGTCCATCGAGCCCTCCTTTCATTGCGCAATACAGAGACAAGGTGGTCTTATTCTAAAGAAGACGGGGGAGAGCTTCAAGAGGGCTAGACTTCCCCGCGAATGATCTCTTTGATGCGCATCAGTGAGGCTCTGGTGCTGCGCTCCATCTCGTCCAGTGCCATCGAGATCCTGCGAATGTTCTCTTCCAACTGAGGAATCAGCACTCTCTCGAGCGCGTTCACGCGCCGCCGCGTCGTCTCGATCTCTTCGGCTAAAAGCTCCAAAGATTTCTCGATCTCCGCGAGCTTGACCATTGCTGGGAGCGCCTCTTTGAAGAGCGTCAGCGCCGTATCTAACTCTGCCGACGTCGCGATAAAGCCATACGAATAGATATCACGCTCATCGCGCAGCTCGAAGCGCGGCACCCACACGCTCATCACCGATTCCATCTCCATCTTCAAAGCGCCGTTGCTGCTCGCCCCGGTCATCAGGGATTCTTCCATCACTTCTTTGGACATCTCCGCGCGGGCGAGCAAGAAGCTGCGGAAGCCTTGGGCTAACTTCTCTTCGACGCGCTCGCGCAGGCCCCGCGTCTCCTCAACTAACTGTAAAAACCGGTGCATCAGCTCGTCGCGCTTCTGTTTTAATAATTTGTGCCCGCGCTTGGCCATCGCCAGGCGCTTCTTTTGCTTGAGCAGCTCCATCCGTGTCGCGTTGACCCGTTGCGCTACTGCCATAGACCTTCACCCCCCCCTCACGTCGCGACTGGCTCTTCGGCCTTCTTGGGGAGATATTTCTCGATGAATTCATCGCGCACGCGCTTGAGTTCTCCGCGTGGGAGCATACTGAGTAACTCCCAGCCAATCGTCAGCGTCTCGATAATCGTGCGGTCTTCGTACTCGCCTTGCTGAATAAATCTGCGCTCGAACTCGTCAGAAAATTTCATATAGATTCTATCGCTCTTGCTGAGGGCGGCTTCGCCCAAGATCGCGGCCATCTCGCGCACGTCTACTCCTCGGGCATACGCGGCATAGAGTTGGTTGAGCACGCCTGCGTGGTCTTCGCGGGTCTTGCCCGGCCCGATCCCCTTGTCTTTGAGGCGTGACAGGCACGGCAAGACGTCGAACGGCGGATAGATGCCCTTTCTATGGAGTTCCCTAGACAAGAAGAGCTGCCCTTCGGTGATATAGCCTGTCAGGTCGGGAATAGGGTGAGTCTTGTCGTCCTGGGGCATGGTCAAGATGGGCATCTGTGTGATAGACCCTTTCTTGCCCTTGATACGTCCCGCGCGCTCATAAATAGTGCTTAAGTCTGTGTACATATAGCCGGGGTAGCCGCGCCGGCCAGGGACTTCTTTTCGTGCTGCCGAGACTTCACGCAACGCTTCGGCATAGTTGGTCATGTCCGTCAAGATCACCAACACGTGCAAGCCCTGCTCAAATGCTAGATACTCTGCACATGTCAGCACTAATCGTGGGGTCGTGATGCGCTCGATCACGGGGTCATCAGCCAAGTTAATAAATAGCACGGCGCGCTCCAGCGCCCCAGTTTTTCTTAAGTCTGTGATGAAGAAGTTCGCTTCTTCGAAGGTGATCCCCATCGCGCCGAAGACCACGGCAAATTCCTCAGCTTGGCCCAAGACTTTCGCTTGGCGCGCGATCTGCGCGGCGATCCGATTGTGCGGCAGACCTGCTCCTGAAAAGATCGGCAACTTTTGTCCGCGTACTAATGTGTTTAAGCCGTCAATGACGGAAATCCCCGTCTGGATGAACTCATTGGGATAATCTCGTGAGTATGGATTGAGGGGCTCACCGGCGATGGAAAGCTTCTTCTCTGGGATGATCTGCGGTCCGCCGTCGATAGGCCGTCCAGCCCCATCGAAGACGCGCCCCAACATATCTTCCGAGACACCGAGCTCCATCACTTTGCCTAAGAAGCGTACGCGGCTCTGACGCAGATTTAACCCTTGCGCGGCCTCGAAGAGCTGAATGACTGCTTTATCTCGGTCCACTTCGAGAACACGCCCGCGACGGATCTCGCCTCCCGCAAGCTCGATCTCCACGAGCTCATCGTACTTGGCCCCACTCACTCCCTCGACGATCATAATCGGGCCAGCGATCTCCTCAATACTAGTGTACTCTTTCTGCATGGGCTCCTCCTGCTTTGGCCATCAAGTGCTCGAAAGACTCTCGGATCTCATTGAAGATCTCTTGCCAGCGAGCGTCGAACTCGTTTTCGGCGATAAACTTCGCTTTGGCGATGCGCTCCCGCACAGGGAGATCTATAATCTGGGATATGGCCACACCTTGCTCGAGGGCCTGTTGGCCCAGGTCGTAGAACGCTTTAATCAGCACCATCATCTTCAACTGTTTGCCAAGCGACGTATAGGTGTCCACGTCGTCGAAGGCGCTCTGCATCAGATAATCTTCGCGGATAGAGCGGGCGACTTCAAGCTTTAATCTGTCTGAGGGCGAGAGCGCCTCGACACCCACGAGTCGCACGATCTCCTCTAGCTCTGCTTCGATCTGTAATAATCTCATGAACTCGCGGCGCAGCTCGTTCCACTCCGGCCCGACGTGCTTCTCAAAGTACGGTGCCAACTCTTCAGTGTAGAGCGAGTAGCTTGTCAGCCAGTTGATTGCTGGGAAATGTCGGCGATAGGCGAGCTTGTCGTCCAGGCCCCAGAAGACTTTCACTAATCTCAAAGTGTTCTGAGTAACGGGCTCGGAGAGATCGCCGCCTGGGGGCGAGACCGCGCCGATAGCGCTCAAGCTTGCTTGACGCTCAGGCTTTCCCAAGCAGACGATGCGCCCGGCGCGCGCATAGAAGTCGGCAATGCGCGAGCCCAAATACGCCGGGTAGCCTTCCTCACCGGGCATCTCTTCGAGACGGCCGGAGATCTCGCGCATCGCTTCTGCCCACCGCGACGTCGAGTCGGCCATCAAGGCGACGCTGTAGCCCATGTCCCTGAAATATTCAGCGATCGTGATGCCCGTGTAGACCGACGCCTCACGGGCGGCGACCGGCATATTAGAAGTATTGGCAATGAGCACGGTGCGCTTCATTAAGGGTTCGCCGGTCTTGGGGTCTTCCAGTTCTGGGAACTCCATCAAGACGTCGGTCATCTCGTTGCCGCGCTCGCCGCAGCCGACGAAGACGATAATATCAGCTTCAGCCCATTTCGCGAGTTGGTGCTGGATCACGGTCTTTCCCGATCCAAACGGCCCCGGCACGCAAGCTGTCCCGCCCTTGGCAATGGGGAAAAGCGTGTCAATGATTCTCTGTCCCGTCGTCAACAGCTCTTCGCTGGGCAGTTTCTCTGTATAGGGGCGGGCCTTGCGCACCGGCCACCTTTGCATTAGCTTCAATTCGTGGCGCTTCCCCTGGGCGTCCCGCACCATAGCGATCGTCTCTTCTACCGTGAACTCTCCGGAGCGAATCTCTTCTAACACCCCAGAGATCCCCGGGGGAACCATGATCTTGTGCAGTACCAGCGTCGTCTCCTGCACCGTCCCGATGATATCACCCTCACTGACAGCATCGCCCTTCTTGACTGTTGGGGTGAAACGCCACTTGATGGCCCTGTTCAGCGCTGGGGCCTCAACCCCGCGACGAATATATGCGCCCCAGCGCGCTTGAATCGCTTCGAGCGGCCGCTGAATCCCGTCATAGATAGACCCGATCAGCCCAGGGCCAAGTTCTACGGACAGGGGCTCGCCCGTGCCCGCGACGGGGTCGCCCGGCCCAAGTCCTCCCGTCTCTTCGTAGACTTGGATCGAGGCCAAATCCCCGTCCAAGACGATCACTTCGCCGACAAGCTTCTCCTTGCCCACACGCACGACGTCGTACATCTTGGCGTCGGTCAGCCCTTCAGCCACAACCAGCGGACCGGCAACTTTCACGATTCTTCCAATGGTCATAGACAGTCCTCCATGGATCTCAAGCTATCTTTCCCCACGCGACAGAATGTCAATCCCCACGGCACGCTCGACGAGCTTGCGGATGCGCTCCCGCGCGATCCCTAAGCTTCCGGTGTTATCAGGAATCATCACGATCGCTGGTGTAGGTTGCTTCCGGAAGCGCTCGAGCAGCGCTCCAAGCTCGCGTGCTAAACCCTCTTGAAGAAATATAATCGAAAATCCCTGAGAAGCAAGATCGAGCACGGCTTGCTCAGCGGCTTGCGGGGTTCGCGCATCGCGTACCATCACTCCCAATGCTTTAAAGCCTAAATAGACATCTTTCTTCCCGACGATAGCGATCTTAGACATACGGCTCCCGTAAATGCTCTTCAAGAGTCTCTTTAGAGAGACCGTTGAGCTTGCCCACTAAGATAATTCTTATATTTTTCAACTCGGTCTCTTTCGCAAGCACATAGGCGATCACGGGTTCAGCGCCGTAGAGCGCGAACTTTGCTCGCTTGAGGAAGTCCGTGACAAGATCGTCGCTCAGTTTCTCTAAGAGCGTCAGAGATTTCTTCTCTATAAAGTAAGCCAAGCCGCGACTGAGCACTTCCGCGTAAGGGGTATGGCGCAGCTCATCGGCCCACGTCTCGACACTCGTCTCTAGAAGAGCAAGCAACTGCGATGCCTCGAGCGAGCCAGGCACCAGCACCTTGCTGAGAAAGGGTCGATCCTTCCCCATCACCTTGGCGCGCAGCAGCGACTTGAGATTGAGCAAGTCCGCCCAGATCGCGACGAGTGTCTCTGTGAACGGATGTCCCCGCACAGCATCGGTCAGATAGAGAAAGAGCTCTCGATCTATGACGAGATCGATACTTTGGGGTGCTTTGGTGCTCTCGTGCTCGGTGAGGGCTTGCTCCGCAGCACGAGCGAGTTCTATGGGGAGAGCGCTCCAGACTTCTGTCGCGATAGAAGCTTCTATGAGTTTGAGGGGCACTGTGCCCACGCCGTCGAGGATGCCCTCACGTGGGTCTTCTCCGAGAAGCTTTGCCTTGAGATAGACTTTAATGTGATGGAAATCGTAGCGCCGCGCGAGCCACTCCAGACGTTCGCTATCAGGAGTGAGACTCCGTAGTATCGCATAGACTGCGCGGAGCTCGTCGGTGAGCACCTCTTCGTAGTCGTCGAGCTTTCTCTCTGCGGCTTTGGCATAGCCCATCTCTGCGAGAGCGCGCCAGGTCTCGAGGGCATCGGGGGTTTCAAGCAAACGCTGATAGTGCGTGCGATTCAATAATTTCGCTTCGAGGGCGCGGATGCGCCCCGTAGCGAACGCGTATGCGCCATCTTGTTCAAAATGTGTCTCCAAGAGCTCAACGACCATTAGCTCTGTGCCTCCTCAAAGAGCATTCGGGCGACCTCGATCTCGAGTTCGTCTTGGGCGCGTCGTAACAGCGTCTTCAGAGTCACGTTGATCTCGCTATTTTTGCCCTTGAGTATAAAGCCACGCCCAATGTCGCGCGTTTCCATGGAGAGCCGAAGAGCGCCCCTCTTGCCATGCTGCGCTAATTGCGCGTTTGCTTCTCTCACGAGCGCCTCGCCCAGGGTCTGCCGGTCGCCGGGGGAGAGAATGACTTCTTCGTCGCCAGTTTCGACGGCTCTCAGTAAAAGTTGCAGCAACCAATTCTTGTATTCGTGCGCGGGCATGGTTGCTATACGTTCGGCGACCTGCGAGAAGACTCTCTCTAGGAGAGCGCGCTTGGCTTCGAGCACAGCGTTGCGCGCTGCAGCTGTCGCTGCGGCAAGCTGCGCCCGGCGTCGGCTCTGGGCCTCTTGCTGAGCGTGAGCTAAGATCAAGTCGCGCTGGCGCTGCGCTTCGCGCTCGGCCTGTTCACGAATCTGAGCAGCTTGTGCCTGCGCGCCCTCGAGGATACGCTGCGCTTCAGCTCGCGCATCGCTTAAGATCTTCTCGACGATCTTCTCGGCGCTCATGTTCGGCTTAGATAGCAGCGAGCAGCAGAATCGAAGCGATCAGACCCAACACGGCGTACGTCTCGACGAAAACGCCCAACACAATAGCTTTTCCGACTTCCTCTGGGCGCTTGGCGATCATCCCTGCGCCGGCAGCACAGACCATCCCTTGATAGATTGCTGACAAAAAGCCCGCAATTGCGATGGGCAGCGCCGCTGCGAACATCTGGAACCCGGCAATAGCTGTCGTGGCCTTGCCGAAGAACACGAAGAGAATCATAAATGCCGTAATAAATCCATAGAACCCTTGAGTGCCGGGCAATGCCGTGAGCAGCAGCAACGACCCGAACTTATTGGGGTCTTCAGCGAGGACGCCATTGGCGACTCTGCCCGTAATCCCAATCCCGATGGCTGAGCCAATGCCCGCCAGCCCATACGCGAGCGCTGCCCCCAGGAACGCCCAACTGTGACCGCTCAACCCCCAGACCGTACTCACTGTCTCGACAGCTTCTTGCATGTCTGTTTAGACCTCCTTATTCTTTATGGACGTCATAGTAGACCGATTCCCGCGCGAAGGGCTTAAACGCTTCCCCACCTGACTCATAGAACTTCGTGAAGAACTCGACATAGTGCAACCGGGCGCTATGCACAAACGCTGAGAGAGAATTGATCAAGATGCTAAAGATATGCAACCCGATAAACCCAAAGACACCGAGCACAACCCCGAGCCAGGGGAAGCTCCATAACATTAAAGCGAGCTTATTCATGGAGGCCGCGATCAGCCCCGTCGAGATACCCAAGGCCATGATGCGGCTATACGAGAGAACGTCGCCCAAGAGCCCTGTGGCTCCATAGAGCCGGAACAGTCCAGCTCCGATGCGCCCGAAGACGCGGCGCACCCGTGCGCCAAGACTGAGCCCCGGCTGCGTCCAGAGTAAAGCCCCCAGAAGACCCAAGCCAATCAGTGCTTCTCCCAAGAGTGTAAACGGCGTCCCCAACCATAAGACAAAACCTGCAGTCATAATCAGCCAGGGCACTTGCTGACTCACTCGTTCAGGTGACTCCACCCGGCTGAAGAAGAGCACGGAGAACGCTCCGGTCAGTAAGAGATATATTCCCGCGGGCATCCATGGTGCTGGGAGCCCAGGGGGATTGAGCTCTTTCGGCATGATCCCTGGCACGCCCACGCCCGCCACGATCCCGAGCCCCAGCATAAACAGTATCCAGCTGCCCTCGTGCCACAGGGTCTCCCAGAAGCGCCCCTGCCGTGCCTTGTCATAAAATTCAAGAACGTTCCCTAGCAACACTTGAAGAAACCCTAAAGCAAACGAGAAGAGTAAGAACGCGATCAGACCCGAGGGCGTGCTCACGTCAAAGAGCATGAGCGATCGCCCTATGAAACCGTGAAGCGCTTGCGCTAAATCTGGGCCGAACCAGCCTCCGGTGATCGCCCCGGCGATCACGGCGGAGACGCCGCCTAAGATAATCAAATTCGCGAAGGGTTGGAAGCCTCGCTTATGGCGATACCGCCGTTTCAGATACGAGAAGATCAGAATCAGTACTAAGCCATACCCGGCATCGGTGAGCGCAATCCCAAAGAAGATCGCAAAGAACGGCAAGACAAACGGCGTCGGGTCCAGCTCTTTCTGATTGGGCAGCCCAAAGAGCCTAATGAGAAACTCCGCGGGCTGGAAAAGCCTTCGGTTCTCGAGCGCGACCGGCGGGAGTTCATCGGGATCAGGATCAATACGTTCTAGATAGACAGCTTCGCTGTTATTCTGTATAGCTTGCTCCAGGCGCCCAAGATCACTGGCGCGCACCCAGCCCTCCAGCACAAACGTATTGGGGCTTCCTAGGAGCCGTGCTTGGGCCTGTGCTTTCAGATATTCGTTATGGAGATAATCATAGAGCACTTGGAGCTTAGGTTTTTCAGTCAGCAGCGCTTTGGCCCTCTCTGCGATCTGCCCTTGGCGAGCATCTATCTCGTGGAGACGACGCTCGATCTCTTCGAGTATCGCTGTGGGAAGGCCATGGATTCCTTCAGGGAGGCTCGGCACCCCAAGGCGCTCTCCCCCATACTCGGCGAGAATCTTACTAAAAGCCTCTTCGGAGCCTTTCAGTACGAGAGCGTAGAAATAGCCGTCGTGTTCATCGGTACTGACTAGATGAACGAAGGCTGTTTCGCTGAGTTGGCTCTGGATCGCGCTTTGGAATTGGGGGAGTCTCTCTTTGGGCACACGCCCCAAAAGAAAGAGTGTCGTTGCTGTCGAGCGCCACTCTTCGACAGGGAGAGAGAGCTCACGCCAGGGGAGAAGCTCTGTACGTCGTGCCTCCAGTTGGGCACGCTCCGCTCGAAATTCCACGCTCTCTTGGTCAAGCTCCCGGGCTTGCTTCCAGATGGGGTGATAGTCGTATTCTCGCGCGATCTGCTCGATCTGCTCAGGGCGAATGAGGTCCTTCAGATTGAAGAAACTTTGAATGAATCCCTTCTTTTCAGGATCGTATCGAGCGAGGAAATCGAGCGTATAGCGCACCTCAGCAAGCTTTGCCTCGAGGTCGTTGGCCGTTGGGGTTTTCGGGCGAAAACCGGGCAGGGTCTGTTCTTTTTTATTGGTCAGATCGGTAATTTGGAGCACACCCAGATCTTGTAAGGCGGTCAAGACGCGATCGCGTTCGGACTCATGCCCGATGAGCCGGACCTTCTGCATCCGGGCTAAGCTCATGAGCGCATCACCGTGTGCTGGAGCACAAATTCTACGGCTGCTGCGAGCTTGGCTTCAGTCTCTTTTTGGATTTGGGCAGCTTGGAGAATGCCGCGGTGTCGGATCTCTTCGGCTTCGTGGTAGGCTTTGCTCTCCTCCGCAGCGATGAGTTTCGCTCCTTCCTCGCGCGCTTGGAGCTTAGCTGCTTCGATGAGGGAACTCGCAGCAACGCGCGCTTCTGACACGAGCTGATCGGCTTGGTGGCGTGCCTCCATCTTGATGCGCTCCGCTTGCGCTTCCGCTTCACGAATACGCTCTAACACATCCTGGACCATCTCTTGATTCCTTCCCGGATTGGGCTAAAGAGAGATTCCTTTGAATGTCACCATGTTTTATGGTATTCTACTCTTTCTCAAGTCCGCTGTCAAACGGTTAACAATTGCTTCTCCTTGGCTTGGGCTGCCTGATCGACCTTTGCCGTGTACTCGTGTGTCACCTTATCGAGTTCTTTCATAAGGCGGTCGTGGTCGTCTTCAGAGAGCACGCCGTCCTTCTTCTCTTTATCGAGCTTCTCTTTGACGTCGCGACGAATATTGCGCAGAGCGACCTTGGCTTCTTCTGCTTTTTCATGGATGATCTTGGAGAGCTCCTTGCGGCGCTCCTCAGTCAAGCGGGGGATCTTGATGCGCAGCATGTCTCCCTCGACCATGGGGTTGAACCCCAGGTTTGCAGCTTGGATAGCTTTTTCTATAGCATGGACTTGGCTTTTATCGAAGGGCTGAATCACGATCAGATCAGGCTCTGGCGCGATGATGCGGGCAAGGTGCTTCAATGGCGTATGGGTGCCGTAATACTCGACTTTGACGTCCTCAACCAGAACAGGATTGGCCCTGCCGGTGCGCAGCTTCATCAACTCGTGCTCGAAGACCTGCATGGTCTTGTCCATATGCGCTTTGAGCTCCGCAATACGTTTGTCCATCATAAGGATCACCGTGAGCATTATAGTGTTTAGGAGCGTGGAGATTCAAGTGTGTGGTATGATAAGGCACTATGGCGGAGATCTTTCTCACTGGGGCGACGGGATTTGTTGGGCGGCACCTTGTGCCAGCGTTGGTCGATAATGGCTATCGCTTGCGATGTCTGGTGCGCTCTGCTGAGCAAGCTGCGGTGGTGCGTGACCTGGGCTGTGAGGTCGTTGTGGGAGACCTGACGTCTGACAGCTTCTCTCTCGAGGGAACGGAGATCGTCATTCATCTGGCGGCACTCCATCGAGGGCCGCCTCCACTGATCCATCGTACTACTGCTGAGGGGACGGCGCGGCTCGTCCAGTCTGCTCAAGGAGCGAAAAAGATTCTCTATCTCAGCACGGTGACGGCTGCGCCGAGACGGGATTGGCCCTATGCGTATGCTGCGTGGTTAGCTGAGCAAGCTATTCGAACGAGTTCTTTGCGCTATACGATCTTGCGCTGCTCGGTGATCATAGGGCCAGGGGACCCATTCTTAGGGGGCCTTGTGCAGATGGCCCGACGCTGGCCCGTTGTCCCCCTCATCGGTTCGGGAAGCACGAGATTTCAGCCCATCTCTGTCTATGATATTGTGCGATGCATCCTTCAGAGTATCTCTGATGAGAGATACGCTCACAGAACTCTGATCCTTGGCGGACCAGAAGTTCTCTCCTACGAGCAGCTCGTGGATACGGTCTTAGAAGCGCTTCAGATCTCGAAGCGGAAGATCTCACTGCCGCGGCGGATGACACGACTCTGTGTGCGGTGGCTCGAGCGGGCGGGAGTGCGCACGCCCTTCGTGCCGGGGCACTTTCTTGCGCAGGATCACATTGCGTCCAGTCCTACGGTAATCGAGGACGAGTTTGGTTTTCGTCCACAGACGCTTCGCGAAGTGCTTCAGATTGTTCTTGAGAGTTGCGCGACCCCACAGAAGCCTGTACTGTAGAAAGAGTGAAAGGGGTATCTATGGAGCTTCAGCCGGATGAAGCAGTCGTCGGTGAGGTCACGGCGATCAAGCCCTACGGGGCATTCGTGAGATTGGTCTCCGGCGACATCGGGATGATTCACATCTCAGAGATCGCGACGGAGTACGTGCGCGATATCTCGCAATATCTCTCAGTCGGCCAGAAAGTTGTGGTGAAGATCATAGGGCGCAATGAAGAGGGCAAGTACAATCTCTCGCTGAAGAGGGTCTCGCGCCAAGATCACGATGCCGCGCTGTTCCATAGTGAAGTGGCTCAGGTGAAGAAGGCGCTCGATGAACGCTTGGCTGCGCTTGACGAGTCCATAAAGGAGCTCGTAGCACGGCGGGGAAGACAACCTGAGCGGGAGTCGCTTACAGCATGGATCGCGAGCGTCAAGAAAGAGAAACAAGAACTGGAACGCCGTCAACAGCGGCGCTCACGCTTCTATGAGCCTGATTGGGCCCAGCTTGCAGAGGAGAGCTCCAACTTGCCTCCAGCTTCCCCAGCGGAGGAGAGCGAGAGTGCCATTGAAGGAGATGAAGGAGAGAGCGATGAGTGAGCGGACGCTGGCCTCGCAGCGGGTCTTTGCCGGCAGGCTGCTGAAAGTGCGCGTGGACCATGTCGCTCTTGAAGACGGACGACACACGACTCGCGAGATCGTAGAGCACCCTGGCGCTGTAGCGATTGTAGCCCTTCAAGGAGAAGGTGACGATCAGCGCGTGGTGCTTGTCCGGCAATTTCGCAAGGCCGCCGAGCAGTTTCTGTGGGAGATCCCAGCAGGAACGCTCGAGCATGGGGAAGAGCCCCTGGCGTGTGCGCAGCGCGAGCTCTTAGAAGAAACCGGGCTGAGCGCGCAGCGCTGGGCACTCTTGCAGACGTTCTACACCGCTCCAGGCTTTTGCACCGAGAGGATGTGGCTCTATCTTGCCCACGCCTTACACGCTAGCCCTCACAGCCACGCCTCTGATGAGCACATCGAGGTTGGCTTTTATAGCCGTTCCCATGTAAGAGAACTTCTTCGAACACAACAGATTCAAGACGCCAAGACGCTCGTTGGGCTCCTGTGGTGGCTGTACGCCCTGTAACGCTATGCGTATCGTCTCTCTTGCCAGCGGTAGCAGCGGGAACTGTACGCTCATAGTCTCTGAACACGCGCGCGTGCTCATTGACGCTGGGCTCTCTAGACGTCGGATCATGCGAGGGCTGGAGAAGATCTTGGGCTTGCTCCCGCGTATTGATACTATACTCGTTACTCATGAGCACACCGATCACATCAATGGCTTGGGTCAGGTGGCGCGTGCTCTCCAATGTCCCATTTACGTCAGTGAAGGAACTGCGTCGTTCATAGAGCATGTGTTGATAGGAAAGGAGAGAGTGCTCACGTTTACGCCGGGGCGCGGGTTTCAAGTACGCGATCTCTTCATCGAGCCCTTTCGCATCCCCCATGACGCAGCTGAGCCCTGTGGCTTTGTGCTCGAAGAAGAATCGCTCTTTGCTAGCATGAACAGACGCATAGCCGTGGCCACAGACTTGGGAACTGTCACTGCTGAGATCCGAGAGCGTCTCTTACAGTGTGATGTGGTGATGCTCGAGTCCAATCACGACATTGAGATGCTCGTGAACGGGTGGTACCCTGAAGAGCTTAAGCAGCGCATCTTAAGCGATGTGGGGCATCTTTCGAATGACGCTGCGGGGCAGACTTTTCGGTATCTAGCTCAGAAAGGGCGCCTGCGCACAGCCGTCTTGATGCATTTGAGCAAGAACAATAATCGTCCTAAGCTGGCTCTGGAGACAGTACAAGAGCACTTAAAAAACACAGAAGTAGCCGTCGCGGTGGCGCCGCGCGACCGCATGAGTGCGATCTTTACGGTCTAGGGGGGATGCGGTCGAGTGCGATGAGCTGCTGCGCGATCTCTTTGAAGATGGGTGCAGCCGTTTCGCTGCCGTAGTACTCCCGCCCGCCGGGCTCATCGAGCACAACTAAAATAAGATATTTGGGCGCCTCGGCAGGGAAAAAGCCCTCAAACGACGCAACATACTTTCCCTGGACGTACCCGCGGCCAGGCACGGCTTTTTGTGCTGTCCCCGTCTTGGCCGCGATGATGTATCCCGAGATCTGTGCTAAGATGCCTGTGCCGGAGCGCACTGTCTCGATCATCATCGTGGTGAGCTGGCGGCACCTTGTCTCAGAGACGATACGTATCGGTGGGCTGAGGGCGGGAGTTTTCACAATACGGGGTTGAATGAGCTTGCCCCCATTGGCGATCATCGCTACGCGCAGCGCAAGCTGAATCGCCGTCACGGAGATCGACTGCCCAATGGCAATCGAGCCAATCTCGAGCGCTGACCATGACTGCAGTGGGGGCAGATATCCCGAGACCTCTCCTGGCAGCTCGATCCCCGTCTTCTGGCCAAACCCATATCTCTTGAGGGCCTCGTAGAGGCGCTCTTTGCCCAGGCGCTGAGCAATACGAATCATCGCGGTGTTGATAGAGTTCTTGATGACGTCTGTAGGGGTGACCATGCCATAGTCGCGCCCGTCGGCGTTGCGAAATGGGTGATGCGCAATCTGATGCGTCGCGCTCCCGGAGATGCGCTCGTCCAGCGCTATGACGTCCTGTTCTAACGCTGCAAGCATCGTGAAGACCTTGAACGACGATCCTGGTTCAAAGGGCCAGACGGCTGCGAGATTCTGTCTGTGTTCCGGGCGCGACGATTGAAAATCATTGAGATCGTATCGTTTGTCTTGAGCCATGGCTAAGACTTCGCCCGTCCAAGGGTCGAGCACGATAGCCATACCAGCCTTGGCTTTGTAGGTGCGCACGCCGCGCGTGATCGCACTTTCGGCGATATATTGAATCCGGCTGTCTAGCGTCAGCGTCAGATCGTGTCCAGGCTGGCCGGCTTGGATCTGCCGACGCTCGATCTGGGTCCCATCAGCCATGCGCACAAAACTCCAAATAGACTCTGTCCCCTGAAGTTCTTGGTCAAAGAAGAGCTCGATCCCTTCCAGACCCTTCCCGTCAATCCCTACAAACCCGATGAGGTTTGAAGCGAGGTCTTTATAGGGGTACTGGCGCTTGCGGTCTTCGAGAAAGATGAGTCCTCGAGCGCCGGCCTTGCGGGCGGCTTCCCGGAGGGCCTCTGCCTGATCTGAAGAGATCGCGCGAGCAATCCACGTGAAATAGCTCGGACGGTAGAGCTTCTCTCGCGCAACCGCTCTGGGAATTTTTAAGTGAGTGACGAGCAGGTCTTCGAGTAGATCTGGGCGCGTCATGTTATAGTTATCTACGGCGACGGAGATAGCGCGGACGTCTTCAGCAAGCAAGACGCCATTGCGGTCATAGATGCGCCCACGGAAGGCAGGGATGGTGACCGTGCCCTCTTGGAAG
>FMJZ01015435.1_pt1 | contig 14349 bp, 8 predicted proteins | sample 1987881 | NCBI WGS metagenome assembly FMJZ01 (sample SAMEA4378227, study PRJEB15110) | soil metagenome | biome: soil; feature: Field; material: Soil | place: India | collected 2015-03-11 | depth 0 m | reverse complement strand
TTTCCTATAAATAGGGGTATAAACTTTTTATCTTTTTCGGCTTCTCAATATTACCGCACCTAACAAGGTCTTTGGTCATTATCTTTAAATTTTTAGGAAGGAGATTTACAATGAATGTTCTGAAACAGGCAAAGGGCCGCGAAGCTGTATCAATCTATGTTATTTTTTATCCTCAAAGTTTATCATCCCACCATTCCTTCTTGTCGGGATATAAACTTTTTCTGCCCTCCAATAATATAGCACCATACAAGATTCTCTGTATTCATTATTTTCAAATTCATTGCAATGAGAAGTTGTATCTTTTGTCAAAACTTTTAGATTAATTTCGTTTGATTCATTGAAAAACAATCGAACTTTTCCGAGTTTCAAGTTAATTTGATAAGGTTGATTTTACGAAAATCAGAACAAAAGACCAATAAATACATCTTGACTTTGATATTAATTTGATTAATATTTTTGAGTGAAAGATTTTTATATTCCAGAAGATTTAAGCGATTTTAACTATCAACAACATCTTGCTGACCCAGGAAAATACCCATTTACTCGAGGCATTTATCCTAATATGTATAAAGGCCGGCTTTGGACAATGCGACAATATGCTGGCTTCGGCGATGCGAAAAAGACTAATGAACGGTTCCAATATTTGTTAAAACAAGGCCAAACCGGACTTTCTGTGGCATTTGATTTACCAACTCAACTTGGTTATGATTCTGATAGCCCGAGAGCAATTGGTGAAGTCGGTAAAGTTGGAGTTGCAATTAGTAATGTTGCGGATATGGCGTTATTGTTCAAAAATATCCCTTTAGATAAAGTATCAACTTCAATGACAATCAATGCGACCGCACCAATGATTCTGGCAATGTACTTAATTGTTGCCCAAAACACTCAGGTTCCACAAGAACAACTTAGTGGAACGGTCCAAAATGACATTCTCAAAGAGTATATTGCGCGGGGTAATTATATTTTTCCCGTTAAACCATCAATGCGACTGGCAATTGATTTATGGGAATATTGTTCTCAATACCTTCCCAAATGGTATTTTGTTTCGATTTCTGGCTATCATATTCGCGAGGCCGGAGCCACTGCGGTTGAAGAAATGGCCTTTACTTTTGCTAATGGTATCGCGTATATTGAATCGGCACTGGCTCGGGGATTAAAAGTTGATGAGTTTGGACCACGACTTTCATTCTTTTTCGGCGCACATAATAATTTATTTGAAGAAGTAGCAAAGTTTCGTGCCGGTCGCCGCATCTGGGCAAGAATAATGAAAGAACGATTCCAAGCCCAAGATCCCAAATCCTGCATGATGAGATTTCACACCCAAACTTGTGGTTCAACTTTAACCGCTCAAGAACCAGAAAATAATATTATTCGTGTAACCCTCCAAGCATTAGCCGCAGTATTAGGCGGAACTCAAAGTCTGCACACTAATTCTTATGATGAAGCATTAGCCTTGCCAAGCGAACAAGCTGTAAAGATTGCCTTAAGAACCCAACAATTAATTGGCTATGAATCATCAATACCTGAAGTTGCTGACCCCTTGGGCGGTTCGTATTATTTAGAAAAATTAACTAATGAGCTTGAAGAGCAAGTATTAGCATTATTGAACGAGATTGAAAACAAAGGTGGAGCGGTAAAATGTATTGAATCCGGATTTATTCAGAAAAGAATTGAAGAATCAGCATTTCGCTATCAAAGAGCAATTGAACAAAAAGAGAAAAAAATTGTCGGAGTCAATATTTTTACTGAAGGTAAAAATCCGCGACCGACAATTAAAACTCTTAAGGTCTCGGCAAAATTAGCCGAACAACGAAAAAAAGAACTAATTGTCTTCAGAAAAAATCGCCGTGAAGTTAAAGTTAAAGAAAGTTTGGATGAATTGGCGCATACTGCCCATTCCAATGAAAATTTAATGCCCGCAATTATTGATTGTTGTCGTAATCATGCAACCTTAGAAGAAATCTGTAATGTCTTAAGAAATGTTTTTGGCGAATATGATGCTAAATAGTTTTATGAGGTCAGGATAAGGGGGGAGATCATGTTAAAAAGTCTTAACCACATTGGTATTGCGGTAAATTCTATAGAAAATTCAGTAAAGATATATCAAAATATTTTAGGTTTGGGTGAGCCGAGGATTGTCGAATTGCAAGATATGAAATTACGAGTCGCAATATTTAAACTTCAAAATTACAATATTGAATTGATTGAATCGCTTAGTCCGGACACGACCATTGCTAAATTTTTAGAGAAGCGCGGTCCAGGTATCCATCATCTTTGTTTTAATGTTGATGATATTGAAGAAAAGTTACAGATATTAAAATCGCGGGGCGTTATTCTGATTGATGAAAAACCACGCATTGGCGCAATGGGCAACAAGATTGCTTTTATTTCACCGAAAAGCCTTGATGGTGTTTTGATTGAATTATCAGAAAATCATGAATCGAACTGATATTTTTATGGAGATTTTATTTTTGAAATCTTAAAGTCAGATAGTCTCAAATAAAAGAAAAAGTTATTGGGAAATAAAAGAAAGGATTGGATATGAAAAAGAAAAAAACTAAAATGCGTCGGAATATCGCTACCGATGTTGTGCATGGAAAACATATCTTAGGCGATAAGTGTACCCGAGCGCTTTCAGTTCCAATTTATCAAAGCGCGGTTTTTACTTTTGAAAGTGCTGAAGCCGGGGCGAATATTTTTGCAAAGAGAAAAAAGGGATATTTTTATACGCGTTTAGGAAATCCGACTATTGAAGCCTTTGAAGAAAAAATGGCCTATTTAGAAGAAGGAGATTCAGCTTGTGCCTTTGCATCAGGCATGGCAGCAATTTCAGGCACACTCTTAGCAATATGTAATAAAGGTGACGAAGTGGTCGCAGTTTATCCAATTTATGGATGTACTTATTCGCTATTAGTTGATGTTCTCCCGAAATGGGGAATAACGGTAAAATGGGCAAAGGCCGATGATTTTCTCAATAATCTTAAAAATCAAATTTCTTCGCGGACCAAATTAATTCTTATTGAAACGCCAGTTAATCCGACGATTGACATTATTGATATCCGAGAAACCGCAAAATTTGCACATCAACATAACATCTTATTAGCGGTTGATAATACTTTTGCCTCTTTTTACAATCAGAAGCCACTTAAATTAGGCGCAGATATAGTAGTATACAGTGCAACTAAATATATAAGCGGTCATGGTGATACAGTAGGTGGTGTCGTTATCGGTAAAAAGGATTTTATTAATTATATGAAAGATTATATTATTCGTGATTTAGGCGGTATTATGAGCCCGTTTAATGCCTGGCTACTTTTACGAGGATTAAGAACAATGGCGGTAAGAATGCAAACTCATAATTATAATGGACGCAAAGTTGCGGAATTTTTAGAAAAACATCCGAAAGTGGCATGGGTTAAATACCCAGGATTGAAATCCCATCCTCAATACGGAATTGCCCAAAAGCAGATGACCGATGTCAGTTCAATGATTGCATTTGAATTAAAAGGTGGCCGGAATGCGGGCCGAAAATTAATGAATAATGTGAAACTCTGTGTCTGTGCAGTAAGTTTAGGTGACTGTGCAACGCTTATTGAGCATCCGGCATCGATGACCCATTCCAGTTATTCCAAACAAGCATTGGAAGAATCTGGTATAACCGAAGGTTTAGTCCGGCTATCGGTCGGTATTGAATATTACCAAGATATTATTGATGACTTAAAACAGGCGTTAGACAAATTGTAAAATGATTTGCTAACAATTTGACAGATAAAGTGTTAAGCAGTTTTCATTTTGGCTAAATCTTCTAAACCGAGTTCTTTAATTAATAACTCCTTAAGTTTAAATTTCTGAATTTTACCGGTCACGGTCATTGCCATTGCAAAATTATCAACGAATTTGACATAGCGCGGAATTTTAGACCATTCAACTTTACCTTCACATCGCGTCTTGATTTCTTCCAGAGTTAAAGTCTTATTCGGTTTTAATTTAATGATTGCCGCAACTACCTCTTGTAATACTTTATGCGGCACACCGACAACATGGATTTCCATAATTTCGTCCTCAAATAAGGATAACAAAGTTTGTTCTACTTCTGCAGGATAGACATTATGACCGCCAACTATTACCATATCTTTATATCGTCCAACAATTTTATAATAATTATCTTTATCTCGTGTGCCTAAGTCGCCCGTTCGTAGCCAGCCATCATGAACGATTGTTTTGGCGGTTTCTTCGGGTTTCTTGTAATATCCCTTCATTACATTATATCCTTTAACCCAAATCTCACCGACTTCACCAATACCAAGTTCTTTTTCAGTAATCGGGTCAACGATTTTTGCTTGGACATTATCTAATGGTTTTCCCACAGTTGAAACTCGTCGTTCAATTGAATCACCGGGCCGGGTTTGATGTGTTGCCGGACTGGCTTCAGTAAGACCGTAAACAATAGTAATCTTTTTAGCACCCATTTTATAAACAACATCTTCCATCAATTCAATAGGACAGGGAGCGCCAGCCATAATACCAGTTCTAAGAGTCGAAAGATTAAATTTATGGAAATCTGGGTCATTAAGTTCATTAATAAACATTGAGGGCACACCATTAAGTGCGGTGCATTTTTCTTTTTCTACCGCAATTAAAGTTTTACGCGCATTGAAATGTTCAGCAGGCACAACCATTGTTGCTGCGGTTACAAGACAAACCATATTGCTTAATACTGTACCAAAGCAATGATAATAAGGAACAGGAATGCAAAGACGGTCCTGGTAAGTTAGTTCCATATTTTGTGCACAGTCCCGAGCATTATTGACGATATTATAATGCGTTAACATCGCTCCCTTGGGAAATCCTGTTGTCCCAGAAGTATATTGAATCAAACACACATCTTGCGGGGCAACCATTTTAACGAAATTCAAAAAATCATTTTCTGTAATTTGTTGACTGCGAGCAATAAAATCTTTCCAAGACAGTGCCCACGATGGTAGAGAAGGGTTTTGGGTAATTAAAATAATATTTTTCAATTCAGGGAATTGACTCAGTTGTAAATTTATACTCTTTACATCATTCAATTCCGGACAGGCTTCAGTGAGAATTTTTATGTATTCGTAACGATGAATTTTGTCGCCACTTTTTTTCTCGAATCCTTCGGTTAACACTAATATTTTAGAATCCGATTGTTTTAAAGCATATGCGACTTCGGATGCTTTCCATTCAGGATTAACTGTTACTAATGCTGCACCAATTCGAGCAGATGCAAGTTGAGTTAATAACCATTCAAGTTTGTTTGTTCCCCAAATTGCAATATGGTCAGTGCGTTCGATTCCTAAACTGAGAAAAGCTTTGGCTGTTTGGTCAACTAAGTTTTTTAATTCTGACCAGGTATATCGAAGGTTGTCGTCAACATAGACAACTGCTTCATGTGTTGGATATTTAATTGCATTTTCTTCTAATAGTTCACCGATAGTTTTATTTATTAAATCCATCGTATTTTTTCCTTTCTAATTGTTAATTTTTATTTGATTTATCCCAAAAATCTAAATGACAATTTTAATAAAAAAATAATAATATATAAGAATTTAATGAAAATCAAGTATGATGATATCAAGTGACTAAGTATTCGGAATTTATTCACATCCTTATCCTTATCGTAGGTATTGAGATAAATTGTAGGCATCAAGATTTTGGGTAAATTGTTTTTTCTTCCGTAGGTATGCTCTTGTTATTATTATTAAGATGGCTAGACAAGGGCTTTTTCTTAAACATATCTATATTGAATTTACACAAAATATTAGCGATTACTACTCTATCCATAATTTTCTAACTGCTTGTCAAAAAGTATTTGTATATTGTATTATAATAATAAAAGTAAATGATTTCCTGAATTGCTGACCCAATAAACTTGCCTATTATTTTTTAATTGTCTTTCATAAAGTACTTGTATATTGCAAAATGATGACTTGATTAGATATTGTAGAATGCAGAAAACATATTATGAGTTGATAACTCGAAGATGATAAAACTCTAAACTCTAAATATTGTCTCTTGATAAAAGTAAATGATTTCTGAATTATGAACCCAATGATTCTGACCACTATTTTCTAATTGCTTTTCGAAAAGTACTGAATATTCCCTCTTAATAAAAGTGAGTGATTTCCAAGGTTACTGATACTATAACTCTGGCCATAATTTGCTGAATGATTTTGTCAATTACGCATAAATTGACAACTTCATCTTTGTCCAAACCGACCATCAAACCAACTCCAAAATTTCTTTTGACCTTACTTTCCAAAACTACTTTCTTGGCTATTTCCCAGGCAACCCAAAGGGCTAGGGAGGGAACTGTACCCTCTTTTTAGGATAAAGTGCAATATTACTATAAAATACAATAACTTATCTAAAAATCCGCCTTGTCTAAAACATTAGTTATAACTAATGTTTTTATGTTTGCTTTTGGTCAAGAGACGCCGGAAAGTAGTAGAGAAATTTAGGGTGCAGAGCGTTTTATTGCAAAGAAAAAAAAGAAAAATTGATGGTATAATAATGAAAATTAAGCGAAGATCGGCTCAAGGTCTTATTAGTCAATTAGAAATTTACTCTGATTAAAAAGTGATTTTGACGATTCTCTAAAATCACATAAATATCATGCTGAAATTAGTTTCAGCATCGACTAAAATCTATGGTTGCGTGTGGCTGAATCAAATCTCGAGCAACAAAAAGAAAACTTCGGCAGATTTAATATTTTGTTTAGAACTGCGAGGTACACAAGTAAATTTCTTGTTTTTTTCGAGTCTCGTCGTCTTTAAAGTATTATTTAGGGTTTACAAAAAAGTAACTTTTCAGAATTATTTATTAAGAGAAGTCTAAAAAATGTTAAAGAGACACCGATGCCGATACGAAAAAAACCTTTAATTATGCTTCTGCATTTCATGCCTTTCGAACCAATATCGACTTTGTCAGAATTTTTTATTAAGTGAACTCTGAATAAGTCACGTGGCAGCGGAGTTTTGTAAAATTATGTTGTCTCATATCTCATAGATTGATCATTTCCCCATTGCTTCTTGACGGAGGTATGAAAGTTTTTCTTATTCGCACCTCAATATTATACCCTGTTTGAACAAAGTCCTCGTATCATTGTCTTCAAATCAATAGCAAGACCTTAATCAAAACTTTTAAGTTGTTTTGTGTAAGTTATAGGAAAACATTAAAACTTTTTCAGCATCCCCTTATTAATGTTCTTTGCCAGTCTTCCGTATTAAGTTTTGGCTTCAGAATTAACTTGTCCACGAATTGAAATCTATTGTCGGTTGATATGGTTAAAGAATATTATAATAAAAGATTTAAGGGAAAGTATTTCTATGATAGAAGGCGACTGGAGAATTAATTAGTTGATAGTTGAGAATTACTTTGTTTATGAGAAATCAAATTGGAGTTAAAAGAATATGTAAAAGAAAAGGAAGTTTACAATTTCATAACCATTCTTGGCCTAATTGTAAAATCCCAAAACTCAGTTTTTATTAATATCAAAATTCTCATCGCTTTTATAAAAAACTTTCTATATTTTTGTTTATTTTTTTTCCCATGCCATATCGCTTATTGCGTCATTCATCTTAGCATGTATTTTATCTGGGAGTAAAATATAACCCTTAAGAATCACATAAACTCTCATATCAATAGTTTGAAAAGTTAATGTTGACGATGTTTAATTTATTAGCATCCAATTAGCATGGTATTATTTTCCCAAGCCGGGTAAAGACTAAATACGAGCGGGTCTTAAGATTGGGGAAAATTTGAGCAGCCGCTTTTTGATAGATTTCAAGTTGGGGTAAATACTTATAAACTAAATCTGGAATTTCTTTTTCTAATATCGGAAATGTCTTATAATCATAAATATTAACCAGGTTATCTTTTATAATAATACGGTCAATTCGGCCAGAATAAATAATTTTATTTTCTTTTAAAATAAAGGGAAGTTCTGCATAACTATTGTTTTGAGGTTGAATTATAGGAAGTATTTCCGAATTGAAAATGATTTTGATTTGATTGCTTATCTCGGCTAACATAACATTTTGACTTGATTGAGCTATTTTATGGAGAAATAATAGATTTTGGGCTTCATTGATAATATCATCGACGGTACATCTTATTTTACCTTGAGAAATTTTTTCAAATATTTTGTGAAAGATATCTCCTAATATAATCCAATCTTCGCCATAGTTTTGTTGAACTCTAAATTCAATCTCAAAAAGTTCTTTTGTCACGGCACGCCAAGTATATTCTGGTTCTTCAATGATGGGGTCAAGAAGTGTGATTGGTTCGTGAGATGATTGATTACATACATTTAGATTGGCTGTTATATTTTGAGTTACTTGTCTTAATTCATTGGCTGAGATAACCGAGAATCCGTCAATTTTATCAGCATTACAAGAAAATTTGCCGTCAGAAGTCGGTTTTAAATCTAAATGTTCAACTAACCAGGTGAGACGGCTAGTTTTTTTAATGGTATTGGGATTATATATACCGGTTAAAAATAAAGCATCCCGGGCACGAGTAACGCCGACATAAAATATCCTTTTTTCTTCTTCCAATTCTTTTAATTGATGTTCGACAAATAGGGAAGATAATTTTCTAAGATTACTATCAGGTTCATACGATACACAAACCTCTTTTTCATTAACTTCACTTATCAAAAGTTGTGAGGAAAGGGAGTTTGACTTGCCGGATGTTTCTAACAGTTCATCTAAACCGACAAAAAATACCACAGGGAATTGTAAACCTTTTGCAGAATGAATTGTCATCAGTTTAACTTCATTTCGACCTTCAGGATTAACATTGGCTTTGGGCTCGTCTTGGTTTTTGTGTTTTTCAAAATAACTACAAATTGCCCATGGGTGGGCACCATTATTTTCTAAATCTTCAACAATTTTTATGAACTTTTTGATATTAACAACTTGTTGTGGTTGCCAGAACACTTTCCAACCATTTTGCATATTAAGAATCTCTTCAACAATGTCAGCCAATGGTCGATAACCAGTTTGAGATAACCATTTATTTATCTGGTCGACTATTAGTTGATAACGAGGAATGTTTTTCGCCGACTCTTTAAACCGTTGCCATAAACTCGTTTGCGAGTTTTGATTGTTTTGGTTGATTAATAAGATTTCCCTTTCGGATAGTCCCAATAGAGGGCTTTTAAGCAAAACATAAAAATCATAACTTCGAGTTTGGTCAACCAAAAAATTTAATAAGGCGATTAAAATCGCTATTTCCGGAGATTCATAAAAACCTGCACCTTTGATGATAATAAATGGAATCTTATATTTTCTCAAAGCATTTTCGTATTTTGCTAAATGAGTTCTGCGACGAAGCAGAATCGTAATATCTTCAAAACGACATTCTTTGACATTTTCTTGAGCATCGTAGACAATTGGTTTACCGATAAGGTCTAAAATTTTCAAAGCCACAAGTTCGGCATCTGCTTGGCGCAACTTTTCTATTTTGCCTTCTGTCGTGTCTAAAATTATCTGCACAATTCCCGGGTTAGAATTGTTCCTTTTTCGTACAAAAGGTCGATAACGAGTTTGCCAGGCAGGTGCCGATTCCGTAGCATTCATTAGTTTGGAAAAGAAATGATTGGTAAAATCAATAATTGAAGATAACGACCGATAATTATCGGTAATTTCAATAATATCCAATTCATCTGGTTTTAGACGAGAGGTTAAATAGGACTTAGCAGTTTCAAAGATTTCCGAATGTGCATTTCTAAATAGATAAATTGATTGTTTGTCATCGCCAACTAAAAATATTGTCGGTTTAATTCCATATTCACGCTTAGCGCCTAACCCAGCAAGCCATTCTTCAGTTAATTTCGTAATAATCGCCCATTGGAGAAAACTTGTGTCCTGAAATTCATCAACTAAGATATGGTCAGTGTGTTCGTCAAAGATGTATAAAATATTAGACCACTCTGGATGGTTGGTCAATACTTCATATGTGAAAAGTTCTAAATCGGCAAAATCGACTTGATGTAACATCTTTTTACGCTGGTTATATGCTGCAAGAAAACGATTAATAAACAAATCAAAAATATTCGAGAATTGGATGTTGCTGGTAGAAGTTAAAATTACCCGCCAATATTGATACATTAATTGATACCACTCCTGTCTTTGATGGTTTCGGCTATTGCGCTTGAGAGTATTATTCTTAGTTAAAAAAGTGTGTTTGATTAGTTCTAAATCACTTTTGATAATTTCGATATCACCATCATTTTGCGGTATTCGAATCTCGGTGTTAGGAATCAATTCTTTGGTTAAAGGATGTTGATTTATTTGTGTAATTAATGATATAAGTTCAGTTGGTTCGTAAAACGCAATTTTACCACGCTTGACTGATTGTCGTTGAATAAATAAACTGTCAAATAGTCTTTTCAAATTAGACCAACCACGGAATTTGTCGGAAACTATCGCATTGATTAACCGTTCGTAATCCGAAGTATTTTTTTCTTGTTCCGCAATCTGCATTAAAGTATCATAGACTGAATCAGTCCAAATTGCATTTGGGTCAGCCAGTACTTCTAAATCGGGATGTAAACCAATTTTGACCGCAAACCGCTTTAGTAAAGAGAGACAGAAAGCATCTATTGTTTGAATCCGTAAGGATAAAGATTTTTCTTTAAGATTTTGATACACCTTGGGATCATTTTGCCTTAATAGTTGAAAGATACGTTCTTTCATCTCGGCCGCGGCTTTTTCGGTAAAAGTAATTGTGAGAATGCGTTCAGGAGCAATATTCTGATTGAGTAATTCAATATAGCGTTCGGCTAATTTTTGAGTTTTTCCCGAACCAGCCGGTGAAGTGACGATTTTACTTTTAAGCATAAGTTTTAGTTTGATTCTTCAGGCATTTCTTGAGAAAAATTAGAAATATCTTCGGTGGTATTCAATGGACAGATGGCTGAATAATCACAAGTATTACAATCATCAACATATAACGGTCTTATGTCAAAAATACCTTCTCTGATCTGCTCAACAATCTTTCGGGTATGATTAAGTGCGTACTCAACTGCTTGATTTAGGTCAATGGTTTGACTCTGAGAATTATCTTTTGACACGAGCCAGTATACAACGCTGTCGGCTAATGAATAAATTCCGACATCAACAATTTTAAAATTAGGTTTATTCTTTTTAACAATATAAGCATAAAGCGGAAGTTGGAGATGAATTCCTTTTTTGATTTGGTAAGGTGATATATTGGTAGTTTTACCAGTTTTATAATCTATAATTTTAATTTGTTCGGTTGTTCCGTTCAGTACGTCTTTTTTGCCATCAATACGGTCGATGCGGGCGGATATAGTAATATCATCAACACGGGCAGAATAGTTTTTCTCAATTTGTAAGGGTTGAAAACCTTGCTCTCGTATCTGTTTTTCAATTTTTATTATTTCCGGCAAAATCGTATTAAATATTCGTCGATAAACTTCTGTCCAAAACCCCGGTAGTTTTTCCTCTTGTAACACCGCATTGAGAACATTTTGAATTTCTTGTTCCAAAAGATCCATAGGTATGAAGTGTTTTTCGTATAACCGTGCCATTACTTTGTGACTAATATTTCCCCAAAGTTTAGCCTCAATCTCATAACGAGGTTCTTCTAACAATGAAAGTTTTAAGACATTTTCTAAATAAAACCGATACGGACAACGAGGATATTTTTCTAATGAAGTTACGGAAAATCGATACGAGGGACCGAATTTTTGGGATAAAAGCTTTTTGATTTCCGGGTCTTGGCTGAAATTTACCGGCAAGATAAATTCAGTAAGCTCGATTTTTTCAATTGCACCTTGAAACCGAGCATATTGCTCATGGTTAAAAATAATGTTAAACGGCTTAAAATTACATTGGTTATTACCTAAAAATGGTGAGGGTAAAAGTAAACGCTCAGCGTCAGTGTTGTAATAAGAAAGAAAAGTTTGCAATCGTGCAGTGTTGACTAATCGAAAATAGTGAAATTTAGCACGGGCTAAATGTCTTTCGAAACCTGGTAAATTCAACTTTTGTTTTAACCACAAAGGTAATACCGGGTCATATTTGGCTTCTCCGGGAAATTTATCTTCACTCAGTCCACCAAAAAACAGATGGTCACAATCTAAACCCCGTGTTTCCAGAAACTCTAAAACGGCAACACCCTTGATTTCAACTTCAGGAAGTAGTTGATGATGATTTAATAGATACTCCAAAATGCGTAAAAATTCATCTTCGCTAAATTCCATTTTTCCAAAGTCTAATTCAAAATTTTCTATATAGTCTAATACCCGATAAAACTCATTTTTGATTTTTATAATTAGTTGATTTTCGTTTTGGGGTTCTTGGCACCATTGAAATTGAGCTAATAGTTGTTTTAAACTTTGAGCGTAACCAGTCAAACTATTCTGGGTTTGTTTGAATTTACTTGTTAAACTCAGAAAAGTATTAATGTCTTTTTGAATATGGGCAATTATTTGTTTTTCCTGTTCCGTGATTTCACGGTCGTCTTCGATAACATAGAGAGTTCGGTTATGGAAATTTTGCCAATCGCGTTTATCTTTGATTATTCCGGCTAATTTGGCATAATGCCCAATCCACTCTTTGGTTAATGAAGAAAATCTTTGAAAAAAAGGTGATGATATGACAGCAACTACTGAATTAAATGGATAAGCATTAATGATTGCTCGTAAGAGCTCAAGAACTGCAATAACAGGTTGGGTTTTACTTAACGGCTTGGTTAAATATATCGAATGGGGAATGCCATATTTGGTAAAAGTGCGACGAACTAAGGATTCATAATCCCTTAGACGACTAAAGGTAACAATTGTTTTGTTTAGGGAAAGTTTTTTTTCAAAGAATTGTTTCTTAATTAAGCCGGCAATAGTTTCAACTTCTTCTTCAATTGAAGCGAAGACAAAATAAGGTGGATCAGTTCTAATTTCGGGTAATTCCGGAAGTTTTTCTTCTTGTAAAATATTTAAACTTCGTAAGAAGATCAAAAATTCTTGAGGTAAAGCATAAGCCTCAGGTGTTCGGGAATCATAAAATGATAATGCCAATACATTTTCTGCTTTATGGATAAGCTCACAAACTAACTTTTCTTCAAGTCGAGTTAAGTCGTAGAAAAAACCGTCCAAGACCAAGATTTTAACTGATGGCATGTTGGAAATTAGCGATATCGCGGATGCAAGAATATCTTCACTATCAACCCAATTATTTTTCTGAAGTATCTGATTATATTTCTCCAAAATATCAATTGCGGTAAAAATTTGTTTTGCGACTTCATCCGTATATGAATCGTTCCCATTGCTATTCTTAAGCAATCCATCATCACTAACTAAATTTTTTAATAATAACTCTTGTCGAATTCTATTTCTGAGTTCTTCGATTGATACACCAGGATGATATTGTTTTACTTCACAAATAAAATCGGCAATCGCCTTAGCATATCCAATGGTTATATCCGGTGCCAGTTTTTTTATTAATAACGGTCGGATAAAATCAGCAAGAACTTTTTGATTTGTTGAATATTCTTGAAAAATCTCAGAGGCAAATTGTTTAATTGTGTAAAACTTAGGAGGAATAAAACTCTTAAGATTGACTAATTGGGTAAAAGTTATTTGAACATCCCGAATCTTTCTGGGCGTTGGTCCGATATAAAGAATTTCGGAAAAATTATTGCCGGAAATTGATTCAATTGCTTTTGATAAAAGAAATTCAGTGGTTTTTTGTTTACCAAACGGAACAAGATAAATTTTTCCTTTCATTAATTATTAGATTTAAAAATAAAAGCTCAGGAAAAATAGAATAAGAGAGTACATTAAAAAGATCACAGAATATTAAAACAAATTACACTTTATTTCAAATTAATTCTTTACCAACTCAAATGAAATTATGTCGTAAGAGTATTTTGTGGCTTAAGATTAGTTTGGTGTTTTTGGGCTAAAAGCATTTTCTGTTTTTCCTTACGACGTTTCCATCTGAGCTGAATGCGATGTCTTTTTAATTTGTGTTTACTTTTAGTCCTTGCCATAACTCCTTTTTTAACCAGTATCTAATTTTTATTTAGAATTTAGATTTAATTTATTTTCCATGATAATTCCGAAAAAATACTCAAGAAAAAATGACATACAAACCATTAATTATACTTCTGCGTTTCACGTCATTAGAATTAACATTGATTTTGTCAGAGTTCTTTTCCATTGGTGGCCGACAAATAATTGTGTTTGTTAAAACGCGCAGGAATCATTCAATAGAAAACTCTGAAAAATGCTCAAAAGTCGCCGAACGCCATAAGAAAAATCAACAATTATGCTTCTGCATTTCATGTCTT
>FMJZ01093839.1_pt1 | contig 14383 bp, 15 predicted proteins | sample 1987881 | NCBI WGS metagenome assembly FMJZ01 (sample SAMEA4378227, study PRJEB15110) | soil metagenome | biome: soil; feature: Field; material: Soil | place: India | collected 2015-03-11 | depth 0 m | reverse complement strand
TTTTTTTTTTAAAAATAAAAAGGGGCAATTGCCCCTTGCTTTTCTGTAGTTATCAAGTGAATCTGAAGCTGAATAAAATTTGTCCGAGCTAATAAAATTTATTTATCGTCGACAACTGTAAAGTCGGCTTCTTCGACTTTTGATTTGCCTTCATCTTTGGATTTTCCATTGGTACCTTGCTCCTCGGCCTTAGCTTGCGAAGAGGGACCCGTTGCTTGATAAAGCCTTGTGGACGCTTGGCTCCAAGCTTGGTTCAAAGCGTCGATTGCAGAACGTATCTCGGATATATTGTTTTCTTTAATAGCTTTATCCAATCTATCACGAGCGCTTTGAATTTTTTCCTTGTCTTCGGGGGTCAATCTATCTGCAAGCTCTTTGATCTGTTTGTCTGACGAGTAAATTAGATTGTCTGCCTGGTTCTTCAAATCAACTTCTTCGCGTTTGCGTCGGTCTTCCTCAGCATGCAGTTGTGCTTCTCGTTTCATGCGTTCGACTTCTTCTTTAGCCAAACCGCTCGAAGCTTCTATTCTTATATTTTGTTCCTTACCTGTTGCTTTGTCCTTAGCAGAGACTTGCAAAATTCCGTTTGCGTCAATATTAAATGTTACCTCGATTTGGGGAATTCCACGTGGTGCGGGTGGAATACCGTCAAGATGAAAGCGACCAAGCGAGCGATTGTCTTTGGCAAGTGGTCGTTCACCCTGCAAAACATGGATCTCGACTGAAGTTTGATTGTCCGTGGCAGTAGAGAAAATTTCAGTTTTTTTCGTGGGTATTGTTGTGTTTGCTGGAATCATAACTGTCATCACTCCACCTAAAGTTTCGACACCAAGACTTAGTGGTGTGACATCCAACAGCAAAATGTCTTGGACTTCGCCGGCAAGAACAGCTCCTTGGATTGCAGCACCAACAGCTACTACTTCGTCGGGGTTAACGCCTTTGGACGGTTCTTTTCCAAAGAAGCTTCGAACTAATTCTTGTATTTTAGGTATTCGTGTGGAACCTCCTACAAGAATTACTTCGTCGATTTGCTCGGGGGTAACTTTTGCATCGCGCAATGCTTGCTCAACTGGACCAAGTGTTTTTTCGAACAAGTCCATACAAAGGCTTTCGAACTTAGCACGAGTAATTGTCATATTCAAATGCTTAGGTCCGTCGGCTGTTGCGGTTATGAATGGCAAATTAATTTCAGTTTGCAGAAGTTGCGAAAGCTCGCATTTTGCTTTTTCAGCGGCTTCGCGGAGTCGCTGCAAAGCCATTGGGTCTTTCCTCAGGTCTACACCTTCTTGTTTCAAAAATTCGTCGGCAATGTAATCGATTAACCTTTGGTCAAAGTTATCCCCACCAAGGTGAGTATCCCCATTTGTGGATTTTACGTGGAAAACACCTTCGCCTATCTCTAGTATAGAAATATCGAAAGTACCTCCACCAAGGTCGTAAACTGCAACAGTAAGGTTTTTGCCTTTTTTGTCTAATCCATAAGCAAGAGCAGCAGCGGTTGGTTCGTTAATAATTCGCCTAACATTCAATCCAGCAATTTCGCCTGCATCTTTAGTTGCCTGGCGTTGGGCATCGTTAAAATATGCTGGAACGGTAATGACAGCATCGGTTACTTTTTGGCCCAAATAATCTTCTGCAGTTTGTTTCATCTTTTGCAAAATCATTGCAGAAATTTCGGGTGGCGAGTAGAGCCTGCCATTTATGTCGACACGAACGGAATTGCCATCGGGGGAGGAAACAACTTTATATGGGACCATTGTCATTTCCTCGTGAACTTCATCAGGGCGCCGTCCCATAAATCGCTTTATAGAAAACACTGTATTGGTTGAATTGGTTATTGCCTGCCTTTTAGCTGCTTGACCAACAAGCCTGTCCCCAGTTTTTGAAAAGCCAACAACTGATGGGGTTGTCCTACTTCCTTCGCTATTTGCAATGACAACTGGGGTAGTTCCTTCCATTACAGCAACTACAGAATTAGTAGTTCCAAGGTCAATACCTATAATTTTTCCCATAATAAGCCTCCATTAATAAACATAACATTTGATTTTCTTTTTTCAAAAATGATAGCAAAAGTGTTAGGAACACTTCTGCTATCATTTTGATTGATTAGAGACGCTATTGTTTTCACAATATTACATTATTGAACTTCGACAAGCTTTTCCTTTTGTTGCTTAACTTCGGATTTTGCTACTGATACTTTAAGTACACCGTTTTCAAAATTCGCTTTTACCTTGTTTACATTGATATCGTCAGGAAGTTGGAAAGCACGATGGAAATACCCATAAACTCGTTCGCTTCGGCAACAGGTTTTGTTTTCGATGCTAGGGTCAATCTTCTTTTCGCCGTTGAGTATTAATACTTTGTCTTTGTTAATTGTTAGTTTGATATCCTCCTTTCTAACTCCGGGCAGTTCGAAATCGAAATGATAGCTCATCCCGTCACTCCATACATCTACTTTTGGGGAAAAGTCGGATTTTATTTTAACATTATCTCCAATTGTTGAGTCGATCAAGTTGGCTGAATTTCTTATCAAATTTTCTATTTCCCAAAAGGGATTAAACCTGCGAATTATCATATTTCCTCCTTATTAAAGTTAACACAAATCAAAATTAGGGACAAGGGGGTATCCCCTTGTCCAAGATTATATTATAAAATTGGGATATCAATTTGTTTTGGTGGTTCTGGTTCTACTTTTTCGAGCGTAATAGTCAGCACTCCATTGTCAAATTTCGCCGAGATGTTATCCTTTTTGACATTGTCGGGCAAAATAAACGACCTTTGGAACGAGCCGTAACTTCGCTCGACACGAATAAAATTTCGCTCTTTGTCTTCGGTTTTAAACTCACGTTTTTTCTCCCCTTTGATTACCAGGACGTTGTCGTCGTTAATTGTTACTTTTACATCATCTTTGGTAACCCCAGGAATTTCAACCGTAACGAAAAGATTCTTTTCATCCTCGGAAATATCAACCCTTGGGGAGAACTCGTTTGTGCTTACAGTAAATCCACGTTCAAAGTCTTCCAACATTTCGCTCATTTTTCGTGCAAGGGTTTCGAACCCACGAAATGGATCAAATCTTACGATTGCCATAACACCCTCCTTTAATTGTTTAACATACTTTGTTTAACATAAAATCAAATTCAAATGCACTAGTTATTTAAGAAAAAGTATGCCAAACTTATTTTATTTGACAATTTTGCATATATTATGCAAATTTGTCGCTAAAAAGATTTGAGAATTAATAAACTATGCCATTTTGTCGGTGATGAGGTAATTTTGTCAATAGTAAAATATCGGTGTTAAGTAATTTATTTTTTTTTGATCACTAAAAAACCTGCAAAATTGGTTGAGTTACCAGATTTTGCAGGTCTACGAGTAATTTATTTTCAGTAGAACGGAAATTGTTATTTAAGTAAAATCAATATTTAACTGAGCAACCATAAGGTTTTGTGGTTTTTATAGGAGGATTATTTCCGGTTAGTAGGGCGTCGAGCACTTCGCGAACATAGTTTTTTGCAACTGGGATATCATCCTCGCTTGCCGAGGCTTTGTCGTCAATGGCACCGGAATATACAAGGTTACCTTTCTTGTCTATAATGAAAAAGTGAGGAGTGGTTTTTGCGCCATACATTTTTCCCACTTTACCATTGCTATCTACAAGGTAGAAAGTCATTTTTGCTTTGTACTTTTCTATTCTTTTACGAATTTCCCCAGAAGGGAGGTACCCTTCTTTTCCAGGTGCAGACGAGCAGATGGAAAACCAAACGACACCTTTTTTGGTATATTCTTCTTGCATTTTTGGAATATTAGAACTATTATAATGCTTTTTTACATAAGGGCAATCAAAATTAATCCATTCAAGTACGATTATTTTCCCCTGATAGTCCGATAGCAAAACATCCATTCCTGTTATGTCTTGCAATGTAAATTCTGGTGCTTTTTTGTCGATTTTTGCCTCTTGCGAAAAAACAAGATTTATTGAAAAAAAGAGAATTAATATTTGGATTGCGAGCCTATTCATTTTTCCTCCATCTGTTAGTTAACAAAAAATATTAAACTTAATTTATCCAAAAATATTTTTTCTTTCTGTCCAAAAAAGTAATTTCAACAATACCTTCTACATTGGATTTGTCGCCCCAAATGTATTGTAGAAAGGGCAGTTTAATAAATAAAATGTTCTCCTCTACAGTGAAATCGGGTTTTCTCTCGAGTTTGAACAATCCTTGGGTAAGTGGGAAAAAGAACACAGACTTTATTTTTTCGGCGAAAGGCAAATTTGTTTTAAGCAGGGCAAAGTCCTCGAAAAATTCAAAATTTGCAACTAATGTATCTTTTGGGATTGACTTCAATACGGTCATAACCCTTTTGTCGTAATCATTGTTTTTAAGTTTTTTGTTAAAAATAAACTTTTTCTTAAAGTGTGCCTCGCCGGGAATACATTTCTCCTTGCAAACTAACCATTTTGCATAGAGCTTAATTTCGAGAGTGTCGTTGTAAAAATTATTTGGAATGGACAAATTAATAGGAAAAAAAACATTGCCTTTGTGTTCAAAAGTAACAATTCCATTTGTGTTTTGGTAATTTGGAATTGGGTAGAAAGGAACGATTTTTGAATTAGAAACATTTGTAGAGATTTCTAGGATGGTTGCTTCCCCAGCATCACCCGGATTTAGCCAGTATACGTGCCAACCTTTGGAAAGAGTGATTTTTACAGCAAATAATAGTGAGTCGCTTTTAGGAACAATTTCTTCGCCGTGAACAATCTCTATTTTAATTCTTTTATCAAAATAATAATCCTTTTCCTTAGCAAAGATTAGTGTTGAACAAAGGGTAATTAAAAAAATCAAGAGAAAAAATTTCATAATCCTAAAAATAAAATATGTTTAACGAAAAGAATTATTGAGATAGTGTAAGTATAAAATTAATATTTAGTTAAGTTGCTTACAAAATGATAATTTAGGCCAAAAAAAAAATTAACAAAGTTATTAGAATTTTGCTTTTTTTTATTGGGATTAGCTATGAAAATTGCGATTTTTGCTGGAGCATTAGATGAGCATCAAGATGGAGTGACGCGGGTTCTTTATCGCCAAATACGCTATTTCAAGCAATTAGGCTACAAAATGACATTCTTTACTGCTTCGTACAACGAAGACGGAAAACTGGATAATGTTTTTAAAATTCGTTCAATTCCATTTCCACTTTACTCTGACTATAAATTGTCCTTTCCAGAAAAACGAAGGATTTCCAAAGAGTTAAGCAAAACTGATCCAGATATTGTATTTATCAATAGTCCATGCACTCTTGGCTTGATGGCTACCAAATTAGCAAATTCGATGAATATTCCCGTCGTTGGGATTTACCATACTCATTTTCCAACATACTTGAGTTACTACAAAATTTCTTTTTTCGAGAAATATGTTTGGAGCTATATGAGATTTCTATACCGAAAATGCGAAACTGTTTTCGTCCCTTCCAAGTCTGTTGAAAATGATTTAAGACGCAACGGGATTACAAATACTACCTATATACCACACGGAGTAGATACAGACGTATTTAACCCTGCCTTTGCGAATTCAAAATTTAAAGCGGAACTTGGGGTACTTGGCAAAAAGGTAGTTTTATTTGTAGGAAGAATAGTAAAGGAAAAAAACATAGACGTCCTTGAGTCAGCGATGGAAATATTAAAAAGTCGCAATGACTTTGCGCTAATTGTTGCTGGCGGTGGTCCGTATTTGGAATATTACCAGAAGAGGATGAAAAACGCAATATTTTTGGGTCACTTGGACACAAAAAAACTTGCTGAGGTATATGCATCGAGTGATATTTTTGTTTTTCCCTCGGTTACTGAATCGTTTGGAAATGTGATTTTAGAAGCAATGGCGAGCGGGTTACCCCCAATTGTTGCTAAATCTTTTGGTGCCTCGGAACTTATAAAAGACTCGGAGAATGGTTTGCTTGCAGAACCTAACTCAGCCACTGATTTAGCAGAAAAAATAGAACTTCTTCTCGATGATGACTTACTTAGGGAAAGAATTAAAAAAAATGCTTATAATTTGGCTCAAAAATATTCTTGGGAAAACGTCTTAAGCACATATAATCGGCAATTAGTTAGCATTAAAAATAAATGGTTAACAAATTATTGCGAAATCCCAATCGAAAAGGAACCTTTGCTTATTGAAGAATAAATCCTTCAAATAAATTAAAGGACCCAAGGTAAGGTGGGTTTTTCTTAATTCGTGGAAAAATCCACTTTTTTGTTTAAATTTGGATTATACTTTTTTGTTAACTTTAGGAAATTCTTATGGCAAAACAGAAAGCTCGCGGTCGAGTAAACACTGCAAAGAGGAAGGCAAAAGTAATTTGGAATTTTTCATTAGATAATAATAATTTGAAATGGTTTGCAATCGGGGTAGGGGTTGTAATTCTTGGGTACATACTTTTGGCTACGGGAATAACAGAAGAACCAGCACTACCGCAAGGGAAATGGAATAATCCACTGGCGGTTAACATTGCTCCAATCCTACTGGTTATTGGATATTGTGTAATTATTCCTTATTCTATTATTAAATCATTTAAAAAGAAACAAGGAAATTAATGACAAAAAAATGTGGCTACATTGCTTTGGTTGGTGTCCCAAATGTAGGGAAATCAACTTTGCTTAATGCTCTTGTTGGGACAAAATTGAGCATAGTTACACCAAAGCCACAAACTACTAGAAAGCGTGTTATTGGACTTCGCACTGAGCAAAATTCCCAGTTGATTTTCATAGATACCCCGGGAATAGTCGATCCGAAATACGAATTGCATAAGCTGATGATGGATTACGTGGAGTTTGCTTTTACCGAAGCAGATTTGATTGGTTTTATGATTGATGCTACATACCAAACCAATCCGAAAGAAGTAATTTATGGTGAATTGGAAGCGAAATTGTCAACAACGACAAAACCAATGATTTTAATTTTAAACAAAATAGATTTACTAAAAGATACTAAGCTTGTTTTACCAATAATAGATGAATTTAGCAAACTAAAATTGTTCCAAGAGTTTGTCCCAATTTCAGCTACAAAACTAGCAGGTATCAACGAGCTGATAAAAGTATTTAAAGAATATCTTCCCGAAGGAGAGTTTTACTACGACGAAGAAATACTTAGCACACAAAACGAACGATTCTTTGTTGCTGAACTAATAAGGGAACGACTTTTTTCTATGTATAAGGATGAAATTCCATACTCATCAGAAGTTCAAATCCTGGATTTTAAAGAAAGGCAAAAAGGAAAATGGTACATAAATGCCGAAATTATTGTAGAAAAGGAAACCCAAAAGCCTATTATCCTTGGCTCTGGTGGAAGTAGAATAAAGAAACTTGGGGAGGAGTCGAGAAAGGAAATTGAGAATCATCTTGGCTATCCCATTTATTTGGAATTGTTTGTTAAAGTCCGAAAAAATTGGAGAAATAATAAAAATATGTTAAAGTTTTTTGGGTATTGATATGGAAGATGTAGTAAAATCCTCCAGCTTAATTAACCAAGACCTTAGCAAATCGGAAATTCTTCAGCTCGTTACTTTTGAACTTAGTGGTGAAAACTTTGGGATAGACATATTAATGGTACAAGAAATTACTCCTATGACAAAAATCACACGTGTACCCAAAGCGCCTAGGTTTGTCGAAGGTGTAATTAATCTTCGGGGCAAGGTGATTCCGGTTGTCGACCTTCGCAAAATTTTAGACTTCGAGGTGCAAGAATTTGACTCTTCTTCCCGAATTATTGTTCTTCAATTTGGAGGAAAAATTATTGGTATACTTGTTGACAAAATGAACGAAGTGGTTTGGGTAAACAAAAATATGATAGAAGTTAACCCTACTCAAACAGACTCCAAAGTTAGCGAGAACTACATTATTGGCGTGGTAAATCTCGAAAACAAGCTTATTATATTGCTGGATTTGTACAAAGTATTTAATATTCAATCTGAACACAAAATTTAATAAATTTTAAAAATTTGCGACTTTTTTTCAATTTATGTGTTATATATATTGTAGATGTTGCATAAATTTATTTAGCCTTTGTGAAGGAGTGCAAGGAAATTTGGAAGCTATCGCTAATAGGAATTTTCGCTGTTTTGATGTTCCTTGCCTGCGACCCTTGTCGTTATGATACATTTTACCATCTTCCCGAGGGTGATATCTATTTTACGGCCCTTCCTGTAAATTCTTTTGAACCAAGCATCTTTCAAATTAATCTTAATCAAACTAATCCCAGAGAAATTATTAAAAATGGAAAAATTTATTCTCCTCCCTCCCAAGATAAAAAAATCGTTTTTGTACGCGACAATTCAACTGGCTCGCAGGATGTAATAGTTGCCAATTTAGATGGAACAAACCAGCGCCTAATTGCAAGTTCCTACTATTGGTATTCTCGCGATTTTGCGATTATCTCGAGCAATGGTTTGCTCATAGCAATTGGTGCTAACGGAAATGAACTGTGGATTGTTCGAAATGAAAATACTTACTATAAGTTATCCAGTTCGTTTTGCAAAGGTACAATACCTTCATTTTCACCAGATGGAACCAAAATTGCATTTATAGAAGGCAAAGATGTTTACACACCTCCACAATCATTAGTAATATTTTACCTTGCAACAGACATTCCGCAAAAATTGTGCAAAAAGATGCTTCCTGGGCAGATGGTTGAAATATTCGGAGAACCAACAATCTCATGGAGCGAAGACAACACATTTGTATATCTCTGTCTCGAAAATAAAGAAACTTATGATTTGATTTACTCTACTAGCTTCGAGGGAAGTTACGAAAAGGTGTGGGAAGTTGAGTTCATAGGTTGTGCAGAAGTCATTCCCACAAAAAACGAAAATGTATTTTACATAACTGGTCGGGATGGCTCCATCTGGTTAGTGAATTTTAATGAGCTTTCGAGTCGATATCGCTTTGTTTCCCAAGCTTCCGGATTTTCTTATAATCTATTTCCGAGGGTTGACAAGAAATTTTCCAATTTAATATATACAAGGTATTACCGAGATGAATTAAATCCTTTTGGTGGAACTTTGGAACTAGTAAGTTTGACCGAAAAAAATGCCAAGCCAAAAATTATTGGGAGCAATGTTTATCGTGCATTTTGGAATATTTTTAAAAAAGAATGAAAGCAAAGTCGAACATAAGCGGATTTACTGATATTGAGCTTTGCCATTTCCTTAGCGAAGCCTCTGAAATGGCTGAACAAGCTTTCACTGAAATTTATAATAGATACAGCAATTCGCTTTTCGTTTTTATTCTTAGAACAATAAACAATAGAACGGATTCCAAGGACATTTTCCAAGAAGTTTTTCTCAGATTTTATGATTATTGTCGAAATGGTGCAAGGGTAACCCATATTCTTCCTTTTCTTTTGAAAATTGCTAGAAATATTTGTTTAAATCATTTTCGGGACAAAAAACCAACAATTTCCCTTGATGAGGTGGTCTCTGTCTTTAAAACAGAGCAGGAAGTAGAAAAATCGGAAATTTCAGAATTAATTGCTAATGCATTATCTTTAATTGATTATCAAACGCGCGAAATTTTTGTAATGCATCATTATCAAAATTTGACATTTAACGAAATTGCTGAAATCACAGGGGAGTCGCTTGCTTTCGTTAAAACACGTTATTATCGTGGCAAAGAAAAGTTAAAAAACTTACTTATGCCATACTTTAAAAAAGATTACTAATCATTAAGGATAGATTTATGGACTACACAAGGTTGGTGGATTTGTATTTGGAAGGAGAGATTAATCCCATCGAAAAGGATTTGCTTTATAGGGAACTCTCCCAAAACCAAGAATTGCAGGAATATCTTGAGGAACAAATCCAATTCAGCAAGTTGTTTCAAAATGACTTCAAGACTATTTCAGTTCCTTCGGATGCAACCAATGGTGTGTTTGCTTCGTTAAATTTTAAAATACCCAATGTAGCTACAACTCCAAGCGTACCAATATATCCCAAATTTTTGTCGAACTTAAAACAATTTTTCGGCAAATTTACTCCTTTTTTTGCTTCGAGCTTGGTTGGAGGAGCGGTTACCTTTTTCCTTGCTTGGCTATTTCTTCCTTTAAACTTTAATATCGAAAGTTTAAATAATCAGGCTAATTTATCTTCGGGAAAAGAGATTCCAATTGCGACCACCAGAGAAATTCCTAATATTTCAACAAGCGGGGAAATTAAAGCAGTTAATATAGAAAGGATTATTAAAGAAACCCTTGAGAATTGGTTAGCAAACTACTTCAAAAATTATCCCTTGCCTAATAATTCTTTAGCAAGAAACGAGGAACAAACTCCGAGTCTGTCGTTTGAACCTTCAATTTTGAACAAAGAATTGCCTACAATTGAATTTACAAATAAAGATCAAATCTACGAAAGGAAGGAGACACTACCGTTAAATTTCCACTCTAATCCTTCAATTGCAAACACGTTATCATCAAATAATTTGACGCAGAAGTTAAGAAACTTTACTCTGGGCTTCCGAGGTTATATGTTGAAATCTAATCCTGACGTAGGTGTGAATTTGGGTGAAAAAGGTATAATTCCCAATGTTGGTATTTCATTAGGTTACAATGTAGCAGCAAATACAAACATTGGTCTTGAGTTCGGGCAAGAGAAATTTGCACAGAAATATACTTTGAAAAGAGATGGGGAGGTGACTTACTATAAACAAAATCCTTTGCTTTGGTGGTATGGACTTTACATTCAACAATCCATAAGCAATTTATTCCAATTCCAAGATATTAAACCAATGGCACGAATCTTCCTAGGTGGCACACCAGTTGGACCACTTGCCCGCGGCGCAGTTGGTTTGCAATATACTCCAGACGAACGAGTGACCCTATTCTTAGGGTGGGAAGCAACATACCTTGGTTACAAAGTGCAAAACACTGTTTATCAAACAAAGAAGGCAGGTGTTACTTACGGAGTTTCTGTAAAATATTAATGAAAAAAAGTCCAAAAAATTTGTTAATAAATTTCATTTGTGCTTTTTTTGGGGTTGTGGCAATCAGTGGTTGCCAGTGTATCCCAAGTTTGGATACTGAAAAAGAAATAACTCCTTCCCAGTATTCCAAATTAATGTGTGTCAATTGTGCTCCTTCATTCGAAAAAATTAAGATTATGGTTGGTGGAGTTTACTTGCATAACTCATTAATTTATGATATGGAAGAAGGATTTAAATATTCCAACGTTTTGCCAGGGGTAACAAACTTTGTGGTTTTATTTAAGACTGATTCAGTTTTGTACAATGGTTTTGCAAATTTGACCAAAGGGGTGCCCTACACTTTCTTGGTAATTCAAATGCAAAGAAGAATCAAAAGTTTGCTTCTTTACGACACTTTGAGTAACTATTTGCCTAGCAATTCCTATTTTCGTTTTGTAAACGTTGCTATTAATTCCCCTTCCTCGTTGGTGTTTCAAATAGAGCAACAATACCCAATATTTGCTCCACTTGGATTCAGGAGTTTTACTCAATTTTTCACAACATTTCCCGAGAAATATAAAATTATAATAAGAGATGCAGAAAAGGATAGCGTTCTTTTTAGCATCCGCAATTTTCAATTGCTCGCTGGCAAGGGATATTCCATTATACTTCGAGGGGATTTTCAAGCGAAAGATTTACGTTATAGAACAAATTTGCTAATTATTCAGCACAATTTTGATGAAATTTACAACTTAGAAACAAAAAGATAAAGAATATTAAAATAATATTTCCATATTTTCGATAAAGTTTGATACGATTTCAGAAAAATTTATTATGTTACATAAATTAAGGGGTAGGTAATGTTTTGGACACCAGAACTTGCAGCATATCTCGAAGATGCTCCATTTCCAGCAACTAAGGAGGAGCTTATTGATTATGCAAATAGAACGGGCTGTCCCCAACAGGTTATTGATAACTTAATGGAAATCGAAGAAGAGGATGCCTTGATAATGGGTATAGAAGACCTTTGGCCTGAGTACGAAGAAATGAGTACCGAAGATTACTTTTACGATGACGACGAAGAAGAGCAGTACATATAATACAAGCAAAGCAGTCGGCAGAGTATTTTGCTTTTCGTTGTAGTCTTTTTATTTTGCAAATTCTATGATTTATTTTTTTCTTCATGCTTGATTTTAAAAAATGGTTGATCTTACTTATTTTCTTAGCCACTGGAAAGCTTTTTTCGAACCTAGCGGAATTAGTTCCTTATCCTTCAGTCTATAATCCTTATTTTTTTGAAATACACAACTTAGAATTTGTTGGCAACAAGTATTTCCCCAGCTCTACCTTAGAAAATATTATTTCAACAAAAGCCAACAACAAAAGTATTCCTCACAAAATTCTTTATTTCTATTTTGAAAACATACAAAGGAATCGTGCTGTACCGAAGCTCCTTTCATCGTCATTGAAAACAATTGTTCTTTCACTTGTAAATGAAATATCTTTTTACAAAGAAGGACAAGTTAAACAAGATAAAAATACACTTACTCTTTTCTACTACCAAAATGGTTTCCACGATGTAAAAGTAAACTACAAATTTTTTCCAGACACTTTGAGCAAAACGAATACACTACGTTTTGAAATTGATGAAGGCAATCAATATGTTGTAAGTTTTATTTCAATAATAGGGTTGGATTCGCTTCCTCGATATCTTCGGGAACGATTAGAGAAACTTCGCTTGCTGAAAGTTGGTATGCCTTACAGCGAAGAACTTCTTGCCCAAGAAATGCGAGCATATCGAATGTTGCTTCGTGAAAATGGATACTTCTACGTCGATTATATGCCACCTAGGGTTGTTATCGATACTACATTGAAAATTGATAGCGTATATATTGTGTTTAATACTGGAAAAATTGTTAAAATTAATGATATAAGCTTTGTCGACAACGTTGGTGATCAAAAACGGGTGGGATATAATGTAAAGATGAACCATTTGGATTTCAAACCTGGTGACATTTTCTCTCAAAGCAAGATGCTTAGTTCGGAAATAAGTTTAAATTCGCTCGGAACCTTTGAACTTGTAAAAATTGATACATCATCAATTTTTTCCCCAAACAACGATTCTTTGATAAACCTTTCGGTTTACCTTCGTTATCGGAAGTTACGCGAGTTTGGGGTTGGTCTTTTTACAAATAGAACTTCATTTGAAAAAGCAATTAATATTGGTGCTGAGTTTTCAATATCCGACAGAAACATTTTAGGTGGCGGTCAATCGGCAAATTTTTACATTCGAGGATTTGGCATAGATTTCAGCAGATTTCTTTTCCAAAAAAAAAGTCTGGAATATGAATTCCAAACCGGTGTTAATTTTACTCAACCTTTACTTTGGGTTCTAGGTAATTCCAGAGTTGGTCTAACTGGCTCTATTCAATACTCGCAAAGAAAAGTTTTTACCTCTTTGCAATTAAACACATTTTCTTTTCCACTAAAGTTTCCAATTCGTTTACCATTTTGGACATACTTCAATTATCTAGATGTTGATTTATTTTTTGAAAGGCAAGTCCCAAAGAATTTTGCAACTGCATCAACGAGATTTTATGAAAATGTTAATACTTTTCAAGATTCCTTGCGTATTCAACAATCACTTTCAATTTTTGGCAACTTAGATAGATACATAAATAAATATCATCCACTATTGACTACAGCTATTTTGGGTTTGAATTTAACTGGGGATACTCGTGATAATCCACTTTTACCAAGAAAAGGAAGACTGACAAATATTGGATTCGACGGATATTTGTTTTTTGGAATTGCAAAATATTATCGATTCAACTTTAATTTTCTTTATTTTACCGACTTGTCGGACTTTGTCGTTCTTGGGACCAAATTTCGTGCAGGACACATATTATGGTTAGATAAAGAAAACAGTTTCGTACCTTACGAGAGGCATTTTTTTGCAGGTGGTGCAAATAGTATTCGTGGTTGGCCTTCGCGGCAACTTAGATATTACAAAGCTGTAAGAATAGATACGGGGAGCTCTGCTTTTATTAATAGTTTTCTTCGCGATTACGTTGGGAATGCAAGCTTGCTAGAAACCTCTTTTGAACTTAGGCTTCGATTCGGCCGCCCAGCATATATTGGTAAAACACTTGCAGACATTCTTGAATTATTCACATTAACTTTCTTTTTCGATGCTGGCAATGCCTATCAATGGCTTGTAAAAAATGAGTTCGGGGATTTTGTAACTAAATACACTTTAAAAAATTATTTCGAAGGAATTGCTTTAGCTACCGGATTTGGCATTGGCTTTGTCACACCCGCTGGTCCTTTCTTTTTTGATATTGGTTATCCTATTTTCGATCCAAATAAGGAGAAAAAAGCATTTAGAAATCCAGTTTTTCATGTTAGACTAGGATATTCATTTTAATTAAA
>FMJZ01018745.1_pt1 | contig 14429 bp, 15 predicted proteins | sample 1987881 | NCBI WGS metagenome assembly FMJZ01 (sample SAMEA4378227, study PRJEB15110) | soil metagenome | biome: soil; feature: Field; material: Soil | place: India | collected 2015-03-11 | depth 0 m | reverse complement strand
CCCCTTCGTTATTCTGTCAAACTTGACTTCCCCAACCAAAACTCTTAGCACAATTGGGGAGCAAAAGCATCTGCAGGACGGTGAATGCAAGCCTTAGTTATTTTGCTACCATTTCCCTGCTTCCTTGCCTTGTTACCCTTTTTCCCTTTGCCTTCAGGACTCAAAGCGTTGTTGAGCCTTTCAGCCATTCCGCTCCGACCTTTTCGTTAGCCTTTTTATATGTGGAAGGTCTCTCCATCGTTTGTGGATTTTCCATGAGGGGTTAGAGGTTGCATTCATTGTCCAAGGAGTCTACCTGCTCACGGAGTGATGGAGGGGTGAAGTTTGCTCTTCCTCAACCATCCTTTTTGCGGCACTGTTGTTGTCATCGTTCCGCATAGTATCGTCAACCAAATGAGATAAATTCACAACCTCAATGTCACTTTCCAAAGAACCCATCGTTGAGAACAGAAGGAATTTCAAGGTTTTGCTCATCTTTTCAACCCACCTCCCTGACAAACATGGCAACATCAATGGCTGATATTAAGCCAGAGGTTTTCAGGGCAAAGCAAGTAAGTTAGCACCTACCCTTGCTTTTCACCCACGAAACAATTGCATTCACGAGCCCGTCAACCGTGTGCACTTTGGCAACAATTTCTGACTTAACTCCAAATTCCTTGCAAGCCTGCTCAGTAACTGGACCTATAGCTGCGACCACTGCATTGTCAAGGATTTGCTTTGCCCTTTCACTGCCGAGAATTTCAAAAAACGCTCGCACAGTTGATGGGCTTGTGAATGTGACGAAGTGGACGGGTTTTTTGACGAGTTCACAAACTTGTTCGTCAGTTAGCGGATTAGGGACAGTTCTGTATGCGTGAACTTCATCAACAATTGCACCGAGTTCCCGCAACCGCCTTGCCAAAATCTCACGAGCACCAAAAGCGCGCCAAAGTAAAAATCTCATCGGTCGGTTCTGCTCACTTTCCTTTAGCATCCGTTCAAACATTTCCACCAAGCCCTCATTCGTGTATCTCTCGGGCATCGCCTCCAACCGAAATCCATGCTTCTCAAGTTCCTCTCCAGTTGCTGGACCGATCACAGCGAACTTGAGAGAAGCGAGCATACTCGGTTCAATGTTTCGCTTTTGAATTCGTTCAAAGAAGGTGCGGACGCCGTGAACGCTGGTGAAGACAACCCAGTCGTAGCCTTGAGTCAAGATTTTGTCAATGGCTTCTTCCATTGATTTCTCGTTTTCAACGGGTTCAATGCGAATTAGGGGCATTTTGACAGTTTCAGCCCCAAATTCCTCCAATTTTCTCGCAAGTGCTTCCGCCTGCTCTTCCGCTCTGGTAACCAAGACCCGTTTGCCAAGTAAAGGCTTCGCAGCCATTTCAACCATCACCAGACAAAAAGTTGACGCAAGGAACTGGACTTTGCACTCGCCACAAATGCCCGAGGGAAAGCGGCTAAAGTAAAAGGACAAGGCGCAAGTATGATGGGTTGACGCTTTGGCTTTCGGCACGCTACTATTTTTGTATGGTGTCGGCACGATGATGAGTTTCACCTTCGCTCAACTTTGGCTCGCTCTAATAGTTGCGGCGTTATGGGGACTGTTGGTTTGGTGGCGAAAACCCGCTGCCTTCCCCTACCCTAACCTGCAAATTTGGGGGAAAAGGGATAAAGACTGGCGGCAAGGATTTGCCAAATTGGTTCGTAGCATAGGTGTCCTTTCGCTTCTTCTGGCTTTGGCTCGCCCCCAGCTCGTCCTTTGGGAAGAAGTCCGAAAGGAAGGCATTGACATCATCATAACCCTTGACATTTCTGGTAGTATGACGGCAACCGATTTTCTGCCCAACCGAATGGAGGCAGCGAAACGGGTTATCCGGAATTTCGTTGAATTGCTGCGACAAAAGCGGGGAGGCGATAGGTTGGGTTTGGTCGTCTTCGCTGCTGAAAGTTACACTCAATGTCCGCTTACCGACGACTACGATTTCTTCCTTGAAGCTCTTGACCAAGTTCAAAATGCGAGGGAAGGTGTCGTTGAAGACGGAACGGCAATCGGCGATGGTTTAACGGTTGCCCTCAGAAGACTCCAATCGTCACCTGCAAAGAACAAAATCGTGATTTTGCTCTCCGATGGAGTAAACAATGCTGGTCAAGTTCAACCTCGCGATGCAGCGAGAATCGCTGAAGCGATGGGAGTTAGGGTTTACGCAGTGGGGATCGGAACATCCACTGGGACGGTCAGTTGGCAAGACCCTTTGACGGGACGAACGCAAATTGGAAGGGTTGCAGGTTTTGATGAGCCGCTCTTGCGAGAAATTGCCCAACGAACTAATGGCGCTTACTTTTACGCTGCCGACAGAAACGCTTTGGACTCAATCCTTCGCTACACACTGCAACTTGAGACAACGCCACTTATCGTTCGCAAGGAACAGAAACGAAGCGATTTGGCAGTTTGGCTAATCGCCATCACACTTTCGTGTCTCTTGATAGAAGGTTTGTTCGTCCACGCTTTATGGCGGAGGGTGCCATGAAAATGCATTTGTTTGAGTTTGCAAGACCTCAAGCGTTCTTGGTAATTCCTGTTTGGCTGCTCGCAGTCACTGCGGTTGCGTGGGGGATGAAGCAAAAGCGAAAGCGGCTGACTTTTTGGCTCAGCGCTGAGGAAGTTAGCCGTTGGTGGCGAAGGACGAGAGTGCAAATGTTTTTGTTTGGCGTTGCAACTTTCCTCTTGACAGTCGCTTTGGCTCAACCGAGATACTTCGCTGGCAAAGTAACCGTGCCCGTTCAGGGTGTTGACATAGTTTTTTGCCTTGATGTCTCCCACAGCATGTTGTGTGAAGATGTAAAGCCATCGCGGCTGGAGTTCGCACAAACGATAATCGCTAACTCGATGAAAAGATTGCAACCGGGAGACCGAGTTGGTCTCGTCGTGTTTGGTGGCAGCGGCTTCCCCCTTTGCCCCCTCACCCATGACCATAGCATCGTCTACACTTATCTGACCCTCTTGTCACCTTCAATCATGGTTTACAATCCGACAACATACATCGCCGAGGGACTGACAGCATCTCTGAAACTTCTGAGGGGGAAACAGAAACGAGAAATTCGTGGCAGTGTGATAGTCCTCTTGACAGACGGTGAAGATCAGGGCAGTGGCTGGAAACAAGTTGCGAGTGAGTGTGCAAAGGCAGGCGTGACGGTCTTCGCTTTCGCCATCGGGACGGAAAAGGGCGCTCCCGTGCCTGAAGTGACGGAAACAGGAATAGTCAAGGGTTACAAGCGAGATGCTCAAGGCAACATCGCCATCTCCAAATTGACGCTTGAAACTTTGCAATACATCGCACGCCGAACTGGTGGCAAAGTTTATTTGCCTGAGAATTCACAACGAGAAGTTGATGCTTTGGTGCGAGATTTGAACAGTTACAGGCAAAGGGTCTGGACGAGACAAGTGGAACAGTGGCGGGAACTTTTCCCGTTACTCGTTTTGCTTAGCGCATTGTTATTGCTTAGTGAAACTTGGCTAACCCGCTCGTCCAGAATTTACAAGTGAGGGAAGTGGCGAAGGGCAAACTTTTCTTCGGGAAATTCGGGAGAAGAGACCAAAGGCAAGGAGGTTGAGAAGCGATGGTAACTGTTCCTGTTGTTCCGGGGCTTAAAGAGACAATTCGCAACATCCCTGACTTTCCGAAGCCGGGCATTTTGTTCAGGGACATCACGCCCGTGCTTCAAAATCCCGACCTCTTCCGTGCCGTTATTGACACTTTTGAGCAGATTTACAAAGACCGCAACATCGATGTCATCGCCGCAGTTGAGTCAAGGGGCTTTATTTTCGCTGCTCCCCTTGCGGTTCGGCTTGAAGCAGGCTTCGTGCCGCTTCGTAAATCTGGAAAATTGCCCTACATGACCTACAAAGTTCATTACGCCCTTGAGTATGGGATTGAAGCCCTTGAAATGCATGTTGATGCTATCAAGCCAGGGCAACGGGTGTTGATAATGGATGACTTGTTGGCTACTGGTGGAACCGCTCACGCCGCTGCCCGCCTCATCCTTCAAGCGGGCGGAGTTATTGATTCCTTCGCCTTCGTGATTGAATTGACCGATTTGAAAGGGCGGGAGAAGTTGCAAGGATACGAAGTCATAACGCTGATTCAGTTCCCGTGAAGGATTAAGTGCATTGCTTGAATTTGACCAAATTGACTTTTAGGATGACAAGGTGTAACAGGAAAATCGGAGGTGACAAAAAATGCAATGGTTGACGGTCTTGGCTTTGGCTGCATTAGCGATAGTAGTAGCCGTTACTTTTCAGCGAAACGAGTCAGAGCCCAAGGAAACACAAAAAGACGAGCCACCACAATTTGTCACTGTCTTCACCGTTGAGGTTCAGGAAGGGCACGAAAAAGAGTTCATTGAGCGATTCCAAAGGCGGGCACGGCTAATTGAAAAAGCGAAAGGGTTCAAAGGAATGTATGTTCTGCAGCACAATCAAACCGCCAACAAGTTTTTAGTTGTGACTTTTTGGAAGGACGAAGCCAGTTTCCGAAATTGGGTTGAGAGTGAAGAATTCCGCAAAGCCCACGCCGAAGGCGGCGTCCCAACTAAAGCGACGCAACTTGACACTTACCTCATCGTGGGGAAATAAGTGGGCTTTACATTCAAAGCGAGGTTCGGTTTGGGAGGGTAATTTGCAATGCGACAACGAGTTTAGTTTGTTATCGTTATCGCTCTTTTGCTACTGGCTTGGTTGTAGCGTGGGACGCAGGTGAATTCCTCTTACCGGCAAGTTCAAAAGGAGTTGGCGAGACTTCAGTAGTCAGGTGAGCCTACAAAAATTTCCGATTTGCTCCCACCAGTCCCAGCAAATCAAGACGGAACTGTGCTTTACAAAGTTGCCATCGCCCATGACAATGCTGAAGTTGGTTCGAAGGATGAGAGATGAACCTCCGTTGATTGGTTTCCTCGTTCAAGGCGCAATTTTCCCCCTTGCTGTTGGTGGACTGCAACAACTCCTCTCAGATGTTGACCTTTCACCGAAATCTTATCGGACACTGCTGTCGGAATTGATGGCTTGGGACATAAATCGTGATTTTGTCCGTGCGATTCAGTTTGAGCGAGTGTTTGTCATTGTCATCTGCGACTGGATGTACAGGAAGGCATCACGAAAAGCGCTAAACGAATTGAGCAAAATGAGCGATCCAGTCCAACCTCAAGTGAATTTGGCTTTCTGGATTGGAAGCAAGCATAACTTGATAGCCAGCAATGAATTGAAATTGCTAAAGCACTACGAAGCGATTTTGAGATTAGCCCGTGAAAGTGTGCCTTACAGTTGGGAGAGATTGAAGCAGTTGGAGGAACAATGGCTGTGGGAAGTTGGGCGTTCTGTCAAGGTGTTGAATTTAGGCAATGTGCAGGTAATCTGGGACGAAAATTTTGTAGCCAAGTTCCTTATGCCCACCTACTCTAACTTCTTCAACAGAGCCGCTTCCTTCCACGATCTCCAGCGACTCACTCAAGTTGCAATTGCTCTGAGGATGTATCTGCGTGAACGCGGACATTACCCTGAAACTTTGCGGGAACTTACGCCCAAATATCTGCCATCTGTCTCCCTTGACCCCTTTGATGGCAAGCCTTTGCGACACAAGCGCTTAAAGCAAGGCTTCAAGGTCTGGAGTGTAGGTCAAGACTTTAAGGACGATGGTGGAGTTGAAGGAAAGCCGAGATGGGTTAAGGGCGACATTGTTTGGGAAGCGCTGAAGTGACAATCCACCTCGTGAAAATCCTCCTTGCTCCCTCAGTGACAGCCCATCACCTGCGTGAAAGCAGACAAGTTAAAGTTGACAAGGGTCAACAATCTTCATAAAGCGTGGCAGCATACTTGGAGTGACGAGATTTGAAGGGAGTGACGAAATATGGCTATCACTGAAGAGCAGGTTCTGGAAGCACTCAGTCAAGTTCATGACCCCGAACTTGGTAGGGACTTGGTTTCCCTCGGCATGGTGAGGAATGTTCAAATTGAAGGCAGCGAAGTTTCTTTTGAACTGGTTCTGACGACTCCTGCTTGCCCACTCCGAGAGCATTTGGTGAGAACGGCACGGGAAGCAGTCGCTCAATTGCCAGGTGTGACAGAGGTCAATGTGAAGGTCATAGCAGAAGTGACGCAGAGTTTGCCCCTTGAATCTGTGCTTCCGGGCGTCAAAAACATCATCGCTGTAGGAAGTGGCAAAGGTGGGGTTGGTAAAACAACAGTTGCTGTCAACTTGGCAATTGCTTTGGCTCAAACGGGTGCGAAAGTGGGCTTGCTTGATGCCGATGTTTACGGACCAAATGTCCCAAGGATGCTGGGAGTGAGACAAGTTCCCGACTTTGACGAAAAAGAGCAAAAAATCATCCCCGTAAAAGCATGGGGCATAAAGGTCATTTCGCTGGGCTTCTTGATCGGCGAAGACCAACCAGTGATTTGGCGAGGTCCAATACTGGCACGGGCTTTGCAACAACTCCTCTTTGATGTCGCTTGGGGAGAGTTAGACTACCTTTTGGTGGATATGCCCCCAGGAACAGGTGACATCCAAATGTCGCTGGCTCAACTTGTTCCCGTCACTGGTGCTGTCATCGTCACGACACCGCAAGACGTCGCTCTTTACGATTCCCTGAAAGGCGCAGCAACTTTCGAACGGCTCAATGTGCCAGTGCTTGGCGTCATTGAGAACATGAGTTACTTCGTTTGCCCACATTGTGGCAAGGAAACTGCGATTTTTAGGCGAGGCGCTGTGGAAGTTGAATTCGCCCAAAGAGGTATCCGCTTCTTGGGTGCTGTGCCTTTGTCACCAGAGATTTGCGAAGGAAGCGACTTAGGGCTGCCCATCGTTGCTGCTTTCCCCAATTCACCTGTAGCAGAGGCTTTCCAGAAAATCGCTGCCCAACTCGCCGCAGCAGTCAGCGTTAAAAGTTTCTCGGAAATTTCAGGAAACAGGGCATAAATGGCGCAATTTGAGGCCAAATCGCCGCAAAGGGTTGATTCCCAGTGACAACCGTGTTATCATAAAAGCAGCCAACGAAGAGAAAGGCTCGGAGGTGATAAGCACACAGACAGCACAAGGTTGCAGTGAACGAGCAGAAGAGAAAGCATAGGGTAATTTCCAAATTTGCAAAGTGAACCTGCCTTAGAAAGCGGGAAGGTAGGTTAAAAACTGAGTAAGGCCGTTAGTGACCCCAGGCAGCAGGTAAGAGAGCGCTGCTTGGGGTAGTCGCTTTTTGTGCCAACTGCCGAGTGGGAAAATGTGGGAAATTGTGGGAAGTTTTAGAACGAGTTGACAATATCTTTGGGGGTAGTTGAGAATTGGAAGAACTTGAGGTTCAACAGACGGTGGAATTGAGACCAGATGAGTGGTTCATCGGCACCGTCCGCTACTCAGTGGACGATAAGGGGAGAGTTGTTGTGCCTGTGGAACTGAGACAGCGGCTCGGTAGCGAGTTCTACCTAACCCTCAGCCCTTATGACACAGTTTACATCTTCGCCTCGGAAGATTGGCGGCGTTACAGCCAGAGGTTGATGGAACTATATCAAACCAACCCCCAAAGATTAGCCCCAGTCGTCCAACGAATCATGAGTTTTGGGCAAAAAGTCAAAGTTGATAACAACTGGAGATTTATCGTTCCCACAAATTTAAGAGAAGCATGCAATTTACGCAAAAATGTTTATTTCGTTGGTAATGGTGACCGTGTTGAGTTAATGAACGAAGAAGCGTATAAACAAAGGTTTAGCAAGATTACAACCGATGAAGTCAAAGCCCTTCAAGCCGAGTTGGGGTTGTAGATTGGGGGGAGAATTGCTGTGGCTATTGACATCCAGTGGTTGCAACGGGTAATTGAGCGTAGGGGAAAAGAAGCAGGCGAAACGGGAACAAGATTACATCCGCCAGCAATGGTTAACGAGGTGCTGGAATTCTTGCGGGTTAGGGAATTGAAAAAGGGAGTGTTCGTGGATATGACCGTTGGAACAGGAGGTCACACACTGGCGATTTTGCAAGCCAACCCAAAAGTTGAGGTTATTGGTATTGACCGAGATGCGGTTTCTCTGGAAGTTGCTGCGGAGCGATTGGCAGATTTCGCCGACCGAGTGACCCTCATTTGGGGAGACATGAGGGATGCTCAAAGGCTACTTCAGCAGGTAGGAATTGACCATGTTGATGGCTGCCTCATTGACCCTGGACCAAGCCTATGGCAGATAGACAGCAAACGGGGATTTAGTTTCTTGGACGACGCACCTTTGGACATGAGAATGGATCAGTCCTCTCAAGTGACAGCCCAGAAACTGTTGCAAACCTTGTCTGCAGGGGAACTTGAGCGGCTCTTCGTTCAGGTTGGCGAGCGACGCTCGGATGCACGCCGAATCGCTCAAGCAATTGTCAAGGAGCGCAGCAGAAGTGGTGGAATCCCAACAGCGAGGACGTTGGCTGAACTTGTCATGCAAGTGAAGGGGGTGAGAGGAGGGCGAATTCACCCTGCGACGAGAGTTTTCTTGGCGCTGAGAATGGCTGTGAACGAGGAGACCGATGCTCTCAAGGGAGGGATTGTGGAAGGGGCAAAAGCTCTCAAGCGTGGTGGCAGGCTTGTCGTTCTAACCTATCAGTCTTTGGAAGATAAAACTGTCAAGGAGACTTTTGCCGCACTAACCCAGCCGCCAAATAAGGGCGAGAGCCGTCCTTTGATTCGCGTCCTGACAAAAGACCCAATTCGTCCCTCCTTTCAGGAACGGCAACAAAACCCACGTGCCCGCAGTTGCAAGTTAAGGGCAGCGGAAAGAATCAAGTAAGCGAAGTGAGGGGAGAAAAGATGGTGGCGCCTATCAAGAAAGAAAAACACAGGGCAACGCAAAGGGAAGTTTTGGTTCCTCCTTTGAGGCGTCCAAAGTCTGAGTCGAAGCGTCGTCCAGCAACTCAGTGGCTGGGGGACTGGACTTACAGGTTTCTCCTGAGCGGATGTCTGTTCTTGGCTTGGTGTCTGGTCAACGGGCTTATCATGGTGGAAACGAAGGCTTACAACCTACAGAAAAGTTCAATCTCAGCCAAGGAAGCACAAATCCGTCAACTTCAAGCGAAAATCGCTCAACGATTGTCAGAGTTGGTTAAGGATTCACCGAAACTTTCAACCCCTCCGGCCCTGCTGAGCGTGGAATCTCCTAAACCAAAGCCGACCCTATTGGGGAGGCGATGAAGGATGTTGTCTGTAAGGTGCCCTATCGCGATTATGACAATTTTGGCAGTCAGTTTCGGTTTAGCAATTTGGCTCTTTTACTTGCAGGGGTTACAAGGAGCACAAGCAAGGCAAAAGGCTGAGGGTTTATGGTTGCGCCGAATTGACCTGGCTCCCGCACGCGGTAACATTTACAGCCGAAACCTTCAACTTTTGGCGACTTGCCAATTGACCTACTCTGTGTGGGCTGACCCATACACCCTTCAGAATGTTGCCCGCAAAATTTGGGGACAGCAACTAAGCAACGCTGAAATCGCTGCCCGTATCGCTCGCTCTCTTTGCAGTTTACTGAAAACGCCACGAGTTTTGGAAGAGAATTTATTGAAGCGTTTGAGCAGAACAGTTCGTAACCGTTCAGATGGGAAGCCAATTTTAGCCCGCTTTGTCTGGTTAGCACGGCAGTTAGACGAAACAATCGTTCGTGACCTTAAGAGAGTGCTTGAAACGAAACAAGAGAAAGAACTTGCCCCGCAATGGCGTGTCCTTAAAGCGGGAATTGGCATTTCTCCAGAAATGCGCAGAATTTACCCATACGGTAGGCTCGCTGCTGCTACTTTGGGCTTTGTTAACCTTGACAATTCTGGTTGCTATGGTGTTGAACGGGACTGGGATGAAGTTTTGAAAGGGAAATCCGGCTCAATGGAACTTGAAGTTAACGCTCTCGGTCGCCCGATTCCAAACGGTTACCACGCCCATTTTCCTCCAAAACAGGGAAGCAGCATAATCTTGTCAATTGACGAACAGATTCAAAAGGTCGCAGAAAATGTGATCGACGAAGCGATGAAGAAGTTCCGACCGAAAAGCGCTTCCGCCATCGTCATTGACCCCAAGACTGGTGACATCTTGGCACTGGTTTCAAAACCAGACTTTGACCCCAACGAATACTACCGCTTCACGCCCGAACGGTTTTTAAACCGACCACTCTCTTTCGTTTACGAACCTGGCTCAACTTTCAAACCGATAGTAGCAGCGGCTCTTTTGGATAGCGGTGTTATCGACGAACGAACAACCGTTCGCTGTGACGGGATATGGAAAACAGAAACCTTCTCCGTGCGTTGCTGGGTGGTGCAAAAGGGAAGTGCTGCTCACGGCGTTGAAACCATTGCAGATGCATTGAAACACTCATGCAATATCGCTATGGCTCAATTCGCCTTGAGGTCATCCTACCAGCAGATTTACGAAAAACTGAGCAAGTTCGGTATCGGTAGGCGGTTAGGAGTGGGTGCTGGGTTTGAAGAAACGGGTTGGTTAGACCCACCGCAACAGTTTTTGAGCAAAGAAGCCATTCGCCATCACCAAGCCACTTTGGCTTTTGGACAAGGTGTCGCTGTAACACCAATGCAATTGGCAGTTGCTTATGCTGCCCTTGCCAATTACGGGAAAGTCATGAAACCGAGGATTGTCAAGGGAGTCAAAAACGAGGAAACTGGAGAAATCACTTGGTTGCAACCTAAAGATTTGGGCAGTGCAGTTTCTCCACTCACCGCATCAAAAATCCGCAACATGCTTGTCTCTGCCGTTGAGGAAGGGACAGGTAAGAGGGCGAAACTTGACGGAGTTAAAGTTGCGGGCAAGACGGGGACTGCAACAAAAGTTGTCAATGGTCGTTACGACCCGACAAAGGTCGTTGTTTCCTTTTTTGGTTTCTTCCCTGCCGACTCACCGAAGTGGGTCATTGGAATTGTTTTAGACGAGCCAACATATGGTAAGTGGGGCGGTGAGGTCGCCGCGCCCCTTTTCGCTGCCTTAGGGCAGCAAATACTCTGGCGGGTGCAGCCCCCTCGTCCCCTGAGCCTCATGCAGGACCTCACCGCCCTTTCTTTTTTCGCCACCTCGCCTAATGACTTGCAAAGACAATAAAGCCCAGTCGCAGGCTCAGGCAGTATAAATTTTTAAGCCGCCACCTCTCGGTGGCGGCTACCATTTTTATCAGCGACAACATTCGCAACCATCGTCACAATCGCAATCACAATGGCATTCGCGATCACAACCACAATCGCAACAGCGGTCATGTTCCTCAATAGTCACTTCCGATTCCTGTCCCTTAATATCACAGCATCTTTCTTTTTCTTTCGGCATCAACTCTGACCCCCTTCACAACTTCACCTACGCAATTTGCTCATCGCTCAAAAGTATGCAACGGTTTAGGAAAATGTCTATAACCGATGAAGCGAGATTTAGGGTTAGGTCTTAACCTGAAGGCAGAAAAATTGAACGGCTTGGGTCAGAGCGGTTTAAAAACCGCCTCTTACTTCGCTTTGCTCACGAAGTTGACGAAAGGTTGTAGGCGCAAGAAGAAGCGCAAGGGCAAATCCTTCGCTGCAGTCACTCCTACCCTACCTGTAACTGCAATATCGTCCCCATCAATTTCAAGTGGCTCATTCATTTCCGCTACCCAAAGTTTCTTGCCCAAGGTCAAATCCCACCCATCCAAACTCAGGTCAATAGCCATTGCTCTGCACAACTTACCCGGTCCGCTGGTGGGCAAGATGTCACTTCGCCCCAACCGCTTTCGCATTAATTCAACCCCTTCAACAGGCATTAGAGCACGAATCAAAACTGCGCTCGGGACATTTTCTGGTTCGGTCACAGCGTTCAGGCAATAAACCTGATGAATTCGGTAAACATAAGCGTGCCCTGGTGGACCGAACATGCTTTTGTTTCGGTTCGTTTTTCCCTTGAAGGCGTGGTTTGCAGGGTCATTTTGAGCAAGATAGGCTTCCGCCTCAACGATGACGCCCGCTGTGATTCCTTCACTCGTTTCCCGAACCAAGACTTTTCCCAGCAAATCTTTTGCGACAGTCACAGGGTCACGGTAGTAAAAATCTCGCTGTAAAACTTTGCCCCAAACCACTTAAGCATCACCATGCGAACCTGCGCGATCGTTGGTAGTCACAATCGTGCCGTGAGAAAATCAATCTCGTTTCACCACAATTCTGTTACCAATAAACGATGGTGGCAATTCCACACCCACAAAGTGTCTTTTTTCGGTATTCAGTCTCTCTCGGGGGGCTCATCTCCTGATGCGCCGATTCGTTTTTTTTTTCACGCCGATGCGCTGATTTTTCGGTGGCTCAGGAAAGCCGCCTTCCGAGTGACAGTTTAACGACCGTCGGAGATAAAGCCCCGACGCTCCGAGGATTGACAAATTTATGGTAACGGCAGTTCTCCCTCGTCCCACAACCCTCATCCCGTCCATTGGGACGAGCCCCGACGCTACCGAGAATTGACAAAAATTTATGGAATCCTCGCCACTTATAGGCGACCATTTACATCCGTTTGCAGAATTGCCGACCTGTCGAACTGCCAATTTACCGACTTGCCGATCTGCCGAATTGTCCAGCCTCGTCCCACGCCCCGCGTCCCCGTCCCCTCTGTTGAGACGAGTCCTGACGCTATCGCCATCTTACTGCTTAGGCAAAGGTCTGGTCAGGCGTTGTGTCTCGTAGCGCAACCGTTTCGTTCCTGTGCTTGACATTTGCTGACCTTGTTCAAGCCGTTTCGCTTCCTCAAGTGCGACTGTAGCCAATTCTTGCTCGCCGATATTGAGCAACCTCGTTGCCGATTGACGCAACAATCTTGTCGCTGTTCCGTAATCTCCTGCTTTCGCCGCTTCAAGGGCACGGGTTTGCAACTTGAAAGCTGTAGCCTTCTCAACTAAGTTCATTACGCGGGGGTTGACTTGTTGGACAGCCTGTTGGTCATCGGTGAATTCAACGATTATGTCAGCCTTGACTTTTTCTCCGTAGCGGTTTTCGTGGGGCAAATCGTAAGTCACTTCCGCTTGAGCGATTCGGAAAGTTCCCTTGGGTTTAGTTGCGACGGAAAGTTCAACCAAAACTGCCTGTCCTTCATCTCGTTCCAAATCACCCAGTGGCACTTGGACATCTCTGTCGGAAATCGGTTGATAACCTAAATTGGCGATCAAAGGCAGAACTCGCCAAACTTGGCGAGGTGCGACCCCTTGTGCGAGTTTGAAGGTCAAGTAAGCGTTTCGTGCAACGACTCGCTTTGCGCTTCGGACGGCAAATTGGAAGTGTTGAAGGATTTGTTCGGGGCGTTCAATGAACTCGGAGAAACCACCCAAACTTTTTGTAGCGTTTGCCAAAGCATCAAGCAAATCCTCGTTCCAATCCTCTCCCAACCCAAAAGCACAAAGTGGGACGCCCAATTCCTTCAACTGGTTCGCTAACTTTTGGCATTCATCTTCATCGCCGTAAGTTTGTCCGTCGGTCAAAATCACCATCCTTGAAACCCTATCAGGTGTCAAGTGCTTTTGAAGTTCTTGGATACCAAGCCGCATTCCTTTGCTCATTTCCGTCCCGCCTCGGTCGGTAATTGTGTCAACTTGGTGCTTAAGGTAATTTTTGTCGGAAGCAGGTGTCGCGGGGACGAGAACATCCGCTCGGTCATCAAAGATGACGATGCTCACGATGTCAGTTGGGTCAAGTTGGTCAATGACCAATTTGACCGCTCGTCGCAAATTGTCAATTTTCTCACCAGCCATTGAACCGCTTCGGTCAAGGACGAAGCAAAGGTTGAGGGGTGCAGATTCAGGCAGCCCTTCGCCAATGGGGATAACTTCAACGAGCGCATATTGAATTTGTGAGGATGAATTGGCGATCATTTTTGGACGAGCCAAAGTCACTGCAAGTCTCACTTCGTCTGCCATCTCAAATCCCTCCTTGCCTTCTTCGTCCAAAATAAAACGGTAGCACAAAGGACGAAGAAGGCAAGGGCTAACAGAGCACCACTGATTGACCGGAGCATCTCTATCAAGGCTTTGTGATCACTTGACAATTTTTATTTCGTCTGACCCTCGCGCATTTCCGCTTCCCTTGCCGGGAAAGTTCCAGGCAATTTGCCAACCTCTCGCCCTTGCGGTCCAAATGAGCGAATTCCAGACCAAATTGCCAAAGCAAGTGCAATTGCAACAAGGATAATAGCACCAATTAACTTCGCTGTTTGCGACATTGTCAACCCCCCCTGGTTACTTGTAAACACCGTAATTGCCCTGAACTTTCCAGTGCAACAGGTTCCGGTTGGACTGTCCTGCTTGAGTGCGCGCTTGAATTGCCGAAATTGTCCAAGGCCAGGGCATAGTGGTTCGTCGGTCAATAGCCTTTGCGTGACCATCCACAAAGCCGAAGTTGGTGACTCCGGTATGACCGCCTATAGCAAACTGCAGGGTTATAGCT
>FMJZ01047396.1_pt1 | contig 14431 bp, 11 predicted proteins | sample 1987881 | NCBI WGS metagenome assembly FMJZ01 (sample SAMEA4378227, study PRJEB15110) | soil metagenome | biome: soil; feature: Field; material: Soil | place: India | collected 2015-03-11 | depth 0 m | reverse complement strand
ATACCCTTTGGGGCTACCTGCTCTCAAGAGGGAGACTACCAGTTACAATTACCCTCGAAAAGCCTTGACATCCGGAAGGGTATTCTCTATAATATTCATAAAAGGATACATATATCCGATTATCCGTTTTGAAAAACCCTTCGACCGGAGGGCAATAACATGGATACTCGCAAGCCCGTAACCGCGTTGACCCTTGCCACGCTGGCGTTTGCCATCGCCTTCGCGGTGTGGGGCATCATCGCGCCAATGGCGAAGACCTTCCAGACGAGCCTCGGGCTCACCGAGAAGCAGGCGTGGCTGCTGATTGCTGCGCCTGTGTTGCTGGGGTCCATCGGGCGTATCCCCATGGGCATGCTGGCAGACCGCTATGGTGGCAGGATAGTCTTTTCAGCGTTACTGCTCTTCGTTGCCATTCCCGCCTTTATGCTCAGCCGGGCACACACCTACGCCGAGTTCCTGTTCTGGGGGCTACTGCTGGGTTTTGCGGGCACGTCGTTTTCCATTGGCATCGCCTTCACCTCGCGCTGGTTCCCACCGGAGAAGCAGGGGCTGGCTCTGGGCATTTATGGGGCAGGCAACATCGGACAGAGCATTGCGCTGTTTGGAGTGCCGGTGCTGGCAAGCGCGTGGGGCTGGCAGAACGCATACCGTGTGTTCGCGCTGGTGGCGCTGGTATGGGGCGTGGTGTTTCTGCTTCTCGCCCGAGATGCGCCCGCAAAGACACAGCCCAAGTCTTTCGGCGCGATGTTGAAAGTGCTGGCGACTGAACCGCTGTCGTGGCTGTTATCGCTGTTCTACTTTGTTACCTTCGGCGGTTTTGTCGCGCTGAGTATCGGCTTGCCCAAACTGCTGCAGGAGATTTTCCACCTGACCAAAGAGGACGCCGGATTGCGTGTGGCAGGCTTTGTGGTGGTGGCTACCGCCATGCGCCCTGTTGGCGGGTGGTTAAGCGACCGGTTTGGCGGTGCGAAGGTATTGATGGCGGTTTTCGCCGCAGCGGGGGTGCTGGCGCTTGGCTTGACGGTGGAGCACATTGTGCCCTTCACCATCGGGGCGCTGGGCGTGGCTGCGGCAATCGGCACCGGTAACGGCGCGGTGTTCAAGCTGGTGCCCCAGTACTTTCCCCGCGACGTTGGCACGGTTACCGGACTGGTCGGCGCGATGGGTGGCTTGGGAGGCTTCTTCCCACCCATCGTGCTGGGCTACATCAAGACCTATACCGGCGTGTACGATTTGGGGTTCGTTCTGCTGTCGGCGTTCTGCTTTGCCTGCCTTGTGCTGAACTACAGAGTATTCCTGTACGGTGCGCGGCAAGCGCAGCGAGTGCCAACAGCATCACCGGGTACGTAGAAATCACATTATCACGATAGCGAGGTAGATGGATATGGCGACGCTACACGCGGTTCCCGGACGTATACCAAAGCCTGCCCCGCAGGAGAAGGTGCGGGTGGTGCGCACTACCGACAGCCCCAACTGCACCGGCGCCTGTGGATGGATGGCAACGGTCGTCAACGACGTCATTGTTGACCTGAAACCCGCAGCGGATTATCCCTGCGAGGAGTACAACCCTCGTGGCTGTCTGCGCGGGATGTCCATGACGCATATCATTTACGGTCCCGACCGCATCAAGACGCCTCTCATCCGTGTGGGCGAACGCGGGGAGGGCAAATGGAGGGAAGCCACCTGGGACGAGGCGATGGACTACATTGCCCAGAAGATGAAGCACATTATGGAGAACTACGGACCGGAGAGCATGTTGCTCTTCAACCAGGTGGTCGGCACAAGCTATGTACAAAAGGGCGCACAGATCCGCATGGCCGCTCTGCTGGGGATGTCCTTCGCCACTGCCTACGACTACAACGGCGACATCTCCATGGGCTTTACCCAGACCTTCGGCATCGACAGTGTGGAGTGCGAGACCAAGAGCTGGGGATACGCCAAATACGCCATCCTGTGGTCATCCAATGTCCTGCAGACGCGCATCCCCGATGCCCAGTTCCTGACCCGCTTCGCCAAACAGCGCAATAACTGTAAGATTGTCTCCATCGACCCCAGATGCAGTCAAACGGCAAAAGCAGCCGACCTGTGGTTGCCGATTAACCCGGGCACCGACGGTGCGCTGGCGCTGGCGATGTGCCAGGTGCTTATCGAGGAGAACCTGGTGGACTGGGAGTTTCTGCGAACCTACACCGACTGCGCCACGCTCATCCGTGAGGATAACGGAATGCGCCTGCGTGCCAGCAACGTCGGGATGGGAGGCGAGAACGAGTTCCTAGTGTGGGACGAGACCCGCCAGGAACTGTACAAACTGCCCACCGACACGCTGGAACTGCCGGAGGATGTGCGTCCTGCCTTCAGGGGTGAATGGACGGTGCAGATAGACGGCAAACCGGTCAGGGTAAGACCCGTCTATCAGCTGCTGGAGTCGGTTATCATGCGGGACGAGTACACCCCCGAGCGCGTGGCACAAATCACCGATATCCCAGCCGAAACCATCCGCCAGGTAGCCAGGGAATACGCCACTACGAAGCCCGCCATTATCATCATCGGGATGGGCATCAATCACCGCTACTATGGTGACCTGACCATTCGCTCCATCCTTCTGCTCAGCACACTGGCGGGCAACTATGGCACGCCCGGCTCAGGGGTCTCCATCTACTCGGGACAGCATCACTTCCGCATCGACATCAGCGGATTCTGGTACCCCGACGGCAAGCGACCCAATGTGGTGCCCCTGCACTATTTTGTGCTGGGCAAACCCACCGAAACCATCAACCCCAAAATCAAATATCCGAAGCACGGGTTCAAGGCGCTGTTCGTCTCGCACGGCAATCCGCTGGTCACCGAGTTCTCCAGCCTGATGAAACAGGCGATAGACCGGCTGGAGCTGTTTGTGGTGATCGACTTCAGCATGACGCCCACCTGCGAATACGCCGATGTGGTGCTGCCCGCGCCAACCTTCTGGGAGAAGTACGACCTGGTGGGCACCAGCTGCCATCCTTACCTGCAGATTCAACAGCCGGTTATCCCGCCCCAGTATGAGAGCAGGACGGAGCTGTGGATGGTGCAGGAGCTGGTCAAACGGGTGGCGCCCGAGCTGTACCACTACTTCGACCTGACGGAGCTGGACGCCGTTCGCATCCTGCTGGAGACGGGCGGCAAAGAGACCGAAGGTATCACGCTGGAACGGCTGCTGCAGGGACCCGTCCGTCTGAACGTGCCCGACCCGGAAATCGGGCTGGACGAACAGCTGTTGCACAAGAAACCGTTCCCGCCGCGAGCCTATCCCTTCCGGGTGGAACAGCAGCGAGAGTTCCTGAAGACAGGGCGCATGGAGTTCTACAAAGAGGAACCCATCTACCAGCAGATGGGCGAGTCGCTGCCGGTCTTCAAGCCTGCCTTCAGCCACCTGCCGGAGGAGGACCAGAAGATGCCGCTGTGCATCGTTACGCCGCACTCCAAGTGGCGGGTGCACTCCACGCACAGCAACAACCCGGTTCTGCTCAACGTGAACCGCAAACCGGTGGTGGAGATTAACCCGCGCGACGCGATGGCACGAGGCATCCGCGACGGCGACCTGGTGGAGATATACAGCAACTATGGCTCGTATCGCCTGTGGGCGCTGGTTACCGAAGCCATCAAACCCGGCGTTGTCTGCGTGGACCACGGCTGGTGGGACCGCTATCTCGCCGGCGGCAAGTACCACAGCGTGCATACGCACCAGAAGATTAAACCCACCCACGAGGCGTATTTCCTGCCCGCGGTATACGCCCCCGGGCAACACTGGAAAGACACCCGTGTGGACGTCAGAAAGGTGGAATGATTATGGCACGACTGGCAATGCTCATTGACCTGACGCGGTGCATCGGATGTGATGCCTGCACTATCGCCTGCAAACAGGAAAACGGCACGCCGGCAGATGTGTTCTTCGCGCGGGTGCTGAACGTAGAAGCAGGCACTTATCCCACGGTGAAGCGCATCTACATCCCGGTGCTGTGCAACCATTGCGATAACCCGGCGTGTCTGAAAGCCTGTCCGAACAAAGCCATTTTCCGCCGCGACGACGGTATCGTGCTGATCGACCAGGACCGCTGTCGGGGAGCAGGAGCCTGCGTTTCGGCGTGTCCTTACGGCAATATCATCCTGACCGACAGAGACCGCTGGTATCTGCCCGATGACCGCCCCTACGAGCGTGATTTCGTCAGGCCGCGCCTGAAGGAACAGGTTGCCCGCAAATGTACCTTCTGCGCGCACCGGGTGGACCAGGGGCTGGAGCCGGCATGTGTGGTCGCCTGTCCAACCACTGCCCGCATCTTCGGCGACGTGGAAGACCCCAGCAGTAAAATCTCGCGTTACATTGTGGAACAGCAGGAAACCACCGGTCGCCAGCCCTTCAAACTGCTTCCCGAGGCGCAGACACAGCCGGCAAATATGTATCTGGGCACGATGGCGGCACAGGAGGTCAGCACGACGGAGGCGCCTCCCGGCAGGCGTGAGATACCCACAGAGGCAGAGCAACAGCGTGAGCGCACGGGCGTGCTGGTGGGTGCTGCGAGGTTGTTCACAGGATTTACCCTGCTATGGCTGATTGCCATCGCTGTGCTGCTGGCGCTGCAAGCCAAAGCCCAGCCGAACGGCGCAGCCCCAACGCCTTCGGAACTCTACGCGGACTCGGCGTGCGCGGGATGTCACGGACCAAACGTGATGGGCGGGCTGGGACCGCCGCTTGCCGAAACAAAACTGACATACGACCAGTTCCTCAAGATCGTGCGGGAGGGGCGCGGGATGATGCCGGCTACTCCAGTCTCTGAGATGCCTGACCAGGAGGTGCGTGTCATCTATGACCTCGTACGTCAAACCCGTCTGGACATCATGCAGGTTCCCACCTCTTACAAGGTTGGTCAGTGGCTAAGCACCACGCACGTTGCGGTAATATTCTCCATCGTCACCCTTATCGCGCTGGTGTTTACCATCCGTGTGATACTGTACTGGGTAGACTGTGCCGGCTGGAAGTATCTCAAGCCCTACCTGCAGCGGTTCGGCTACGGCAGGGCGCTGGGAGTGTTCCTGCGCTCGCTGGTGGTAGACGGCTTGCTGGTGGCCCACCTGTGGCGTAAGGACCGGTTCCGCTGGCTGATGCACGCGCTGATGCTCTATGGATTCATCGGGCTGGGGGTGGCGGACATCTTGATGACCATCTTCAACCCCACGCGCGGCACGCTTCCCATCACTCATCCGCTGAAGCTCCTGCCAAACATCGCAGGACTGCTGATACTGGCGGGCATCGTGTACGTGCGCTACCGCTACAGCGAAGACCCCTACATCGACAACGGCGTGACCCTGAGCAGAGACTACACCTTCCTGAGCCTGCTGACATGGACCATCCTGACGGGCTTTCTGGTAGAAGGGCTGGGTTATGCCGGGGCGTACATGTGGATACAGCCGGCGTACATGCTTCACCTTGCGCTGGTGGCAGGGTTGTTTGTCACTGCACCGTTCACCCGCTTCTCGCATGTGTTCGTGGTGCCGATTCTGATCGCGTTGACGCGCGTGACCTCCCAGGTGGCTTTCAGCGGGGTGGAGGCAGGTTTTCTGGATGAACCCTCGCCGGGACGCCACCACAAGTCCGAGCGTATCGCCGCCGATGTGTTACAGCAGGTAGCACCGGAAGTCGCAGGGCAGTTCCGCCTGCGTTACTACCCGTAAGAGAGGAGGCTATCACCGATGAGCAATAACGGATTTGAACATAACGACGACCAGCCGAACGCCGTCCTCCGACGCAGGGTGCTGGGGTGGCTGGTAGGCGTCATCAACCTCGCGGTGCTCGGGGGTATCGTTGCACCCGTTCTGGGGTTCATCAGCTCGCCGGCGAACTGGCGACAGCGCAGAAAGGAGTGGATACCTGTTCTGGACGAGAGCCGCCTGCGACCGGGCGAAACGCTTTCAGTAAACTATCAGGTACCCATACAGGACGGCTACACAAACGCACAGCGCAAGTACAGCGTCTACCTGTATCGCCGGTTAGACGGTTCGGTGGTGGCTTTTGACCCCTCATGTCCCCATCTGGGCTGCCGGGTGGAGTTTCGGGAACGCAAACAACGCTACATTTGTCCCTGCCATGGCGGGGTGTTTGACGCCGATGGCAATCTGGTGTCGGGTCCCCCGCCAACCGGTCTAACCAAATTGCCTGTCAGGGTGGACGCGGGCAAAATCTGGATACGGAGGGTGTAAGCGTATGGCACACCTTATCGAAAAAACCGTCGAAAGAGAACCGACCCCATCGCGTTCGGATGGACAGCCGATGGAACCAGTATCGCCCCGGCAAGAGGCAGGGTGGATAGGTCGCCTGCGCGACTGGATTGAGGAACGCACGGGCATCTTCGCCTTCGCCAAACACCATCTGGACGAGCCGATGCCTCCGGGCGTCGGATGGTGGCAGACGCTGGGCAACCTGTTGTTGACCCTGCTGATATTCCAGTTCATCACCGGCTTTGCGCTCGCCATGTTCTACGCGCCAACGCCGGACCACGCCCACGAAAGCGTGAGATACATCATGGAGGAAGTACCGCTTGGTGCGTTCATCCGAGGACTGCACCACTGGGGTTCCTCGTTTATCATACTGGTGGTGATACTGCATATCCTGCGCGTGTTCTTCTGGGGCTCGTACAAGAAGCCGCGCGAGCTGACCTGGCTGGTGGGCGTGGCAATCTTTCAGGTGATGATGGCGTTCGCGTTCACCGGCTACCTGCTCATCTGGGACCAGAAGGCGTACTGGGCAACGGTAGTGGGCACACGTTTTGCTAGCACAGTGCCTGTCATTGGCGACTGGCTCATGCACTTCCTGCGCGGTGGCGAAGAGGTAGGTGCGCTAACCCTGACCCGCTTCTATGCCATCCACATCATGCTCCTGCCGGTGGTGCTGGTACTGTTGACGGCGGCGCATCTGTACCTGGTGAGGCGTCTGCACATCGCGGGGCCGGTGGTACCACAGAAAGGCAAGCCTCAGCCGTTTTACCCCTACCAGCTCTTTCGGGACGCTGTGGTGGTTATGGTCGGCGTGGGTGCACTGGTGACCTGCGCTCTGCTGTTCAAACCCGCGCTGTATCCGGTGGCTGACCCTTCTGGCACAAACTTCACTCCGCGTCCCGAATGGTACTTCCTGGGCTTGTACGAACTGCTGAAGCTGATGCCGCCGAAGCTGGAGATACTGGGCACGGTGGTCATCCCGGGGCTGGTGGCGCTGGGCATGATCCTTCTGCCCTGGCTGGACCGTTCGCCATCGCGGCATCCCGCCCGTCGGATGTGGGTGATTGAGGCGGGGCTAATCGTCATCTTTCTCATCGGCACGCTAACGCTGAAGGGGATTCTTTCCGAGCATCCCATGCCGCCTGCCACGTCGTCGGCAGTTTCTTCTACCGCTTCCCTCCCACAGTAGGAGTTGTGGCAGAGGCACACGCCTCTGCCACCGTTACCCCACGCAGGATAAGGCTCGCTCGGTCGCTAACTAACCATTGCTATGCGTAAGGGTCAACGCTTTACAAGAACATATCCCCTCGCGGCGATAGTGCTTATCCTGGCGGTATCCGCGCTGTGGTACCGCTGGATGCCCGCCCGCGGCGACTTCACCGGCAAAGTGGTTGGCGTCTCGGACGGCGACACCATTGAGGTCATGCGTGCAGGACGAGCCGTTCGTGTGCGCCTGCACGGTATTGATTGCCCCGAAAGCAGGCAGGCGTTCGGCACACGCGCCAAGCAGTTCACTTCCGAACTGGTCTTCGGCAAAACGGTGGCGGTGCAGGTGTACGGAACCGACCAGTACGGGCGCATTCTGGGCGAGGTCATCCTGCCCGACGGCCGAAGCCTCAACCGCGAGCTGGTGCGCAACGGCTACGCCTGGTGGTATCGCCGCTACTCGAACGACCCGGTGTTACAGCAGCTCGAGGACGAGGCGCGGCGCGAACGACGCGGCTTGTGGCGGGATAAGAATCCGATTCCGCCCTGGGAGTTTCGCCGGGAGAGCAGGAGACGATAGCCAGCTTGCAGGAATCCCTCCCTTCGCCCCCGAAAGCGTACCGTAACACCGTCAGTATGGACGAAGGAGGATTGTGCAAAGGATGGAAATCGGCATATTGACCGCGCCGTTTGGAGGAGAGCCGCTGGAGGTGGTTGCCGCCTTCGCCGGCGAGCACGGCTTTGCTGCACTGGAGGTGGCTTCAGGACCTGGCTCCAAACATATCGACATCACCAGCTTCACCCAGGCAGACGCCGACCGAGTGCTGGAACTGCTGGAACGGCGCGCCCTGCGCATCAGCAGTGTGGCGTTTTACACCAACACCACCCCCGCCGACCCGCAGGAGCGTGCAAAGGTGGTGGACCTGCTGAAGAAGGCGGTGGACGCCGCGAAGATGCTGGATGTGGACGTGGTGTGCACCCTGGGCGGAATGCCTGTGCCCGGCAAGGACAAGTTTAAGACCATTGAAACGGAATGTAAAGAGGTCTTTACGCAGGTGGCGGAGTACGCGGGCGAGCGCGGTGTGAAGATTGCGCTGGAGAACTGGTATGCCACCAACATGCAGGGGCTGGAGCACTGGCGCTGTATGTTCGACGCCGTACCGCACGAGAACTTCGGGCTGAACTTCGACCCGTCGCACCTTATCTGGCAGGGAATAGACTATATCGCGGCGGTGCATCACTTCGGCAAGCGCATTTTCCATACGCACGCCAAAGACACCGAAATCCGCGAGGACAGGTTGCGCTGGCTGGGCAACCAGCAGATGGGCTGGTGGCGCTATGTGATACCCGGCTTTGGCGCGGTGCGCTGGGGCGAGTACATCGGCGCCCTGCGTTCGGTCGGCTACGATGGTGTGCTGTCTATCGAGCACGAGGACAGCGCGTTCGGGCGGGAAGAGGGCTTCCTCGCCGGCAAACGCTACCTCAGCCAGTTCATTTAGGAGGTGCCTATGGCATACCTGCTGGGCATTGACGTCGGCACCAGCGGCACCAAAGCCCTGCTCATCGACGAGAGCGGGAAGGTAGTGGCGCGTGCGGTCAGCGAGTACCCGCTGTACACGCCGAAGCCACTCTGGGCAGAGCAGGAGCCTGCCGACTGGTGGCGTGCCACCTGCGAAAGCATTCGCGAGGTGCTGAGCCGGGCGGGCGTCACGGGCGACGAGGTAAAAGGCGTTGGGCTATCGGGGCAGATGCACGGCTCGGTGTTTCTGGACGAAGACAACCAGGTCATCCGCCCCGCCATCCTGTGGTGCGACCAGCGTACCGCCGCCGAGTGCGAGTGGATTACCGAAACGGTCGGGCGACAGCGCATCGTGGAGTTGACCTCCAATCCCGTGCTCACGGGCTTTCAGGCGGGGAAAATCATCTGGCTTCGCAACAACGAGCCGGAGGCATACGCCCGCGTGCGCAAGGTTCTGCTCCCCAAAGACTACATTCGCTACCTGCTGACCGGCGAGTACGCCACGGAGGTGTCGGATGCTTCGGGCACTTCGCTGTTCAACGTGCGTCGGCGGCAGTGGGCGGATGAGGTGCTGGATGCCGTCGGTATCCCGCGCGAATGGATGCCGAAGGTGTACGAATCTCCCGAAATCACGGGGCGCATCACCGCGCAGGCGGCGAATGCCACCGGTCTGAAGGAGGGAACGCCTGTCGTGGGCGGTGGTGGCGACCAGGCGGCAGGCGCGGTGGGCAACGGCATCGTGGAGACGGGCGTGGTGTCGGTGTCGGTGGGCACGTCGGGAGTGGTGTTTGCCTTCGCGGACGAACCGGTGGTGGACCCCGGCTTGCGCACGCACACCTTCTGCCATGCCGTGCCGGGCAAGTGGCATGTGATGGGCGTGATGCTGTCTGCCGGGGGAAGCCTGCGCTGGTGGCGCGATGCGTTCGCTACCGAAGAGAAGAACGTCGCCGCGGCGATGGGCGTAGACCCCTACGAGCTGATAACCGCCGAGGCGGCACAGGCTCCGCTGGGCACGGAGGGGATGATATTCCTGCCGTACCTGACGGGCGAGCGCACCCCACACGCCGACCCCCATGCGCGCGGCGTCTTTTTCGGAATCACCCTGCGCTCCGACCGCTCGCACTTCGCCCGGGCGATACTGGAGGGCGTGGCGTTCGGCTTGCGCGACTCGTTTGAGATCCTGCGCGAGATGGGATTGCCCATCACGCAGGTGCGAGCCTCCGGCGGCGGAGCGCGCAGTGCGGTGTGGCGACAGATTCTCGCCGACGTTTCGGGCTACGACCATGTGACCATCAACGTGGACGAGGGACCGGCGTTCGGCGTAGCTCTGCTCGCGGGCGTGGGCACAGGGGTCTGGCAGAGCGTGCCCGAGGCGTGCCACGCAACCATTCAGGTGGTCAGCAACACGCCTGCCAATCCCGACGCGCATCGCGCCTACGAGCCATACTACGCCCTGTATCGCAAACTGTATCAGCACCTGAAGGCGGACTTCGCCGAAGTCGCAGGGCTGATGGAATAGACCGGTGTGCGCCTGCGAGCAGGCGCACACCCTTACGAAGGTATCGGTAAGCATGTGCCTGCTAGCAATTATCTCGTTCATTCTGGCGTGGAAGATACCGTTCTTCTGGCTGGTCTTTTTCTGGGCGCTATGGGCAATGGCGCGCCAGAGTGGCCAGCCTCGTGCGCAGTACCAGCAGGTGAACGACAGCTCGCCCCCGCCGCGCACCGCGCCTCCACGTCAGCATACCCTTTACGACGTGCTGGAGGTCAGTCCGAACGCCTCGCCAGAGGTCATCAAGGCAGCATATCGCCAGCTGGCGATAAAGTATCACCCGGACAGGCAGGCCGATGCGCGGGCGCGACAGCGAGCGGAGGAACAGATGAAGGCAATCAACGCGGCGTACGAGATACTATCAGACCCTGACCGTCGGGCGGAATACGACCGCCGTTTGCGCGAAGGGTTAATTTAGCAAGAAGGAGGATCCCCAAAGATGAAATGTCCCAAATGCGGTGCCGAAGTGAAGGAGGGGCTGGCTGCGTGCAGTGTGTGCTTCGCCCCCCTCACCGGTGAAGAAGCCGAGCGTGTAGCAAAAATCGCGAAGGAAACGCCACAGCCCACACCTCAGCCTCGTCGTGCGGCAGAAACAGTGCCTTCCAGAGGCAAAGGTGGCGGAGTCATCGCGGCGATACTGGTGCTCATCCTGCTGGCGGCGGTCGGAGGAGCCAGCTGGTACTACCTGATTTATCTGCGCTCGCCCCAGTACGGTGCAAAGGTCTTTCTGGAGGCAATGAAAGCCAAAGACTACGACAAAATCTACCAGGCGTGCGTGTGGACAGGTCCGCTTGGCTCCTTCATCACCAGTGGACAGCAGCTCAAACAGGGCTTCGAGATGGCAGAACGCTTGACCGGACAGCAGATAACCTTCCTCGACTCCTACAAAATCAAAGACGTCTCCGTGAACCAGGACCGGGCAAGGGTAAAAACCGAGGTAACCTCCAGAGGCAAAAGCAACGACCTAGAAGTGGTCATGGTGAAGCAGAACGACGGCACGTGGAAGTGTGACTTCTTCGCGACCTTTGAGCCGATAATAGAAAAAGCCATGCAATCCATGCAGCAGAGACTGCCGGGGTTGCGCCTGGGTCGCTGATAATTTATCTTACTGACAGGGAGGGCTACCAGTATGTTAAGAACCCTTGGGCTGACGTCGTGTCTCATCCTGATCCTGACCATCGGCGCAAAGGGACAGGATAACCTTTTTCCTTTCTGGGTGCCGTGGGATTCTGCGCCCACGGGCGTGGCAGATATGAGTGTTCTTCTGCACCGACCGGCTGGTAAGTTCGGGCATGTACACGTCGGGCAGGATGGGCATTTCTACGTGGGCGCTCAGCGCATCCGCTTCTGGGGCGTGAACATGACGGCAAACGCCTGCTTCCAGCAGAAAGCAAACGCGCCCAAGGTGGCGATGCGACTGGCAAAGGCAGGGGTGAACGTGGTGCGCTTCCACCATATGGACGCCCCTTGGTCTAATCCATCCCTGATCAACTACGCCGCGGGCGGCTCACGCACCCTGAATACCGACGCCCTGGACAGACTGGACTACTTCTTCGCGGAGTTGAAGAAGCTGGGCGTATACGCCAACATCAACCTGGTCGTGCACCGACTGTTCTCCTCGCGGGACGGATTGCCCCAGGAGATTGATAGCGTCACCGATATGAAGGACCAGCACGTGATCGGCTTCTTCTACCAGCCGATGATGGAACTGCAGAAGGAATACGCGCGATTGGTGCTCACGCACCGTAACCCTTATACAGGGCTGACCTACGCCCAGGACCCGGCGGTGGCGTTCGTGGAGATAAACAACGAGAACGGGCTAATCCACGGCTTTCTGGGAGGCGTCACCGACCGCATCCCCGCCGTCTTTCGCGCCGACCTTCAGAGGCAGTGGAACGAGTGGCTTATCGCCAAATACGGCAACACCCAGAACCTGCGCCAGGCATGGGGCGAACGCTCGGAGCCGCTGGGCAATGAAATGCTCACCAACGGCAACTACACGAACGGACTGAACGGTTGGATTCTGGAGCAACATGCAGGTGCGGTCGCAACCGCCACCCAGAGCACAGATGCCCCATCAGGCTACACCCGCTCTGTCAGGATACAGGTCACCCAGCCGGGTACCCAGAGCTGGCATGTGCAGTGGGCGCAACCGGGGCTGACAGTAGAAGGCGGGAGACTCTACACCCTCTCGTTCTGGGCAAAGGCGAGCACGACTCGCAACATCATCGCCACCGTCACGATGGCTCATGACCCCTGGCTGGCGCTTGACGGTTGGAACACGGTTAGCCTGAGCACGCAATGGCGCCGCTACGAGTTCGTCTTCGTGGTGTCCCAGAGCGATAACAACGCCCGCGTGCTCTTCACCAATATGGGCACGCAGACGGGCACCTACTGGATTACGGGCGTCTCCCTGCGCCCGGGAGGCACATTGCGCGTCCTTCCGCCCGACCAGAATCTGGAAACAAAAAGCGTGGCGAACGTCCTGCGCAGTAACTGGGGAAGCACGCCGGAAGCCATTCAGAAGGATTGGCTCCGTTTCCTGTGGGACAGGGAAGCACGCTACTGGACGGAGATGCGCGACTACCTGAAAAGCACTCTCGGCGTACGCGCGCTGGTGACCGGCACCATCGTCGGATGCACCACGCCCAACCTGATGGCGACGATGGACCTGGTAGACACCCATTCTTACTGGCAGCATCCCGAGTTTCCGGGCGGAAGCTGGGACTCCAGCAACTGGTATATCCGCAACATCTCCATGGTGAACGAGCGCGGCGGCACCCTGGCGGGGCTGGCGACAAAGCGCGTGCTGGGCAAGCCGCACACTCTCAGCGAGTACAACCATCCCGCGCCCAACACCTACACCAGCGAGGGGCTGATACTCTCCGCCGCCTACGGGCTTCTGCAGGATTGGGACGCCGTCTACTTCTACACCTATGCCCATCGCAACGACAACCTCGACGCGCGCAAGATTACGGGCTTCTTTGACATCGACCAGCACCCGACGCAATGGATAGCCATGGTTGCCGCGGCGGCGATGTTCCTGCGAGGGGACGTTGCGCCGGCGCAGAAGCAGGTGGTGGTCTCCCTGAACAAGGAGCAGGAAGTACAGGCTCTGCGGAGCAGCTGGGCATGGCGACTGGTAGACGGAGCCGACGCGGGCTTGCGCGGCGAGATGGGACTTCTGCATCGGCTGGCGGTAGCGGTAGAGGGACAGAGCGTGCCCGCCGATGCCCTGCGACCAGAGCAGGTCAACGTCAACACCAGTCGCTTCGTGTCGGACACGGGACAGCTGGTGTGGGACCTCACCACCGCGGGCAGGGGAGTGGTCACGCTCTCTGCGCCGCGCTCCAAGGCGGTGGTCGGTTTCGGCGGAGGACGAACGTTTGACCTGGGCGACGGCGTGCGCGTGGAGCCCGGCAATACCCGCCAGAACGGTTTCGGCGTCATCACGCTGACGGTCAAGCAGGGCACGCTGAGTACGAATCCCACTCAGACGGTGCAGATGCTGATAACTGCCACGGGCTATGTGCAAAACACCAACTGGGGCTGGGAGGAACTCGGCGATAATCGCGTGACCGTACGCAATAACTGGGGCAGTGCGCCTTCGTTAGTAGAGGGCATTCCCGCCCGCATCACCCTGCCGATGCCAGCCAGCATGGTTCAGGCATGGGCGCTGGACAGTCGCGGCGCACGCAAAACGCGCCTGCCCATATCCAGCGATTCTACCGGCAGGGCGGTGGTCCAGATTGGTCCGCAGTACCAGACGCTGTGGTATGAGGTAACGGCTCAGGTGCGCCGTCCGGTCAACCCACGCTGACATCACTGAACGCATCGGGGAGAGGTCGGGAGAGGGGTTTGGCATAGCGACCTAACCCCCAGCCCCTTCCCTGCGAGGGAAGGGGAGC
>FMJZ01042758.1_pt1 | contig 14446 bp, 12 predicted proteins | sample 1987881 | NCBI WGS metagenome assembly FMJZ01 (sample SAMEA4378227, study PRJEB15110) | soil metagenome | biome: soil; feature: Field; material: Soil | place: India | collected 2015-03-11 | depth 0 m | reverse complement strand
CCCCTACCCCCTTCCACAAACCCAATTTACAGAATTTCTGTGAAAAAGCTATATATTTTGATTTTTTTTGTTATTGGTGATATAGGAATTATATCTCTTCTGAAAAATTTAAAGAGGTCAACAAAATCGGTCTCGAGGTTTCTTCGGAAAAGATTAAAAAATGGGAAGACCCTGGAGATATCGTTTCTCTTCTTGAGGCTTTAAAGGAAACAGAATATCCTGAACTCGAAGAATTAATGGAGAAAATGAAGCGAGAAGTTCTCGCAGAGAAAATAAAAAGAAAAAAAAATATTCCGATGAACTTCTTAGAACTTCGCAAAAGTTAAAATATCCTCATCTTGAAAAATTATATGAACTGATAAAATAAAGCTTAAAATCTGGAAGACTCCTTTTGATATTCTTACTGAATAGAATAGAAAACCCCGAAGCAATGTTTAAAAACCTGGAATTAAAGACTTTAAAAATCTTCAATTACTTAATCCCACTCTTGAAGGAAGATATTAGACCCCTAACAGCTTACAGCTAACAGCTGATAAACAAAAGCTCACAGCAAACAGCATCGAGCAAAATTCAATTAAATAAATTAAAAATTTGCATTTTTCAATTTCCAATTTTCAATGCTCCTTCCTTGCGTATTTGGAGTTTGGTTATTGATGCTTGGTGATTTTTAACCTTTGAGGAGATAGAGCTCATGTCAGTCGCTCCTTTCATATCCTTCAGAAACTCAGGAAACTCAGGAGTTATTTCTTAAAAATAGTGTTTGTAAGGTAAAATATATATTGGAAATAAAAATGATTGAAGATTTCCTAAAATCAGTTTCAAAACCCTCAAGGTATCTTGGAAATGAATGGAATATTGTAAAGAAAAATCCTGATGAGGTGGAGGTGAAATTTGCTCTTGTTTTTCCTGACCTTTACGAGATTGGAATGTCATCCCTTGGATTCAGAATTATCTATTCTTTGATAAATTCAATCCCATGGGCATCTGCTGAAAGATTTTTCGCTCCTGCACCCGATTTTGAAAAGGTCTTGAGAAAAAGGGATATCCCAATATTTTCCCTCGAGAATAGAATATTCCTTCGAGATTTTGACCTTATAGGTTTTTCCATTTCTTATGAAATGAATTACACAAATGTTTTGAACATCCTTGAACTTGGAAGAATTCCATTTAGATCTGAAGATAGAAAAGAAGATGCTCCAATAGTAATAGCAGGAGGACCAGGTACTTTTAACCCTGAACCAATCTCACCTTTTATTGATGTTTTCTATATTGGAGAAGGCGAGGAAGGGATTATTGAAATATTAAATACTTACAGAGAAAAAAAGGGAAAAGGTAGAGAAAAGATTCTAAAAAGACTTTCAGAAATTGATGGTGTCTATGTCCCTCAATTCTGGAGGAAAGAGAATAAAGGAAGATTCGTGGTTCCTCTCTTCTATAATGGAGTAAAAGAGATAAAAAAGAGAGTTTTTGAAAAAATAGAAGAAGCTCCCCTTCCATCTCCTTTAGTTCCATTTAATGAGATAGTTTTCGACAGATCAATTGTTGAAATTGCAAGGGGATGCCCTCAGAGATGCAGATTCTGTCAAGCTTTTTCAATTTATTCTCCTTATAGAGTAAAAAATCCTGAAAATGTTTTAAAAGAGGCTCTTCAACTCCTCGAATTTTCAGGTTATGAAGATATTTCTTTGAGTTCTCTGAGTGTGTCAGACTATCCTTACATAGAAGAGCTTTTATCAGCTCTTGCAGAGTGTCTTTCTGATGATAAAATTTCAATTTCAATTCCATCCCTAAGGCCATCAGGATTGAGAAAGAAAATATTAGAGGAGATTAAGAAAATCAGAAAAACAGGCTTCACAATAGCTCCAGAGGCTGGGACAGAAAGATTGAGAAAAATTGTAAATAAAAACATAACAGATGATGAAATTTACAAGGGTGTAGAAATTCTTTTTTCAAAGGGATGGAGGCTCATAAAATTATATTTCATGATAGGGCTTCCTGAGGAAAAAGAAGAGGATATAGACGGTATAATTGAAATGACAAAGAAAATTTTTGAAATAGGGAGAAGAGTTTCGGGTAGAAATATAGAGATAAATCTCACAATTTCTCCCTTTGTTCCAAAACCGCACACCCCCTTTCAGTGGTGCGGGATGGAGAGCATAGATTCTCTGAAGGAAAAAATCAGAAGGGTAAAAAAGGAGCTCTCTCGATACCCTTCAATTAACATAAAATCCCATGACCCGGAGATGTCAGAGATTGAAGGAGTTCTTTCAAGAGGGGATATTGAAGTATCCAATTTAATTGAGAAAGTATTCAAAGCAGGGGGAAAACTCGAAGGTTGGAAGGATTATTTTAGATATGAATTATGGAGAGATTTCCTTACAGATGAAATAAAAAAGAAATATCTCTCACCAATAGAATTTGACGAGTCATTACCATGGGATTTTATAAATACTGGATTCCCAAAGAAAAATTTGCTGAAAGAATATGAGCTTGCCTTAAAAGGAGAGAGGACAGAAAGTTGCCTTGAGACAAAATGTTCAGAATGCAAGGATTGTATTTTTCTGAAAAAGGTTTTAGGGGAAGGTGAGATTGCTTTAGTTCCCAAAAAATCGGACTATATTGGTGAAAAGCAAAACGAAACTTTATTCTATCGAGCTTATTTTTCAAAGGTTGGAAATGCTCGTTATCTTTCAAGTCTCGAAACAATGAAAGCAATTGAAAGGGCTTTCAGAAGAGCAAGGATTCCAGTATGGATAACAGAAGGCTTCCATCCCCATATGCATATTTCCTTTACACCTCTTCCTCCAACAGGTGTTGCTGGACTTGAAGAGGTTTGTGAATTTAAATCAAGCTATTTAATAGAAGAAGGAGAATTCCTTAAAGCAATTTCAGAGAATCTGCCAGAAGGTTTAAGCTTTTTCCGTTTTGAAAGATCAGATAAACCTTACCTTTCGAAAAAGATTGAAGGGTTTTTATACTCTTTAGATCTCGAAGCATTGTCAACAGACTTTGAGTTCACGGGAAAAAATTTAAATGAAAATGTTCCCCTTGAAGCAATAAAATCGCTGGAAGGAGTTGAAACTTTCTTTTTGCTTTCTGAACCGAGAAGAATAATTTTCAGAATGAAATTCGACCCCAAAAAAGGCGGAGGCTCTCTTCGTCAACTCTCCATGAAATTTTCTCAAACAATTTTTTCTTTCATTACACGAGAAAAGGTGATTTTTAAAGATGAGTGAATTATATGTAAAAATAGCTCTGCCAATTCCCCTCAGAAAAGTCTTTGACTATAGAGTCCCTTCTAAATTAAGGGGAAAAATTGAATTGGGGAAAAGGGTTTCTGTTCCCTTCAGAAATTATGAAATAAATGGGTTTATTGTTGATTTTTATGAAGATGAGTTTAAAGAGGAAATAAAAGAGATCAAAAAAGTAATGGATGAAAAACCTATCATCAATGAAAAAATCTTGAAACTATGCACTTTCCTATCTGAAGAGTATCTTCTTCCCATAGGTCAACTCCTAAGTATGGCAGTTCCTCCAGGTCTTAAGATTGGAAGAAAATCAAGGAAGAGGAAAGGAAACAGTGAAAGAATATCCATCCTTTTGGCGGATGAAAAAATTGTGGAGGAAATAATAAAAAAATTGAAAAATGAAAAATCCCTTGTCCTCTCAGGAGAAAGGGAAAAAAGATTTTCAATTTATATAAAACTCGCAGAGAAGTTTAGAGAGGAAAAGAAAAGAACAATGATTGTTTTTCCAGAGATTTTAAAGGCGAATTCATTCTACAAAATTGAAAAAAATGAATTGAACCAGTCAATTATTCATTCTGGTCTCTCTCCAGTAAGAAGGGCAAAGGAGATTGAAAAAATAATTTCTGAAGAAGCAGATATTGTAATTGGAACTCCTCAGCTTCTATTCTCGCCAGTTAAGGATCTTGGTCTAATAATCATAGATGAGGAGGAGAGCAGACATTTCAAAATGGAAGAAAATCCAAAATTCCATGCAAGATGGGTAGCTGAAAAAAGAGCTGAAATAGAAAAATGCAATCTTTTATTTGGATCAATTCTTCCATCAGTAGAAACATACTATAAAATCTCAAAAATGGAATATCAGTTCTTTCAAATTCCATCACAAAAAAAGCCCGAAGTGGAAATTATAAAGGAGAAAGCTCCAATCCCTTCTGAAATTTTAAGCAAAATAAAGAAAAACCTCAAAAATGGAAATCAGATTTTATTTTTAACAGTCAGGAAAGGAATGGGAAGCACACTGATTTGCAAAAAATGCGGATGGATCGCTCTATGCCCTAAGTGTAAAATTCCTTTAAAAGCCCATGAGGAAGGAGAACAAATCTGCCATGTCTGTGGATGGAGAGAACCCTTCAAACTCTATTGTCCACAATGTAATGGTAGATTATCTTTTATTGGAGCCATTGGAACTGAGAGACTCTCCCAAATTTTAAGGGAAAAATTTCCAAAAGTTAAAGTGGGAATCTTAGATTTGGAGAAAACAAAAACAAGAAAGACTCAGAGAAAGGTGTGGGAGGATTTCTTTTCAAAGAAAATAAATATACTCGTTGGAACCCAGTTGCTTCTAACATCATTGGAAAATTTTCAGAGGAAAACAAAACTTATGGTAATTGTAAAACCAGAGGCAAATCTTTCTTTGCCTGATGTAAACTTTTCCGAGGAAACTTTTCATCTCATAAATGATGCAATGGAAATGGTTGATGAGGGAGGAAAATTCTTTGTAGTATCAGAGTTTCCTGAGCACCACTCAATAAAGTGGCTTTCTGAATTGAATCCTGAATCGTTCTACAAAAAAGAAATAAAAATCAGGGAAATGTTGGGGAACCCACCCTTTGGAATGGTTGTCAAGCTTGTTCTTTCAAGAAGGACTCTAAAGGGGGTTGGAAGATTCTCCCGCTCAATTTTTAAGGAACTTAAGAAGAGAGGTGGAAAAATAGAAATTATCGGTCCATCTCTTAATCCTTATGCTGGCTGGAAAAAGAAGAATGTTCAGATACTAATAAAAGGAGATAGAGAAAAAGTCAAAGAGTGGCTGAAGGGAAATATTGATAGTCTTGAAAAGCATTCAGTAGAAATTGACATAGACCCTGTTTCCATTTTCTGATTTATTAACAGCTTTGAGCTAACGGCTCACAGCATTAATCCATATTCCGCATCATGACTACAAATTTTATTCAAAAATTGGCTTTTTAAGCCCATTTATAAATACATAAATCATTTTTTTATTGAACCCCCCTTTTCATGACTATTATGAAAAATTCAGTTTTATCAAGCCATAAACCCGCATAAATAAATGATTTTATTTTTCGACCCCCCTCAATTTTGAGCAATTTTACAAAAATCGTGCGGAATTTAGGTTAAGCTAAACTCCTCGTAAGCAGATTAGCCCTTCTTCAGCTCTTCTGCTCTACCGTTCTTCCGAGCTATTTTAAATTCCTCATTGGCAGATTGGAACCGACCCTATTTCCTTTTCTATGAAGGGTTTTCAAGGTCTTTCTCCAATTTTTTGCGTCAAAGTTCCAGTTTTGCAATCTCATATTTCACTTTTAAAGAACAGTTTATCAAAAACTGCACTAAATTCCAAGTGCAGTTTATTTATTCTCTGCTATAACCTGTCAATCACTTTTTCCTTCATCTTTCCAGCATTTAATTTTTCCTCTCATTATTAACCCTGCACGGTAAAATATTAGAAAGATTTTAATTTCCATCGTCAATCTCTAATTCATTTCTGCCCCATTTCCAAATTCATATTATATTCCCTGTCCTTGGTTCTCTTTTTGTGAGAATAATCCTTTCCCATTGAACTGCCTCTGGCATTTTGTAAATTATTACACTGTCCCTTTCAGAGTCTATAACTTTTAAAATTTCACTCTGCAATTTAGTTAGCTGGGAAAGGGTTATGTTTCCTTCAAATACAGATTTCTGAACATGGTGAAGATATTTCCTTGCTATCTTTTTTGCCCAGTTGAGCCTTCTCTGGTCTTCTGGCTCTTTGAGCTCAATGTCGTAAACAAGTATTATTTTCATTTACCACCAGACCTTCAATCCACTATACTCTTTTTCTCCAAGGATGTGCCTTATTAATTTGAATAGCTCAAGTCTTATCAAGTTTCTGTATTTTATTTTCCTCCTGAGATTTCTGTGAAGGATTGTCTCTTCAAGAAGAGAATCGAATTCTTTTACAAAAATCTTTCTCCCCTCTTCATTTAAGTAAGAAAAATTAAGTTCCCTTAGAAAATGCTCCTCCTTTATCGTTGATAGATTTACGAGGCTAAAAATTAATCTGTCTACAAATACTGGTTTGAAGACCTCAGCAATGTCAAGGGCTAAGGAGAACCTTCGTTCGCCCGGTTCATGCAGATAGCTTATTGCAGGGTGAAGGGCTGTGTGATAAATCTCTTTTAGAATATTGGCATACAAGAGAGAGTTTCCAAAGGAAATCATTGCATTTAAGGGATTCTGGGGAGGTTGAATACTTCTTCCTCCAAATTCCCAACCAGTGATTCTTTCAAAGGTTGAATAGTAAGTTTTTCTTGCTTTTGCTTCAACAAGCATAAGTTCCTCAATTGTTTTGCAATCTTTCACTTCCTTCTCGCATTCTCTTATTTTTTCAACCTCTTCTTCAAATCCTCTCTTTTCAAGAACCCTGTGGAGATTGTGAATTGCACTTTCTACAATCTCCTTTGCAATAAATATTCTTTTATCATGCTTCTTACAATGCTCAACCTGCTTCAAAATCAGACTCCCTGAGATATTTTCCTCTCTTGGATAGAAACTACCTGTGTAATATCCATAATAGTTGAAGAAATGAAGGACGATTCCGTTCTGGGATAGAAAATCAATTAATTTTGTATTGAAAGTATTCTCGCCCATAAGAAAGATTTGCTCTACTTCTGTTACAGGAATAAATCTTTTCCCTCCTTCTGAATTAAGTGGGTGTTCGGAAATTCCGAAACACCGTATCTTCCATCATTTGCAAAGACTTCATTTTTTCAATTACCTCCATCACACTTGGATTGACAGCACTTGTGCTGTCACTAAAATCTCCTAATGCTCCACTTCCCTTGACATCGCCTCTTTTTTGCCATATAACACTACACTTAAGGAGGCTAATGCCTAATAAACAACTCAATTTCATGGACCTCTACATCGCCCGAACCATTACACCTGACGACCCAATAAAACAAATTTTTGACGCCATTGATTGGCAATCAATGGCAAAATTCAAACCGCTAAAGAAATCTAAAAAAGGCCGAAAAGGATACGACTTCATTGCAATGCTCAAAGCCTTACTCTTAATCCCGCTAAACGAAGCCCAATCCTTACGAGAAATCGCCAAAAACCTCAAAGAAAAACCACGACTCAGCTACCTTTGCGGTTTCTCCTATGGCGAAACACCAGCCCATAACACCCTCTCAAACTTTATCACCATGCTTACTTGTGATAACCGAATGCTCGCACTCTTTCATACCCTCGTGGCTCAACTCTTTGCCCTTGCGAAAACCCATAAAATTGAAATCGCCTGTGATAGCACACATCTTTGTGCTCAACCCCATGACCCTGAGGCACGCTGGGGCTTCAAACGCCAGACCTTTTCATTCTTCGGATATAAAGTGATTCTCTTAGTCAGTGTTAAAGAACCAATCTTTCCGATTGCTGTAGAAGTAGTGCCGGGCAACGCAGGAGAATCACCTGAGTTTCGTAAGGTAATTGACCAATTCACGCATTATCATCCCGCGGTTAAAGTGAAGAAAGTCTTTGGTGATGCCGGCTTTGATTCTAATGAAAATTTTAAGAAGGTTATTGAGGACTTGGCCGCAAAACCATATATCGCAATCAACACGCGGGGTAAAGAGAATCCTTTTCTTACCGAGAATGTCTATCTTGATGAAAAAGGACATTTGTGCTGTCTGAGTGGCCGCAGATTAGTTTATTGGGGTCAAGAAAAAAAGCGCAAGCGAGTGAAGTATCGTTGTCCGATTGCGGTTGAAGGTGGTGATTGTCTTTTTGCGCCGATATGTAATCGTAGTAAATATGGTCGTAGTTTCTATATTGGCAATGACCGTGAGTATCGTTTGCAGGATATGACCTTGAATGGCAAGAAATCCTGGAAGAAAGAGTATGCCAAAAAGCGTGCGTGGATTGAGGCGGAGAATGGTATTTTAAAGAATAATCGGGGTATGACGAATTTCTATTTTCGGCATTTAGTGAAGGTCCGTTGGTTTGTGCTGCTTTGTTGTCTTGGTGAAGTAGGTCGGCGGATTGCACAGGTAAAAGAAGCAAAAGATTCTGGGCGATTGAGGAAGCGTAAGGTCGCTTGAGAGATTGTTTTTATCCGATTTTGATTTTAGCATAGGTGGAGGTATTTGCGCTTTTTAGCAGAAAATTTGTTTTAAGCAAAAGTTGTATTATAAAATGAAGATGTATGAAGCCGATTAAGTTTATTTGCGCCTAAGTTTATCGAAGCCGAGCGATGTAATCAAAATTGATTGTCAAAGATCAATTCCCAAAAGGGAATATAAGCTAAAAATTAGTTAATTTCTGACCACCCACAATTAAAACAGAGTGTATTTTCTCTTCTTTCAAGTTCTCCCGATGAGAAGATGTAAAAACTTCTACCCATTTTTATACATAACAAAATTGATAATAGGCACACTTGCCACAATAGGAGACTTTAATCGGAGGAGGAATATTCCCTTTCAATATGGTTCTCAAATCTTTTTGAATCTTTTCTATATTCTCAATGTCTTCCGCACTTAGTTTGACTTCTATTTTCCGCATAAGTTTCGGATAATGAATTACTCCTGAATTGCAGTTGACGCCTGTTTTTTTCAGGGAATAAATGTAAAATTTTACCTGCCAGATGTGGGCATCTTCAAGCTTTCTTGATTTTTTGACCTCATGAACTACTATTTCATCTCCAATTTTTAGAAAATCAATTTTTAATGTTTCTCCAATTGCAATTTCCTTGAATTTTTCCCTTTTGAAGCTTTCCTCAGAAATCAATTTTCCAATAGAGACATAGTCCGAATATCTCTCCATCTCTATATGATTTGAGAAAAGCCAGAGCTTTCTTTTACAGACAATGTAATAGGCAATCTGTGTTCCTGTGATTCTGGATTCAATAAGGTCAATCATAGGTCCTGTGCCATAATTACATTTTCAAGGTCACTAAAATCTTTTGAAATAATGAAGAATTTTTTTAGCTGGAGTTTATCCGCAAGCCTTTTCAATCTTCTCAAATCAGCTTCTGTAGCCTTCATTTTTACCTCTATTCCAATTTTCCCATCAATTATAAAATCAATCTCTCCTCCTTTATACCTTTCATAATAATTGATTCTACCCATCTTTTTGAGGGAATTGAAAACTGCATTATTTTCAAGTAAATTCCCTTCAGGAATTCTGGCAAGATAGTTCAAAAGTCCTGTATCGCAAAAGTAGACCTTCTTGGCCCCCCTGACCTCTCCATTTATGCTTTTTGAAAAAGGGTAAACCAGAGAGATGAAATAAGTTTTCTCAAGGAAAGTTATGTAAGAATAGAGCGTTTCCCTTGATACTTCTATTTCCGAAGAAATCTTTGAAATCTCAATTTTTGAGCCACATCTACTTGCAAGAAGAAGAATTGTATCCCTAAGTTTATTAATATTCTTAAAATCGGTAAGGGAACGAACATCTTTCTCAAAGTAAGATTTGAAAATGTCACCAAGAATCATCCTTTTCCTTTGTGCATCCCCTTCATTAACTACAGCTGGAAAACCCCCAAATTTTAAATATTCATCATAGTAACTTTTGAAAATTTCATAATTTATTTTGTTTTTATTTTTAGCCTTTTCTTCATAGGTTGTAACGAATCTCTTCTCCTTTTCTTTAAATATGAGAAATTCCTCAAAGTCAAGAGGGAAGAGTTCGTAAATAATCTTTCTTCCTGCAAGGGATTCGGGAAAAAGACCTTTTAAATAAAAACTGCTTGAACCAGTCAGGAAAAATTTCATTTTATAATGGTCATAAAGATACTTTATTGGCTTTACAATTTCAGGCATAAGTTGAATCTCGTCAATGAAAACGAAAGCGTTTTTATGGGATTTAAGCCCCACTTCCTTTAAATTTAATATGATATTATCATAATTCTTTTCTTCAAAGATTTTCTGGTTCAGGGGATTTTCAAGGTCAACGAAGACTTTATTTTCAGATTCTATGGAGTTGTAAATGTCAAAGAACAATGTTGTTTTCCCAACTTGCCGCATCCCGGTAACCACAACAATATGAGGTTTAAAAATTTCCTTGAGAAATTGTGTTTTAAGCTTTCTTGGATATATCATTTTCCAATTTTGTCAATTGAAAGATACAAAAATGGAAAAATAAAATAACCCCTTTCCAGTTCTCTCCAGTGATTTTGGATTCAATAAGGTCAATCATTGCTTATTTAATTTTACATTCATAATTCCAAAATTCTTATTGATTTATAAAAAACGATCTTCATTCTCGTCATATAAGAGTCCTAAAGTATCATCATATTTGAAGTCTACTACTTTAACGTTAACTAAAAATTCCCTCATCTCATTATTGTTAATAAAATCACTCAAAGATGGCAAAGCACTTTTTATTCTATAGAGAGGTAAAGGAACAAAAAAATCTCTGATTAACTCCGCAACAAAGATTTTTTCCTTTTTGTCTTTTATTCTTATTTTCTCAAGAACATCTCTTAAAGAACCTTTTTCAAGATTTAACCTACATAGAATTCTTTTATTTTGAACTTCACGCTCTAACAGACCTTGGGGAATTACATCTATTTGGGCTATATCTCGAAATATTTTCTGTGCTTCACTTTTCTTGCTAACCGTGAAGTTTCTAATAGTTTCCAAAGCATTTTTAAAATTTGTCCAATACTTTGTGTTTCTTAGATTTTTTTCGGAGTAAAAATCCTCTACCATTTCTAACTTTTCTTCCTCAGAAAAAATAGCGTTATTCAAAAAAGATTTAGAATTTTCAAGTATATCTTTTTCATACACCGTCCCCTGTCCTGATGTATCTTCTGTAAATACATACACATTGGGTCTATCAGGACAGAAAATCCCATCTCTTTTAAACCTTCTATAAACTCTTCCCATTCTTTGGATTAAAACATCTAAAGGCGCCATCTCAGTTAGTAAAACATCAAAATCAATGTCAAGAGAAACTTCTATAACTTGAGTAGATACTAAGATACCTTCAAAACTTCTCTCTAAAACAGCATTTTCCCTATAAGTCCTATCTGTACGCGTAAATCTGGAATGAAGGAGTAAGGGAGAAAATTCTTTTAGAAATTGGTATAATTTTTGCGATTTTTCAACTGTGTTACAGACAATAAGTATTTTCTTTACCCCATTGTTTTTTAAGTCTATTATGACATTTTTTAAATTATCTTCAGTAAGAGGGGCATTTATCAATTCAATTTTGTGTTTTTTGAGATCTGGAATTTTAGTTATTAAAAAATCATACGTAAGCTCATTTTTTACAAAAGATGGTAATGTAGCTGTAATTATTAAAAATTTACCTCCGAGCGACACTATTTCTTTTAGTCCGTGGATGATTATAGCAATTGTATGGGGTGAATACGCCTGTATTTCGTCAACGATGACTTTTGAGTAAGAAAGAGTGGCGTATATTTTTTCAAAGCCGAAATATTTTAAAGTCGCTGGGAAAAGTTGGTTAGCTGTAGAAACTATAATTGGATAGGATAAATTCTTAGCCATGTCATAATGATAGAAAGCATCATCTGTAGTTAATCCGTTTTCCTCAAATAATAATTTACTTAATGTATCAGAATGAAGTAGACCCACATTGGTTTTCCCGAACAGTTTTGACAGTCTCTCATACATAGCGGTTACAGATGTTCTCACTGGAAGGGTGTAAAAAGTTTTTTGATAATTACCCCATAATAAAGCCATTTTGGTTTTGCCCATTCCCGTTGAAGCTACAACAATTCCATTTTTGTCTTTAAAATCACTTTTAATTTCTATTAGTTGCCACGGTTGTATAGTTTTTGAAAATAAAAAACTTTTAGTTTTTTCATATTTATTTATAGCTTCAGTTTCAACTGGAACATTAGCAGAAGCTGAGTGGTCTATTCTATTTAAAAATCTCAAAAGAATTATAAATTTTGATTCTCTTTTCAAATCAATGATGCCATCAATTCTCTTTGAATAGTATTTTCTTAAAAGCTCCATTCTTTTTTTGAATATCCCTTTTTTTACTAAACTAAAATTGATATTGAAGTACTCGTTTAACTTTACAATGTAATTTTGGACATCAGAATAAATCTTATCTACCAGGTCCCTTAAGTGAGGTAAATCTCTCCAATGATGAAAAGCGATCATATTTAATAGCATTTCATCGGGCTCTTCGACAAAAAGAATCGATAAAAAATTATGAGGAATTTCAGGAATATTACGGCGTGTACCTCCTCTAATCCTTTTTTGAAAAATAGAATTCGCTTTCCCTAAATCATGGTAAAAACAAGCCTTTTTTAATATTTCCCACTCTTTATCTTCAAGCTGTATCCCTAACTTGTCCCTCAATCTTCTTAAATCCTCGAATGTATTTAATACATCTTCGGTATGTTCTTTTAAAGTTTTTTGTGGGTGGGATTTAGCAATTATTTCATCCACCATATGGGTATCCCATCTTTATCTGTTTTTATTTTTATAGTTGCTCCTTCTTCAGGGGCGATTATTTCTCCTCCATAAGCATAAATCACTTTTATCATTTCAAAATTTCTAAATATCTCTTCATCTTCCCGCTTACCTCGGGTCCGCTTACCATGGTGTTTTGGTTTTGATACAAGCTTGTAGTAAGCAGGAATCATATAAGGCACACCTTCAATTTCAAAAGTTTTAGCAGTATCAAATTGAATGTAAGAGTTATATGGAAGATTTATTCCCCTTTCTTCTGTCGTTGAAAGGCCTAACTCTATTTCTTCATCCTCGTTTACCTCCATACTAATAATCAAATCTTCAGGTCTGCCCAGATATGGGAAATAAGGAGGATTAAGAAGAGACGACAGAAGCTTATCATGAAGTTCCACGCTCGGTATCTTTATGTGAATAACTAATTCTAAATCTACTAAAAAAGTGACGATGATAGGATTGGTATTCCTTCTATCTTCTCTTTTTCATATTTGTGATATCTAACGAACTCTCGACACAAATTTCCATATCTCCCCTGAACAGAAATGTTTATTCCATCTATAGTTTGAGTACTAGAAAGCATATTATGAACAAAGCCAAGAACTGTAGAATAGGGTGGGAGCGGATAAGTCTCTATTACTTCCATTGAATATGGTGTTCGAAATACTGCTTTTTCTTGAAATGTTTTGAGTTTTATTATTTTATTCATTGAAAGCCTTTTTCACCTCTTCTTTAATCTCGTCCAACACCTCAAAGGGTGATTTTTCTATACCTAAATTGTCCCCAAATTCCCCTTTTTGTATTCCAATAGATGTTAATTCTCCTATCTTGAATTCTTTGTCATCATTCAGATATTTTGCATCGAGAATCTGTTTTAAACTTTCGTAGTTTATGAAGGGCTTAGAACATTTAATAAAGTCCACAGTTACAGCATTGTGAAAAAATGGCGATTTTTTATGATAGACCCCTCCAACCACAAAAAACGGGATGTGAAAAGATATGTTTCTCCACTCCCTCTGTGGACTTTCTTCGCAACTGAAACATTCCCGTAGCCCTCATCATAATTACAAGGGAATGCTTTAACAAGATAGGTTATTGTTAATGCCTTTCTATCCATTGCTGACCTCCTTTGTTTCTTTATTTTCCAAAAGTTCTTTTTCGCCAGGGTTTATAAAACCTGTTAAGAAAGCAAGGGCTTTCTCCTGGAATGTGATTCTTTCGCTTTCTGTTAATAGGGAGAACAAGTTTTCGGGAACAGGCTTTTCATATACTACAAAAAGTCGAAGGAGTTCATTATAGAAATCTTCTTTTCTTGCACCCCTTATTAATGTCAGAAATCTCTGAGAAATATGAAATCGCTTTTTTGGTCAACTTCATCCACAGAGAAACTCGTTCTCCCAGCTTCCTGAATACCCTTTAATATACCATATGATATTTTGGCACTCATATTTGACCTTCTTTTCTCGTTTATTATAAATTCTAACGAAATTATACTCCAAACAGCAGAAATATCCTTATTTTTTTCACTCAATTTTTCTGGAAGCATTTTAAAAGCAATATAAATTAGTGGCTTTTTTTCAATAAGTCTCTTTAATATTTCAGTAGAAAGATATACAGAATTGTCTTTATAGATTTCATATCGAAAATAAAGGTTATTTAAAAGTGTGTCAAGTTTAAATTCACTAAAAACTTCTGCAAGTGCTTTATCAATGTTAAATCCTAACTCCGTCCATTTTAAGTAATATGTACAATTATTCT
>FMJZ01051669.1_pt1 | contig 14449 bp, 15 predicted proteins | sample 1987881 | NCBI WGS metagenome assembly FMJZ01 (sample SAMEA4378227, study PRJEB15110) | soil metagenome | biome: soil; feature: Field; material: Soil | place: India | collected 2015-03-11 | depth 0 m | reverse complement strand
TTTTTCTCCCCAAGCCCCATTAAGAATGCTTACTGAGGAGGAGGCTTTGGAACTAGGCGGGGAAGCGAATAGGCCTCTATCGTAGAAATATGAAGAGCTAAGATGTGGTTTACGCCGAATAAAGCTGCAATAAAAAGGTCGCGCGCGTCGCCAATGTTTAAATGCCTTTTAAAAGAGTTTATAAAGGAAAGGGGGGTTGTCGAAATCAAGTCGGTGGAAAAGCCAATAGTGGAGATACAGAACATCGTGGCATCGGTGAGGAAGAAGTGGTGGAGGGAACGTTAAGGACGATAATCCGTCAAGCTGGTTTAACGGTGGAGGATTTTGTCGCGCTCCTCAGATGTTCAAACTATTGACCCGCTTATAATACGGCTTTAAATCTGATGCATAGTTATTCACAGTTAAAAAGGTGGTCATATACGAAGAAACGGTCTAATGGTGTTGAACCCAAGTTATATTGCACCTCTAATAAACCCTATAGTTTTACTGAAAAGTTAAAATAGGTTTAAACCGTTTTCTCCGGGAGGCAAATGGTCAGTGGATTATTTAAGCGGAAAAAACTTTTAATGATAATTCTAGTTCTAGTATTGGCAGTATCCACAGGTGTTGCCGCAACCTACTTCTTATGGTTAAAACCCAACAGGGTTGAGCCAGTGGGAGCGCAGGGCTTCGTAAAGCTTCCGAGCCCTGAGACCAAGGGCACAATGTCAGTTGAAGAGGCGATTCTTAAAAGACGTTCAATAAGAAGTTATGCTGACAGAGCCTTAAGTTTACAGGATGTTTCACAATTGATGTGGGCCGCCCAAGGAATCACGGATCCTGTTAGAGGGTTTAGAGCCGCCCCTTCTGCCGGAGCAACATATCCGCTTGAAGTTTACGTGGTCGTCGGTAAAAACGGCGTGACTGGTTTAAGCGAAGGGGTCTATCATTATGATCCTTATGAGCATCAGTTGGAATACCTGCTGAGTGGCGACCTGCGTTCAAGTCTGGCTGATGCCGCATTAGGTCAAGAATGGGTGAGAGAAGCGCCCATCAGCATCGTCATCGTGGCAATCTATGAACGTACTACAGGTAGGTATGGTGAGCGGGGCATTCGCTACGTGCACATGGAAGCCGGCCATGTAGGGCAAAACATTTATCTTCAAGCGGTTGCCAGAGGCTTGGGGACAGTGGTGGTCGGAGCATTCTATGATGATGGAGTTTCAAGACTTCTACGATTGCCGGGGGAACAGAAACCACTTTACATACTTCCAGTAGGCTATCCGAGGGGTTGAAAAATGTTCATGTCTTCGCATTATCTCTTTGCCACAATAGTGCTGTACCTGATGTTGGCCACGAGTATAACCGGATTCTTTTTCTTCTTTAAATTCGGCAAGCGTAGGTATAAACTCCTCATGATTGTGCACACTGTTCTCGGTCTGGCGACGCTGTTGTTCTACATGCTAACTTACTTTCTTGCACCTAGATTGTGACAATCGGACGGTATAATGAACGGTTAATTAAGTCAACTTGAATATCTCTCCTTTTACCCTAGAAACCTTTCAGAAACAATTTGTAAGCATTTTCCCATAATAAACTCGTAGGCATCTTGGAGAAAATCCTGAGGCCGGGGAAAACAGCTGAAAGCCCTCTAAGTATTATTTTTGAAGGTGTTCAGCCATGCTGGAACATCGTGGAGAAGGTTTATTTGATCATGCAAGCGAGTTAAAGGATTCTGGCTTCTCGCAACTGATCACGACTATGCCGTTTATATAAACATGATGCCTGATAAAATTGAAATACACTTGAAGATGATAGTGCGCGCACTTTCGTCATGCAGGCGTCTCAAAGAATGGTGGATTTAGCCTAGCACGCGAAAAGCCTTCCCGGGAGAAAGCGAAGGCGAAGAAAATACGAGACTTGTTGCAATGCTTTTTCTAAATCTGTAAGGTAAAGGTATGGAAAACCTGGGGCAAAACCTTGCAAAGAATCCTCTTCTTAACCGTTGGTAGCAGGCCTTAAGGAGTAAGAAACTGTTGCTATAACAATCTAGCCTAGTCACGTAGAATGTCAACTTGGCAAGCAGAATCTATTGCCCAAATTATTCTCCGCAGGTTAGTCGGCTGGCGCGCGCTAATCCACCTTGCCGTCCCTACTTATCTTAAGCCTCCGGAGAAGCTTTAAGCTCCTACTAACATACGCTGGACTCGCCTCCAACTCCTTCGCCAGCCCTCTCACCCTAATGGTTTGAGAAGGATTATCCAAAACATGCTGTATTATCCTCCGCTTTTCCTGAGGAAAGATCTTTTCCATAAAACGAACATTTTGTTTGCTATTAGACAACAACATACTGGTTAAGCGCTTGCTTTTAATTAATCTTCACGGTTCCCGGTAAAAATGACGCTATGTACTAAAGTTTAAATACGGTGAAGCTCATTGACACACGTTAAAATGCGTTTCCCACACCGCCTACTCTTAATTCTAGCTGTTGTTACAGTCTTCACAGTCTTCCTAAGCCGGGAAATCGTGGTTTTTTGGCTTAACCTCTCTGAATTCGGAGAACTATTCTTCAGACCATTATACTTCGGCCTGCTGGGCGGGCTTGTTCTCGCCACCCTAGCCTTATTCAGAGTAGACTTTAAAAACAGAAGATCCATAACATGGTGGTTCATCAATCTAGCGATCAAGCTAGCACGTTCGATAAGCATGGGTGAAACTACTCCTCCAGTATTACCTGACTTAGAAGGCTTCAGAATGCGGCCCCTGAAGTTTCTCGTCTGGCAGGTTACGAAAGTGTTGGTTGGAACAGTCTTCTTCGCAAACGTGATGTTCGGCATGGCTGTAAACTCTATCGTGATGGGCTGGAACCCGAATATTGAAGCATTCCACAGGTTGTTCAGCCTCCCCTTCTATACTCCTCCGGTAAATACGGCGTACGCTGAAGAAAACGTCACACCTTTAATCCCCATACTGACTCTTCTAGCCCCGCCGGTACTCCGCGCTTTCTGGATACGCCTAGTGCTCCTTGTGGCAGCGACCCATATTCTCCGCATAGTTACGCCCTTCTTCTCGACCTATGTCTGGGGCCTAGGCATGTCCAGCCCGAGAAGAGTTGCGCCGACAATACAGGCACTGGCCGCAGTCTTCCTCTCATGGCTCGTGTTCACCAGCTTCTTCACCCCCTTCATCGATTATAACACCAGATACTTGATTCTGGGGCTTGCCGCCGCCAGCGCCGCTTTAACAGTCTTTGCCCTCCTGGATAAGAGGAGGGACGCGGCAGGAGCACGTCCAGGGTCTCCGGCGCGGCAACTATACTTGTGCCCAGTCATACTGCTCATGATCGCTCTAGCAGTCGGCTCCATAATCGTGTTTAACAACACTATTGCAAACGTGAGGAAGCTGGAGATGCTTGGCCCGTATATTTATCAAGCCATTTCCGTGAACAGGCATCTCGCGGAGCTGGACAAGATAGTAGAAGTACCGTATGAGTTCGGCTTATCATCAATCCCTCCAAGCCAGATAGACGAGCATGTTAAGAAAAACAAGGAACTCCTTGAAAAAGTACGCCTTTGGGACCAGCAGGGCTCATTCGACAAACTAAGGCCGGAGATAGGTTTAGTGCCCTATATAGATTTCGCAGACGCGGACATCCTTCGTTTCAACGGGACCCTCTACTGGAGTGCCTCGATGGACCTCATTATGCCTCAAACCGTCCGGCAGGAAGACCGGTGGTACGCCACCCGTTTCGTCTACACGCATGTGCCTAACGGCTTCCTCATGCTTGACGCTCACACGGGGAGAATCGTCGATGCCGCGAGGTTCTTTCCCCAGAGGAGAATCTACTATGGGGAGGGAGGATTATTCAGGGAGACATGGGTCGCATACCCCGTCGGAAGAACAGTGAGCAACGAAGTGGGGGGCTACTTCTACGACGGCAAAGGCGGAGTAGACATCTCTCCGCCTCTAAGCTGGGTCTTCGAACCCAACTTTCTTCTTTCCTATCCTGCGACGACGTTGAGGGTTCTCAGGTACAGGGATGTCTACGAGCGCATGCAGCTACTCTTCCCCTATTTCAATTATGAAATCGGAGGGCAACGCGTGGACATGTGGCCGGTAACGGATGGTAGACAAACCTTCTGGATAATGCCCCTCATGGTGTTTCTAGACGCTGGAAAAGTGCCGTGGAGCCGTGGAAACTATCTGGGAAGACTCGTGGGATACGCTTTGATAGATATTTACCATGGGGATATTCAGCTGATAATTACGGGTGAAGACTATTTCAGCCAACTGTTCAAAATCGCCTACAGCGAATATGTTTCCACGAGTGTGCCCGAATGGCTGAAGACTCAAATCAGGTATCCTGAAGAACTCTTCGAATGGCGGATCTCCATGTACAATTTCTACCATGTCACCGACCTCTCAGCCTTCATCGCGGCCAGGGAGTTCTACATCGTGCCAAGCGGCCTAGACACTTACTACATAATAGCCCAGCCACATGGATTCGATGAACTGGAGTTTATAGGATTACTGTCGCTCGAGCTACGGGGAGCACTTGGAGAAAACCTCGCAGGATACATGGTGGTTAGAAACGACTATCCGCACACCGGCAAGATGGTTTTCTACAAGGTGCCTCTTGAAGCGGAGACCAAGCTTCTGGGCCCAACCGCTATAAATGAAGCGTTGGACAGGAACCCGGATTATGCTGCGTTGAAAACCCTTCTACGGAACCCCCGCGTGGGAAACCAGATCTTCTACAGGATTGGCGACTACGACGTGTTCTTCATACCGGTTTACACGGCGCCCGGAGGCGGTGTAGTCACTCAGCTGGGGACCATTGCGACCGTGGGGGCTGACTTCAGCGGCGAATACTACGTGGGCTTAGGCTCCACGGTTGAGGAAAGCTTCAGAGCGTTCCTAGCAAAGATCGCAGGAGTCGAAACACCCCCGCCAGCGCCTGAAAAAAGCGAGGAGGAAAGAATCGCTAGACTGGTAGAGGTGTTCAAGGAAGCGGGCTTAACAGTATCGATGCCTACAGCCGTCAACCCCGATGTCTCCTTCCACTATGGGAAAGCCAGATACGTTTCTGAAGAGGACTGGGTTGGAGTCCAGCCGTTTCTCAACAGGCTGCTGGAGCTATGCAGCATTCACCAGGTTAAAAGAGTATTCGTGTGGAGCGTAGATGGGAAAGTGAACATAGGGATCCTGTTGCGCGTCGAAGAGGTGGTTGAGCTCCATTACGTAACGGTTGAGCTCGCCTAAGGGGGTGTGGCTTGTGAAGCAGGAGGAAAAGCCGGACGAGCTTCTGAGAAGCGTGCTGACCATAGTGGGAATAGCTGTTGCAGCAATACTCCTGATAGCGCTGTTTAAACTGAAGGGAGGAGTCTTGGGCTTTATCATCGGAACCATTGCGGCAGCGGCTTTAATATTCTGGCTGATGGAGGCTAAGAGGATTTTCGAGGAGCATAAGGCCCCTTCTTCAAAGGAGTACGAGTTGTTCTACGACCTTATTGAGGAGGAGGAAAACATAATCTTCGTGGCGAAGGTACCCGGCCCCGCTGAAGAGGTGAAAGTAAAAATCGTCGGGGACATGCTGGAGGTAAAGGGCGGGAGAAACTTTTTAAAAAGAGTAAGGGTGCCGAAAGGCCTAGAACTGGAAGACAAGAAGTACGTCAACGGGATACTGTGGGCAAGGCTCAGGAAGACGGAGACGCTGCGACAGCAAGACGCCTAAGCAAAATGCAAAATTAACAAGCTGAGGCTTTTCCTTCATCCTTTCTGTATCAAAGGGAACAGGCTTTAAACGCGCGTAAACAAAAGGTGGAGAAGTACGACGGAAGAATGTTCTAGCGCAGTGGATGGCGGGAGTGAAGACGTACTGTTCAAAATCACTGTGTACACGAGCAAACCTGAAGTTGTCCCTTTCATCCTTATGGTAACAAGGTCAAAGTTCAGACCCGTGACTTTTATGTAACCCATATCCTTCCTGATTAAACCTTTCTCCAATGCTTCAGAACTGTCATCTGGAAGCACAGAAGCATCTATACCAGGTTCCACATAATATTTACATAAAGCTTCTAAACCTGCAAACTTTTCGCCTATCCAGCCCATTAAATCTCAACCGCAGATGCATTCTTCCTCAAATATTTAAAAGTTATGTCGTTAAAGTCTTTGCGGCTTAGAGCGGGACTATGAGGGTGGAGGGCCTATGTTATTACCCTGAGGAGATTATTTATGTTCCGAGTGCTACACATCTGCAGCAATGGGGCTGGTGTGTGGAGGGTATAAGAGAGGCTTCTAAGTGGGCTGGAGAATGCGACATCGGTCTCGCTTTACAAAACCATCCGCCGGTGATAAGCTATGTCTAGCGCTCGCTAAATCCGTTCACTTATTTGGCTCATTTAAATCGCGGTAATGGTTTTCTTCCTTGATGGTAGGTATTAGACTTAATAGTTATAAGGGTCGAATGCGAATAAAGAGTGTATGTCGATGGAGCTTATGCTTACTGCAATATTCAAAAAGGAGGTTGAGGGAGGTTATTCTGTTTTCTGCCCGGAATTGGGAGTAGCCAGCCAAGGTGAAACCGTTGAGGAGGCTGAAGCCAATCTGAAGGAAGCCTGCGAGCTATATTTAGAAAGCGTTAAGGAAATCGACATACTTGACAAAATATTGGAGGAAATAACAGGTGGAAGCAGGGAAGCAGCACCTGTTTTAACCGGTTCCGTTAAAGTGAAAATATGAGGCTTCCAGTCGTTTCTGGAGAAGACATGGTTAAACTTCTCTCTAAACAAGGCTTTCAAATCGTCAGGCAAAAGGCGACCTGTCTCACTGTTTAAGAAAGTCGGCAACGAGCCTCTGTTTGTCGTCGTACCCTTGAAGAAAGAAATCAAGAAAGGAACCCTGTTAAACATATTGAGACAAGCAAGAATTAGCAGAGAAGAATTCCTAAAACTAATAGAAGAATTATAGATGTCTAATCCTGAGTTCACAGAGTTTCTTATTAGAGCGGGGATAGATTCTGTCTCGATTAACCCTGATGCTGCAGTCTTCACTCGTAAGCTTGTTGCTTCAATAGAGCGGAGGATTATGCTTGAGAAAGCGTTGGGCCAAGTTGATCCGGTCTGGGTAGGAAGACCCAGATGAAGAGTAATAAGTAGCCTAGCGATAAACTCGTTTTCTAATATCTATTTTGGCAACAACTTATTATTTTTTCCTTTTCATAGGCTTTGAATAATACTCTACAGTTTCCTACGCGTAATCTGAAAGTGTTTTCCTCGCCAGCAACTTTAACTATATCTAGTTCAGTCTCCGGGAAGCCTTCAAGCTCTCTGAGTTTCCCGACTATCCTCTGCTTATTCTCAGGCGTTAGTCCATCTAAAAACTTGCTTGCCTTTCTATAAAGGTAAACCCTAAACTTCATCGAGGGTTTTCAACTCGTTAAAACGCTTATTTGCCACGATCCCGTCAACCTCTCTAAGCAGCATATACTCCTCAGTAGTTAAGAAAACGTCTTCAAGAAAATCCTTTAACTCATCAAGCTTTCTACCGATCTCCTCAACCTTCTCTAAAACCGTCTCGCTCAACGGACTTCTCTCAAACATAAGGTGCAGATGCATCTTAATAAAAACTTACCTTCTCTCAAGGAGAATACACTGAAAAATGAAGGGATAAATGGGCAGCGTGCCAAAACAAGAATGCGAAGAAGTACCCAGCCTCTTTAAAGTATGTGTTTAAAGCTCCTGCTGTCCATCCTGGGTTCACACGCAAGCTCGTCACATCCATAGAACAACAAATAGCGTCTAAATAATTAAATTTAAACTTGGTTAATAGGCTCTTATTTGGAAAACTTAACGCACGCTACCGATCTACACTTACCTAAAGTTTATTAATCGCTCGAATATCTTTATTATTCGTGTATTTGGTGAACTTTAAATGGAAACCGAGGAGGAGCTCTAAGAAATTCAAGTTAATCCTTGAAAGCTTCATTAATCAAAGCCGAGGAACACGTCTAGACGAAGAACCTCTCCCGTCCGGTTGAAGATAGCTGAACTAGTTTCAGAGTCGAGGTCAAGTCCATCAATGAACAGGCTTGATCCATCTGAGCGGTTGACTTCAATCCGTGCTGGACCTGAACGATGAGCAACAACCGGCACCTGGCAGATCGTGAACGCCAACGTATCCTTCTCCAGCCTAATACTCTGTTGTCGTCCCTCGGTATCAAAGTATTGGAATACTCTTCGACCCGTCAGAAACTCGCTGAGATTAACTAGACGAGGCTGAAAACTCAGTTTCCCGTTTTCGACAAGCACCCCCGTCTCGCCCAACCTGGATATGATGTCCTCCTTGACTTGCCCCGTCATGCCTGGTTGCTGTACTCCAGCAAAGCCAGGTGTGTGAGAGTATGGATCAATGGGAAAGGCACCATACAGCTCTGGCGACTTATGTACACCTATCCCCTCGCGTATGTTGTAATAATGGTCCTTGAGGCGCTTAATAGCTTCATTCTCATTTCTACGTATTGCTTGAATTAACACTTCTTGAACCGACAGAAGTAGCTTCGACACCATGTGCCAGTAAATACATCCAAGACCCTCATACTTGAAGAATGTTGTCGAGCGCCCCATGAAGGAATGATGGTCGAACAAATCCTCATACAACTCAAGAATAACCGCCGCTTCCTTATCAACCAGTTCTCCATATTCTTCCCTTGAAGACATCAACGCCTCTCTTAATTCCCTAGCGTTTCGGAAGGCGGCGAAGTGGAGGCCTCCGTTAACATCCTTGATTATAATTCGACGGTCATCGCGCTGCACCATTTCAGCCAGAAGCTTCGATCTTTCGAGCATTAACGCCGGTATGTTATTCTTTTCGAGGAAGCTTGGTAACTGGCGATCAGGATAGAGGATATAGCTGTTCTGATCAGCCCGGTAGAGGCTGCTCCTTCTGAGGGAATCCAGCAGCTCGACGGCTTCTTGCGGAGAGAGAATGCCTGAACTGAGTACGGCCACCTGTCCCTCCAACATCTCGGGAAGACGGCGGATACTAATCTTGTTTCCCTTTATTTTTATGAGATTGTATGAGTGGAATAATCCATCGTCTCGCCGATTTGCTTTAATCGAGTGGTCGACGTGTTTGAGCACGGTGGTGCAAAAGTCGCGTATCTCCTCAGCAGTTATTGTCTCAGTTTTCCCTGAAAAACCCCTAGCATAAAAATTGGTTCGATAACGGCTTCCCGCCTCACCTAACGCGTCTAGAACAGTTTTACGGTCCTCATCGGAGACCTGGGCCTTAAGCAAGGAGAGGTATTGTTTTAGAATGGTGGATACTTGTCGGAACATTTCTGCAACTTCAACCGAGACTTCAAATACGCTTGTTTCAGATTCTTCAAACAGGCTTAGACAGAAAGCTAAAAAGCGGCGCAGGTAGCAGAGCGTCACCACTGATACTCCATAGCCGACTAGAGCATTATTCGCATCATTCCATTCTGGTCTTTGCGTGTTCATCCAGATTCCTGCTTCAGGAATATAGTTTGAAAGCTTAGCAAGCAATAGGACGAGTAGCTTCTCAGTCAGGTTAACATGATGGATTCCACCATCTTTACCCAGTACAAACTTACCATCCATTCCTAGTGCAGCTACACGCTTCTGGACCTCGCTGTCAAGGTCGGCGTCGAACTTTATTGTGTTACGCGGATCCTTCAACAATTCTTCATAAGGCTTAATTCTGTAGGGAACATTAGCATATGTAAATACGCGGCGAGACAAGAATTTTCTAAGCATGCCTGGATGATACCGCATTGATACCTCCATTAGCTTCAATAGGTAGATTACTTGGTGATCACCCCAATAGCCGAAGGATGCCCAAGGACTATAGGGAGCAGGCGTCTCCCACTCGAAGCCATCCCGCGTAACACGGTAGGGATTGTACCCGTCTGAAGTAGATGCATCGACAAACTTAAAGATCATGCTTTCCGCATAGCATGGAAAAGAAAGTGCTAATGCTTCCCAATTCTGAAAAATGTCCCGCCAATTCCCTTGATAGTTGAGAACTTTATTTCCATACTCGTCTTTCACCTCGATTGAAAACATGTTCCAAGGCCTGCTGGGATCGCCGTGACGACGACTGAAGGTTAACGGCAGATACTCGTACACTAGCCTTTCAAGATCCGGGTCCCGCTGTTCTTGCACGATGGCGAGCAGGTGGTTATGAGAAATCTTCTCAGGCAAAGTATTTAGAAGGCTGCTGTGCTTCTGAATTACGTTACGATTGGCTTTCGCGATGAAAGATGTGAGGTCGGAGCGAGATATCCAGTAGCCTTCATCTGGAATCCCTCCGCGCATCACGTTGAAGAGCGTGTTAGAATAGTGTCGGCATGTGTTAAGCTCGTCTTCGGAAACCTGAAGACCATCAGCGCTAGCTACAATTCTTACAAGGTTTTGAGTCCCCTTCTTAACGTCTTCCTCTATTTCAAAGCTTAGGTTCTTCTTCTTTTTGAGGAGAGAAATAAGTTCAATAACATTTGTTATATCTTGGTTTACATCAGCTATAATGTACCATTTCCTCCAGTCGTTTGGAGAAAGTATTAGCTGAGCGTTTATAAAGTATGCTCCACGTCTTCCACGTATAATTTTTTCTTCATCGACGAAATGCTCTCGGCGAAACCGGTCAAGCTGCGACGCAGAGAGAAGCCTCCTTATAGGTTCGAGCCCTTCAGACCAGACGACTGTCGCCTTAAGAGCCTCGCTTGGCTCAGGAGTATCGCCAGGAATGGAGCCAAGCCTGAATAATGCTAAACCCGTTTCCCCGTTCAGTTCATTCAACTTGTATCCGTCGACTAAAGTACTGTACTCCAGCTGAAACCTTCGCGTGACTCCGTAGGGAAGTATGTTTTGAATACCATCAAGCAGATTAACGCTGACCTGCTCGACACCTTGGTTAACCAGAATGCTACGTTTAACGAAACCGAATCGATCACTAGTCAGCCATGCATAAGAGAAACGGAGTGAAAGATCCCAGTTTATCTCCTCGAAAACAAGCTTGTTGCCAAAAACGCTTTTATAAAGGTTCCGAGTAACCCTGTATAGGCCACTATGTCTTTGCGAAAACGGTTCCCATAGGAAGGTTTTACCGCCATTAGTGGCGAGGATAATTGTCTTGCTGCCTGTCTGGTCTTGGCCATCATGAATACGGTCGTCCGTGTAGTATGGAAAGAGCGCGTGGTCAGGGTCTCTACGGCCAGCTGTGAGGGCTCCATTACTAGAAATGAATAGCCAATGGTTTGAGTCACTAACTATACTCATTAAAAATGGCGGCATAGCGTCATAGTTTGAAATACGGTAGAAGCGTTCTCCATCGATTTCGATAAAACCGCCCTCAACACGGCTTGAACCAGACTTTACAGGTGCGTCTCCGACAAAGCTTATGTGCTCCCTCATTTCTTGCGATAGAAAAATTGCGATGCTTGTTTAAAAGGCTTACATGCCACCATTATAGCGCGCTATTTGTCGCTTAGGGCTAGTTCTATTCATTCAGCGATGGTTTTCTTCGATGAGGGTCAATATTAAACAGGCCTCATCAGTCTACCCTGAGTTCCTTGCGAGAGCAGGAATTGATTCAATCTCTATTAATTCTGTTGTCGCAGTCTTCGCAAGCATTGGGTAGAGGATGATGATTGGTAAAGCTCTAGGACAGTTAAGGTTGACCCTCGCTGGATCTGTCTGGCCTTGACGGAGAGTTAAAAGTTCTTCAACCATGCGTTTTCCATGCCTGAACTCAAGCCCATAACAGAGGTTTCAGAATTAAGCGCGCGCTAAGTGTTCAGAGGCTCGTATGAGCTTGGTTTCTACCCATTCATGGGCCTTTGCCATTTCGCCAACAGTAGGCCTCATTCTTCTAAGAGTAGATGTGTTTAATATATAAAGCCTATCGACGGATGGTTTGCAGCGTTCCGCAACCATTTCTCCTAGTATTATTCAAGGTAAGCTTTCAAACCGCCCGTTGAAAAACGGAAGGGTTCTCGTTTAATGGCCTAAGCCTATAAAAGCGATGGCTGAAGAGCGTGCGCTACTGGTATGCTGGAAGTAAACAGTTCTAACACTTCTGTTTCGACTTCAATGACACTCATTAGGAAGATTATTGGGGGAGACGAGAAGGCTCTTGCCATTTATGTTGCAAAACCTTATCTAGCGCGCGCCGCAACGGGAAAGAGAAATGCGCAACCAGCGGGGCGACACCCCGTCTATAGAGGTTGTTGACCGCATACCTGTTGAATTCGTGATGGAGGAGCTGCTCGGAAGCATGGGCGTCGGAAGGCTGAGGGACAGGAAGAAGGAGATTGAATCACTTATAGATAAAAGCCGTAGTCTCATAGAGCCTAGGGCAGTATATGCGTTCACCAGGGTTCTGGACATGAAGGGCGACGAGGTTCTCTTGGAGAGCGGCCACACGTTGAAAAGCGTTATACTCGGAGATGTCCTGACGCGTGGACAGAAGGTTGTGCCTTACGTAGTCACCATAGGGCCTAAACTCGAGGAGGAGGCCTCCAAGCTGGGAGTGTCGAACGTCTTCGGAGCATTCGTCTTGGAAAAGGTTGGAGACTATGCTGTGAGCAAGGTCAGCGTTCAACTGGGACGCCTCGTCGAGAGTAGGCTTGGGACACTGGTCTCGAGCTTCGGACCAGGCACCGGCTCCGGCAAGCTTTTCGGGATCGAGCAGCAGAGGGTAATCTTCAGCATCTTAAACCCGCCGGAGAACATAGGTGTCCGCCTCACACCCCGCTGCCTGATGGTTCCGAGGAAATCTGTCTCCGGCGTGTTAGCTGCGACGCCAAAAGAGTACGTCGCCTGCCAGTATTGTCCTAGAAAGGAGTGTGAATCCAGGAGGAGGCCTTTCCTCGGCGAGTATATTCCGACCAGGTGTAGACACGCAGATTAGACGGGAAGAATTGAGAATTCACAGTGAGCTTTCATATCTTGAGTTGGTTACTCGTGTAGGAAGCGCGCTGTTTTTATAAAAAGTTTAACCTATAGTATGCCTGCGAGTGGAATTCTATGAGTGAAATTATGGCGGTTAAGGTTTCCCGAGAGCTAAAGATATAAAAGCTCTTAAGAAGGAGGTGAACTGGCCTGAGGAAATAAGGCGTTTCATAGAGGCGAAAGTAAGAGATAGAGGCCAGGAAACAATAGAGAGAATTACAAGAGAAATAGAGAATACTGAGGGGGTTCCGAAGGGGTTCACCTTAATGCTGGTGAGAGAGGATCGGAGACATTGATACCACGGTTATAGCTGCCTACGTTCTAAAGGAACCTGGTTGGGAAAAACTGACTGACCTACTTATGCATGCAGTTACAGTTGACATCGCGGTCAAAGAGTCTCTGAACGCTATTTGGAAAACCTATGCGAGAGACCGTATAAGCGAGGAGAGTGCTAAGGCTAAGGCCCTTTTAGAATTAGCGGAATCAGGCTTAGAAATTGTGGATGAAAAAAGCTTTTCAAAAGGGCTTTTGAGATCGCGTTTTCTGAAAACTTATCAGTATATGATGCCCTCTTTCTAGCCTTGGCAGAAAGCAGGGACGCCACGCTCTACACATTAGATGAGGAGCAGGCTAAGAAAGCCGGGAAGCCTGCGATAAGAGTCAAGGTAATAGAATGATTAAACAGGCTGGCGAAATTTTTTGTTTAACCATGCGTAGGCTTTTAACGCATGCTAGTGTTCTATATGAATTGGAATATTTCTCTGAGACTCGTGACGGTTCTTAAGCTGTGGCTCTTGCTTGCTTCGCCGACTTTCCGCTGAATAAGTATGGGGGTTATGCCCACTCCCTCCGCCCCCATATAGTCATCGTCAATCTTGTCCCCGATGAACAGGGCTTCTTCAGGCTTAACCCCCAGTCTTTCAAGAGCATACTTGAAAGCCTCTGGATGAGGCTTAACTCTTCCAATAGTGTCTGCCCCAACTATAACGTCGAACAGGTCCTTCTGGAGACCTGCTTTCCCCAAGATAGCATAGATATCCGCTTCATACCCTGTTGAAACAAGCCCCGTCTTTAAACCCATCTTCCTCAGCTTAACAAGCGTTTCCTCAGCATCAGGATAGGCTTCGCAATCCGCGTGTTCAAACCACCGCGCTGAAACCTCTCCGGCAAGCTTCTCACACCCTGGGATTCTGAGGTGTTTTAGAACATGCGAATCCCACAGGCTCCAGTACTCTCGATAAGGGATTTTCCCGTAGAGCGAGCGATAACTGGGAGAGCTGAACTGCTCATCAGTCCTTGCTAGCGCTTCCCTTATTTCTTCAATAGGCCGGTCAATCCCCAGTGAATACAATACTCTTTTAAACACGATTTCCGGCACCCATATTTTAACCAGGGTTTCACCAAGATCGAACAAGACTGTTTTAACCTTCATGAAAGCAATCCTCTGCTAGCCTTATGGGAGGCCAGCGGCTTATATCTTTTTAAACACGAAAAAA
>FMJZ01005602.1_pt1 | contig 14466 bp, 11 predicted proteins | sample 1987881 | NCBI WGS metagenome assembly FMJZ01 (sample SAMEA4378227, study PRJEB15110) | soil metagenome | biome: soil; feature: Field; material: Soil | place: India | collected 2015-03-11 | depth 0 m | reverse complement strand
ATCAAAGTGGAAATTTCCCCTTGGCTGATTTTGTGCACCTTTCTCCTCGCCCTCTTCATCGCCTTCAGCAAAAGAAGGCACGAGTTGATTTTAATGGGCAACAATGCTAATGCGATTCGGTCGGTTTTGGGAGAATATTCGCCACAACTTTTGGATATGTTCATCGCCGTCACTGCGTCTATGACAATAATGGCTTATTCGCTTTACACTTTCACAGCACCTCACATTTTGTTGGGCGACAAGAGAGAACCTTGGTTGATGGTCACGATTCCGTTAGTCGTTTACGGTATCCTGCGTTACCTTTATTTGGCTTACCAAACTGACACCGCTGGCGCTCCTGAGCAGATGCTTCGCGATAAAGCGTTTGTTATAAACCTCGTCTTTTGGGCGTTGACAGTGTTTTTACTTGGTTGGTTAGCTCGTTGAACAATTGACCCCTACCATCAAAGTTTCACCAAACCTGTACATTTAGCATGAAAAGTGCCATAATCATCAGCGGAGGCGTTTGGTCATGGAAGAGATGAGGTTTTGGGTTCAACGAGTCTATATGCAACTTGGAAGTCGCTGGGAGCCAGCAGTTGATGTTTGTGAGGACGATGAAGCCTATTACATCATTGTTGAAGTTGCAGGCTTGGACAGGCAAGATTTTGAAGTTAAGTATCTTCCCAATGGAACACTCGTCGTTCGTGGGGCACGCCGACCACTGAACATAGGTTCCGTCCAATGTCTTGTCCTTGAAATCCCGTATGGGACTTTTGAGCGTCACATTGCTTTGCCAAGTTCTATTGACTCAGACGGCATAACGGCGGAATACCATGCAGGTTTGCTACTTGTTCGCGTTCCAAAAAAGCCGCCTTTGGAACGAGCAAGGGTAATTCCAATTAAGCCTTAACGAAGGTGAGGCGCTGTGCGGGTAGGAGACTTGATTTTAGTCACTTTGTTCGTCACAACCTTTGTGACCCTTTGGGCATGGACGGAGACAAACCAAAAAGTGGCAGTACCATCACAACAATGGGTCACCCATATGGCAAACTACTGTAAAGACCTCTCCAATTCTTTTAAGCGACTTGGAAGTTACCACAAAGAACTGGCAAAGCAAAATCGTCAAGCGAAACAAAAGCGACTATCAGAACTTCACGAAGAACTCGCCAAGGAACAAGAACGAGTTTCTGACAGTCTTAACAGATTGCGAAAGACATACGAACGATTGGCGAAAGAACTGAGTCGGTGAACCACAAGGGGGGAAGAGAGTGTTTGTCCCAGAGGAGTTAAGTCAACTGCCGACCGAATTGCCAGTTGTGGCTTTGCGGGAGTTCGTAATCTTCCCATTGATGATCACGCCCTTGAAAGTCGGGAGACCAAAAAGTGTCAAGGCAGTTGACGCTGTCGCCGCTGACCCAAGGATATTCATCACCGTAATGCAGAAAGACAAGGAGATTCAAGACCCGAAGCCACCAGACGAACTTTACCAAATTGGGACTCTGGTTAGCATCATGAGGATGATGAGGTCTCCCAATGGAGAGATTCAGTTGTTTGTTCGTGGGATTGCTCGGGTTCGCGTTGAAGAGTGGACGCAAACTGAACCTTACCTGAAAGCACGCTACTCAATCATTGACGAGACAATTGAACCAACCGTTGAGGTTGAAGCCTTGGTCAACACCGCCAAAGACATGTTCCGCCAAATGGCACAATTGTCACCTCAGATACCCGAAGAAGCAATGAATTTTGTGGCTTCAATTACCAACCCGGCTCACATCGCTGACCTTTTGGTCACCGCTTTGAACATATCCATGCAAGAACGCCAACGCTTCTTGGAGATGACTGACCCCGTCCAACGGCTCCGTGAACTCATCCCGCTCCTCTCTCGTGAGATTCAAGTCTTGGAGTTAACACAAAAAATTCAGGAGCAGGCAAGACAGGAACTTGACAAGACACAGAGGGAGTTCATCTTGAGACAACAACTTCGTGAAATCCAAAAGGAACTTGGAGAAACCCCAGAAGCCGAGGTTGAAGAATTGCGCCAAAAAATTGAGGAAGCGGGAATGCCCGAAGAGGTCAAAGAAACTGCATTGAGGGAACTTGACAGGCTCTCAAAAATGCATCCAGCGGCAGCTGAATATACCGTCAGCAGAACCTACCTTGACTGGCTCATAAGTTTGCCTTGGAACAAGGTTACCGAAGATAACCTTGACATAGCCAACGCAAAGCGGGTTTTAGATGAAGACCACTACGACCTTGATGATGTTAAAGAAAGATTGCTTGAGTTCCTCGCAGTCCGAAAACTCAAGCAGGATACGAAAGGACCGATTTTATGCTTTGTTGGTCCGCCAGGTGTCGGCAAGACGAGTTTGGGGCAAAGCATTGCCCGCGCTTTGGGGCGCAAGTTCGTCAGAATCAGTTTGGGTGGCGTGCGGGATGAGGCCGAAATTCGCGGTCACAGACGAACTTATGTTGGAGCGTTGCCTGGGCGAATAATTCAAGGCTTGAGACAGGCTGGGACGAAAAACCCTGTTTTTATGCTTGACGAAGTTGACAAATTGGGCTTTGACTTTCGCGGCGACCCAGCGGCGGCGCTCCTTGAGGTTCTTGACCCTGAGCAAAACCACAGTTTCGTTGACCATTACCTTGATGTGCCTTTTGACTTGTCACAGGTTCTTTTCATCTGCACCGGCAACATCACCGACACAATTCCACCAGCGTTGCTTGACAGAATGGAAGTTATACGCCTGCCAGGTTACAGTCACGAGGAGAAGTTGCAAATTGCAAAGCGCTACCTTATACCTCGCAACCTGAAGGAACACGGCTTGACTGAAGAAAACCTTGAGTTCACCGATGAAGCGCTGTCAATGATTGTCAAGCAATACACGAGGGAGGCAGGAGTACGAAATTTGAACCGTGAGATCGCCAATGTTTGCCGAAAGGTGGCAAGGCGGGTTGCAGAAGGCAACACAGAAAAAGTCATCGTGACCATCGGAAACCTCGCTGAGTTTCTCGGTCCACCAAAGTTCATTGAAGAAATTGCTGAACGGAAACCTCAATTGGGGGTAGCGACGGGATTGGCTTGGACGCCCTTCGGCGGCTCAGTTCTGTTCGTTGAAACGACAAAAATGCCGGGCAAAGGTTCGCTCACTATCACGGGTTACTTGGGCGAAATCATGAAAGAGTCCGCTCAAGCAGCTTTGAGTTATGTCCGTTCCCGCTCGGAACAACTGGGAATCCCAGAAGACTTCTTCAGTAAACACGACATCCACATTCATGTCCCAGCAGGTGCTATTCCGAAAGACGGACCATCAGCAGGAATCACAATGGCGACTGCGTTAGCAAGTTTGGCAACCGAGCGACCTGTTAGACACGACGTAGCCATGACAGGTGAAATTACTTTGACAGGAAGGGTCTTGCCTGTTGGTGGCATCAAGGAGAAAGTTTTGGCGGCGAAGGAGGCAGGCATAAGGGAAATCGTCTTGCCTACTCAAAACGAAAAAGACTTGGTTGAAGTCCCAGAACATATCCGAAATGCCTTGCACTTCCACTTCGTTGAAAACATGGACGAGGTTTTGGAAATCGCGTTGTTGCCCGCACCCGAAGTTGAAACCGTCGGTGTCAAGAGTTGATAAACTAACCTCAAAGGAGAAGTCAAAAAGCACGGCTGAGTTGCGACCGTGAAAGCACCGAGAAAAAAACTTTACTTTGCGATTTTCGCTCCGAGACAGGATTGATGGAGGCAAATTGGATGGGGCGAACTGATGCTTTTTGGCGCCTCTTGACTTTCTTTCGCCCTTATTGGAGACGAGTGGTCACCTGCGTGCTGCTCATCGGAGCAGCGGAAGGGCTTAGGTTTTATTTCATTTGGTTGACCCAGCACCTATTGAGACCGCTGATTGAGTCGGGTATTCGCGTCAGGGAAGGTGATTGGCTTATTAGTGCAGTTCAAAAAGCGTTTCATTGGTTCTTCACTGATGCATCCCCAAGGCTCACTTTATTAGCGGCGGTTTGCCTTGTTGGGGTAGTAATTGCTGTCTTGAGGGCAGCACTTTCCTTCGCCCACACATTCCTCGCCAACAACATCGCTCAAAAAGTCGTTTTGGACCTGCGCCGTCGGCTTTATTCCCACCTTCAACTGATGCAACCTTCTTTCTTTGAGCACGAAAGGACAGGCCAACTTTTGGCAAGGGTAATCGGCGATGTCGCTGCTTTGCAATCCCTCGTCACCATCGGGATTGAAGACTTGGTATCCACGCCAATTCTTATCCTCGGTTCGTTGGTTTTGATGATCGTCATTAGCCCACCATTGACAATTATCTCACTGCTTTTACTTCCCCTTGTCGGTTGGCTCATGTGGCGGTTGGGCAAACGGTTGAGAAAAGCATCTTACGAGACACAAGTTGCTTTGGGTAACTTGACAGTATTGCTACAGGAAAGTTTCAGCGCCATCAAACTCGTCCAAGCCTTCGGCGCTGAGGAACAGGCGTTGAATCAATTTGACCAAAGAAATCGGCGAGTCTATCAACATGCGTTGAGAGCAATTCGGCTCAGGACTTTGCTTTCGCCTTCTGTAGAATTGATTGGGACATTGGGGGTCATTGCGGGTGTGTTCGTTGGTGGCATCTTCGTCATTCAAGGTTGGCTTCACCCAGAAAGTTTGCTGGCTTTCATGATTTACTTTTACACCCTGGCATCAAGCATACGCAAGTTAACCCAAATTCAAACAGTTCGTGAACAAGTTGCCGGCGCTGCGGAAAGGATATTCCAGGTTCTTGATGTTCAACCTGAGATAACTGACGCTCCCGACGCAATTGATTTGCCAACGGTAAGGGGAGAGATTGTCTTTGAAAATGTTCATTTCCGATACCCAAACGGGGACGAAGTTTTGCGGGGTGTGAGTTTCAAAATCCGACCTGGTGAAAAAGTCGCAATCGTCGGTCCAAGTGGCGTTGGAAAAACAACCATCGTCATGCTCCTGATGAGGTTTTACGACCCGACGGAAGGGAGAATTTTGCTTGACGGTTATGATTTGCGAAAAATCCGCTTGCGTTCGTTAAGACAACACATTGGGTTGGTCCTGCAAGACACTTTCGTCATTGATGGGACAGTCCGCGAGAACATCACTTTGGGCAACCCAGATGCAACTGAAGACGAGATTGTTGAGGCTGAGAAGTTGGCTAATGCTCACGATTTCATTCAACGGTTGCCGGATGGATACGAAACTTGGGTTGGCGAAGGGGGCGCATTTCTTTCAGTCGGGCAAAGGCAAAGAATCGCCTTGGCGAGAGCGATGCTGAAAAAACCTGCAATTTTGGTTCTGGATGAAGTGACTTCCCACCTTGATGCGGAAAGCGAGGCAGCCATCCAGCAGGCTATTGAACAAGCAATGCAAGGACGAACCATTATCATCATTGCCCACAGGCTCGGCACGGTCAGAAACTCTGACCGAATCCTCGTTTTGCAGGACGGTCAAATCGTTGAGGAAGGACGGCATGAAGAATTAGTCGCCGCCGACACATATTATCGCCGCCTTTACGAATTGCAACGATGAAAATTTCTTCACCTTTCTGTCGGCACGCATTAAACCCATTGCCCTGTATTTTCGGCTTTGATGTTGAACACAACAATAAGGAGGCAGGAAGATGGCTAAAGTTTTAGTGATTGGAGGCACAGGGCTAATCAGCACGGCTATCGTTAATCAACTCGTTGAGCGAGGGGACGATGTAACTGTTTTCAACCGTGGCAAAACCGAACCAAGAATCCCAGCAACTGTCAAGCGAGTTTACGGTGACCGCAAAGATTACGCAAATTTTGAAAACCGCATGAGGGAACTTGGTACTTTTGATTGCGTGATTGACATGGTTTGTTATGTGCCAGAAGATGCCGAAAGCGTCGTCAGGGCATTTCGCGGTCGGGTTGGGCAACTGATTTTCTGCAGCACAGTGGATGTCTACAACAAGCCTGCTGTTTTCTATCCGTATCGCGAAAATCATCCTCGTCAGGCAGCGAGCGATTACGGACGGAATAAGGCGAAGTGTGAGGACATATTGATGGAAGCACATGAACGGGGCGAATTCAAAGTCACGATAATTCGCCCGGCACATACCTACGGTGAGGGAGGAACACTGATCCACACTTTCGGTTGGCGAACTCACTACCTTGACAGAATCAGGAAAGGCAAACCTGTCATTCAACACGGTGACGGAAATTCCCTTTGGGTCGTCTGTCACATTGACGATGTTGCTCTTGCTTTCGTGAACGCAATTGGCAATGAACGAGCCTACGGAAAGGCTTACCACACGACTGGCGAAGAATGGCTCACTTGGAACCGATACCTTGAAGTCATCGCTAAGGCAATGGATGCACCGAAACCACAAATTGTGCATATTCCTACAGACTTGTTGGCGAAACTCGTGCCCGACCGAGTTTACTGGACAGTCGTTAACTTCCAATACAGCAATGTTTTTGACAACACCGCAGCAAAAGAAGATTTGAACTTCCGCTACACTATCCCGTTCCTTGAAGGAGCGCGCCGAACAATCCGCTGGCTTGAAGAACACGGACGAATTGAAGATTGTTCAAACGACCCCGTCTACGATTGGATTATTGAAATGTGGGAGGGGATGACTTGCCAGATAGCTGCAGAACTCAAAAAGTGTATGAACCAATGACCATCTTGCCCCCAACAGTTTAGCCTTCTTGTGCGACTTATAATTGCTTAAACTGAAAAATCTCGCTATAATTTCACTGGGGCGAGGAGTGGCGCTGACCAAAGGAGGTTTTTGAATTGTCCGCAGCGACTTGGTTTTCTTCGTTTTTCAGTAAGCGGAGAGAGCCAGGGGTGTTAATCGGCCACACTGATTGGGTGAACGCCACTGCGTTTTCACCTGGTGGGCAATTTTTGGTTTCTGGAGGTAAAGACAGAACTGTTAGGCTCTGGAGGTTAGACAGTTGCCAACAAGTTTGGATGGTTACTGGTCATGCCGATTGGGTTAAAACTGTTGCTTTCTCCCCCGTCGGTCAACTAATCGCCTCAGGGAGTGGTGATAAAACTGTCAAGATTTGGTCAGCAAAGAATGGAACGCTCGTCAGTGTTCTGACTGGGCACACCGATTGGGTTAACTCTGTAGCTTTTTCACCGTTTGGAATATGGCTTTTATCGGGCAGTGCTGATAAGTCGGCGATACTTTGGAGCACTGAGAACTGGGAGCGAGTGAAAGTTTTCACCCACATCAGCCTTGTTTACGCTGTCGCTTTTTCACCAGATGGGACATTGATAGCGACAGGCACTTACGATGGGACGGCGAAAATTTGGAAACTCCCGGATGGGGAGTTAGTTTTGGTGCTGCCTGAGCATGGCGATTGGGTTCGGGGATTGGCTTTTTCTCCCGACGGGAAAATTCTCGCCACTTATTGTTGGACTGACACGATAAGGTTTTGGCTAATCCCAGAGGGTAGGTTAGCGTCATCTATAACTCTTCCGAAAGAGGCGATTACAACCATCGCTTTTTCCCCTGACGGGCGAACATTAGCGATAGGCACACACAGCGGTGCAATCTACCTCTGGGACATAGCAGCTGAGAGAGTAACGCACATCGTTCAAGGACACAACAACCATGTCTCCTCGGTGGCATTTTCCCCTGATGGAAAGCGGTTGGCATCAGGAAGTCGTGACAAGAGCATTCGTATTTGGAAGGTAGGGGACGAGGCCCTGACCCCTTAAATTTCCTCAAAGACGGCGACAAACTTACTAAGTGGGATGAACGATGGCTGACCGCATGAATGCTATTTACTGGCTCGGTTGGTATCTTTGCCGTTTTCTTGCCCTTAGGTTCTGTAAGTTGAGAGTGGAAGGGGCAGAGCGACTGCCGATGGAAGGAGGAGTTATTATCGCTTCCACCCACACTGCAACTTTAGACCCTGTGATTTTGGGATGCTCGTTCCCTCGTCCCTTGACTTTCATGGCGAAAGAGGAACTTTTCCGGTTTCCGCCTTTCGCTGCCCTAATCCGAACCTTAGGAGCATTTCCGGTAAGGCGTGGTGAACCAGACAGGCGAGCATTGCGCAAAGCGGTCACCCTTTTAAGGCAAGGACACTGTCTCGTCATATTCCCTGAAGGAACGAGAAATCCCGATTGGCAATTGCGCCAACCAGAGTTAGGCGTGGCTTTATTGGCAGAATGGACCAAAGCGCCAGTTTTACCCGTCGCAATTTTAGGAAGCGAGTTTTTGATGCCAAAAGGAAAATTCTTTCCAAGACCTGCACAATTACAGGTGAAAGTCGGAGAATTGCTTTGGTTTGAAGGGGACGGAAAGCGTGAGTCTTTGCAAACCTTCGCTTTAAAAGTTATGAAAGTCATTTCCGAACTATCGGGACGACCCTTGGCATTGGAAAGGAAAAAACTTGAAGCGCTGTCAAGGCGCTTTTAGGAAAACCACAGGCAAAAGCGGGGGAGAGAAGGCAATGGAACGGAAGAGCAGATGTTTTTGGACAGGCTTGACTTTGCTAATGCTCACAGCCGTTTCTTCCTACTCTCAGGAACTTTGGGTGCTTGAGGATTTTGAGCAGGGCGTTAAGCAATGGTTCATTCAAACGAAGCAAAACGAAGAGACAGGATTGCCTATCGTCCTCTTGACAACTACTTCCCTAACTCCACCAGAAGGGGGAAAAGGGTCAGGATTGTTCATTTGGAGACGGGCTGAAAGAGGCGAGTGGGGCAGGTTCGTCTTCCCCTTGGATGGAACTCAACTTTCAGCGAAGAAATCCAAAGGCTTGACTTTTTGGTGGGTAGGGGATGGCAGCCAAGTTGCGGTCAATTTTGTCCTCGTCACTGAGCGGCAGGGAGTAGAGCGGTTCTTCAGAGTTCAACTTTCACCCCCTAACACTTGGCAACAAGTCCACCTTGGTTGGGATGCTTTCCGCGATGAAGAAGGCACTCCTGTAACCGTATTCGTCCGGTACTTGAAAGAATTGAGAATGGAGCGGCTTGGACCCTTCCAACCTTTTTTCTTCGTCTTAGATGAATTGGCGACCGAGATTGAGGCACCTGCTGTGCCGAGAGTGAGCGTCCGGGCAGTTGTGGATTTCCAACAAGAGCAGTTGACAAATTTGCTTCGGTGGGGTGCTTGTTGGGATGAGAAGGCGATTTCATTACTTCAAAACCCAAGCATCAGGAAACGCATCGCCGATTTGAAGTTAGGATGGGCAAGGCTTTTTGTCAATGACTTGGCGGCACCCAGAGATTTTGAAACTTCAGCGAAATTGGTTCAATCTTGGGCTATTCAAATTCAACGGCTCAACATGGTTCCCGTCGTTACCCTCTCGCCATTGAAACCAGAAGACCTACCTTCTGGTGCGTTTCAGCAACAAGTGACTTTTTGGGTTCAGAGGTTATTGCCGACGGTGAAACTTTACGAGTTGTTTCAACGACCTTCCGAACCACCACTTCAACTGCGTCCAGAGACTTTGTCAATTTACTTCTCAGCCTTGAGAGAAGCAGTGAAACAAATCTCTCCAACGCTTCAGGTGGGAGGTTGGGGAGAGCGAGGGGCATGGAGGGAAAAATTGCAGTTACTTTTTGCGAGAGCGCCCCGACCCGACTTTTTCACTCTCCATTTTTACGGTGCACATAACGCCAGTGTAAGTGACGAGGAATTGATGAGAGCGGCTCGCGAGACCGTAAGTTCAGATTTGCCGGACCAAATCCCACTAAATAGGCTTGACGATTGGTTGAGACAGATTTATCCCCCATCAGGTATTCCACTCCAAGTAACCGAATGTGCCCCTAACTCAATTCGAACTAAGGATGGGAAACCTGCTGATGAAAGGGTCTACAATGCTTTTGGGGCATCGTGGCTTGCAGCCTTGTTCGTGCAAATGACAGGAAAATGCGAAACATTGGTGCACTACAAACTTGCAGGCGATGGATGGGGACTTTTGGATGACTCAGGAACTCCCCAGCCAATTTATTGGTCAGTTTGGACTTGCAACACTTACTTCCCGACAGGAACAACCTTAGTGACCTCTGCGACCAATTTCGCACCTTTGCTAATTCTCGGCGGAAAGACACCAACCGCAAACAATGTCCTTTTGGTGAACACAAGTCCAAATGTTGTGGACGTCCATTTGGAAGCCGTGGGGTTAGGACGGGTGCGGACTATTCGGGTGAGGGTTTTGCAAGGTCTTGACACCCCAAGTTACACTGAATTGCCACCGAGTTCTTTTCTCAAGGTTCGGATTCCTGCCTACGGCGTTGGAGTAGTGCAATTCGTCCCTTGATATGGCATAATGTCAATGATTTCCTTGAACCCTTCCCACCTTCGGAGGTGGGTGTGATGCAGCAACCAGTAGGCACATCAATGGCTCAACAACAACCGACACTGATGTGGCGGTGCCCACAGTGTGGGCTCATTTTCACCCCGCAACCGAAAACCGTTCGTTGTCCGAGATGTGGGGAGAACTTGAGGAAATGTCGCTACTGTAAATTCGCCGACACAGTGACTTGGGAATGCACTAACAACCGAATCCGATTCACTTTCGGCGACGAAACAGGTCGCTTCCACATTCCCGAACCAGACCATTTTTGGGCTTGCTCAGAAAACCTCCCAAACCTCCAACCTCCAATATGGCAAGTTGCACTGGCAAATCCAATAACCAGAGCGTTAACTTGGGGGGCAGCAATTGCTGTCTTCATGCTCGTTGTTTTCCGCTTCTTTGTCCTTCCTGCTGTCGGACCATCTGAGGTGCTGGAAACGGCATTAGTATCGGCTCAGACAATTTTAGCGAGAAATCAATACACTGTTGGTGAACCGATCCCCTTGCTCCTCGTTGTCACCAATGCCGAGCGAGTCCCGTTAGACCCTTGCGTTGTTATTTTGAGAGGCGAGATAGTTGAAAATGCGGAGGTGAGAACTCAACCCACTACCATTTACCCCCCTCAGAGAACGGATAGAAGCATCAGGTTAACTTTTCCCGGTTTGGCGTCACTGCAATCCTTAACAGCGTGGATTTACTTGACACCTTGGGGGGCTCAGCGAGGAACTTACGAGTTGACAATTGATGTCTACTGTGGTGGTTACAGGGCAACTGTTAGTCCGCAAAGGTCGTTCCGCGTGACAATCCGTTGAACCTGCTCCTTCTTCGGGAGAACCATGCTAAGTAAAGTCCTAAAGCACTTGCCTCATCGGTGTCAGTTGTGAACCTGAAATAGTGAGCGCCCACTTGCCCGCACTTCTCCCTGCATTCTTTCAAAAACCTTTCAACCCTCTGCCTGTATGCCGAACGCAAACTTTCTGGGTCAGCTGGTAAGTGAGCAGAGGTTTCCATGTCAACGAACATTGAAGGCAGCGTGAAAGGAAGTCGTAACTCATCAGGGTCAAGAATATGAAGCACTAAAATGTCGTGACCGCTACGCTGCAAATAATGCAATGCCATTGACAAAGCTTCATCTTCATCCAACAGATCGGAGAGCACGACCAACAAGCAACGGCGTTTCAAAAACGCTGACAACTCCTCCGTGACGCGACGAAAGTGCGTCGCTCCTTTTGGGTTAACTTGCTCGAGGGCTTCCAAGATAACCCTCAAGTGCGATGAAGACCTTCGGGCAGGAATGAAATTTCTCAACCGTTCACTGAATACCGCTAAACCGATTGCATCTCCTTGCCTCAAAACGATGTATGCAAGCAGAGCCGAAAGTTTCACAGCGTAATCAAGTTTGCTCCCGTTGGTGCTGCCGTAGCCCATAGAACCACTGGCATCAAGCAGCAAGTAGCACCGCATGTTCGTTTCCTGCTCAAACTGGCGGACAAATAATTTGTCAAGTTTAGCGAGTGCTTTCCAGTCCAAATATCTCAAATCGTCGCCAGGGAAATACGGACGATGTTCAGCGAACTCAACGGAGAAACCCCTGAATGGGCTTTTGTGTCTTCCCGTCAAAGTCCCTTCAACTGCTCTGCGAGCCATCAACTCCGCTCTCCCCAGTTTTGTCAGAGCCTCTTTCAGAAACTGCCAAAGCGATTGTCCCATAAATTTGTGCCTCCCTGATCATCAACGCCTTGCTCTCAAAAACTTCCTTTGCAAGCCTGTCTCTTCTTGATTTCTCTCAATGCTTCCCTCGCAACTTCTCGGTCATCAAAAGGTAACTTTTTAGTGCCGATGATTTGATAAGTTTCATGACCTTTCCCTGCGATCAAGACGAAATCTTTTGAACACGCCATCTCAATTGCATGGAAGATTGCTTTTCTTCTGTCTGGCTCAACATGATACTTTGCGCTCGGCACGACTCCAGCGACAATTTGCTCGATGATTTTGATGGGTTCTTCAGTTCGTGGGTTGTCAGAAGTGATTACCGCGTAATCTGCCAACTGGGTTGCAATTCGTCCCATCTCTGGTCGCTTCGTTGGGTCACGGTCTCCGCCGCATCCGAAAACAACGATGACCCTACCTTCAGCCAACTCACGAACTGTCAATAGAACTTTTTCAAGGGCGTCAGGGGTATGAGCGTAATCAACGGCTACCGTGAACGGTTGACCTTCGTCCACGATCTCAAGCCGACCCGGCGGCGCTTTGAAGTTAGGCAAAGCATTCACGATCGTCTCCCATGAGACCCCAAGGTGGCGTGCGACAGCAATGGCAGCGAGGGCATTGACAATGTTGAAACGACCGAGCAAGCAAGTTGATAAGGAGCGAGGGGCGATGGATGGAGGATGGGTTATGACGGAAAATTGAGCCCCTGATGATGAAAGATGCAAATCAACAGCACGATAGTCAGCGCCATCACTGAAACCGTAAGTGGTTTTCGGCGATGAGCACATTGTCAATAACCTTTGACCGTAAGGATCATCAGCGTTAATGAAAGCGTGAAATGACTTGCCGTTCCGTTGGGCAATTTCGGCGTAGTCGGTGAATAACCTTGCTTTCGCCAAGAAGTAACTTTCAAAATCACCGTGAAAATCAAGATGGTCGCGGGAGAGGTTGGTGAAAACGGCAGCATCAAAAAGGATTCCGTCGCTTCGCTTCTGTGCCAAAGCGTGTGAAGATACTTCCATGACAACGAACCTTGCCCCTTCATGACGCAGCCTTGCGAGCCATTGAACAAGTTCAGGAGCATCGGGAGTTGTCTGGTCTGTTTCCCAAGTTTGCCTGCGCCACTTGACTCCGACCGTCCCCAGCACCGCAGCGACTTCGTAAACATTCGGTTCAGCGATAGCAGAAACTTTTGAGTTGCTGAATTCAGCGTTTAGCAAGTGAGCGATCAAATGAGTTGTCGTTGTCTTGCCGTTCGTTCCCGTTACACCAATCACAGTTAACGATTTCGTCGGCTCACCGTAAAAGCGATGACACAACCAAGCCAATGCTTCTCTTGTATCTGGAACGAGCACTAACGGCTTGCCATCGGTAGGAACTTGCCGTTCAGCAACAACAGCGACGGCGCCTCTCTGCAAGGCATCCCTTGCGAAATCATGACCGTCCAATTTTAAACCTTTCAGGCAAACGAAAAGTGAACCCAATTGAACTTTCCGCGAATCATGAACGATGCTTGTCACTTCAACATCGTCCCCAATCAGTTTCGCTGCTGTCAAGTTGACAATTAATTCCCTAAGCCGCATCGCAGTTCACCTTCAAGCGGGTTCTCAAGCAGTTGTTTCACTTATCCTTTTGTTAAGACAATCGTTTGGTTTCTCAAAAGTCAAACAGTTTCGTCAATTGGCATTCCAAGTTCCTCGTAAAGCTTTCGCCGTGCTTGTTTGTCGGCTTCAAGTTCTTTGCGAGCCCATTTGGCGACCTCAGGTGCAATTTCCCTCGGAACGACAATCACGCCGTCATCATCGGCGACAACGATATCGCCGGGACGAACTTTCACTCCGCCACAATTTACCGTTTCATTCAGACCAGCAAATTCAAGCCTTCCAATCACCGTCGTTCTGGCGATGTGGCGAGCCCAGACTGGACAACGCTGTTTTTCAATTTCGTGAGTATCTCGGCAACCACCATCAATGATGACACCGACGATGCCTGCTTTCTTTGCAGCCAGTGCGACATTTGAACCCCAAAATCCGACTTCAAGACCGCTCAAATCAAGGACAAGGACATCACCGGGTTGAGCAATTTGCAGGAACGAATAAGGACACTTTTCGGCATACCAACGCCGTGAATATTCTGCATACTCCTCAGGCGACATCGTTGGGACGACATCGTTGGTTGGGACATATCTTGCCGTTATCGCACGACCGAAAACAGGAACTCCTCGCCAAATGGGTCTAATTGACCTGTCCATTAACCCGACATCACGCAACCCGACTGCATCCATCCCATCAGACACATCGGCAACTCTCAATCCCTCAAACAACCTTGCAACCTCATCCATTAACCTTACCCCCTTCGTTGAGAAATTCACTGCTTTGTTGAATTTCCTTTTCGGCAATCCTTCGTAGAGCGCATCTTCTGATGCGCCGATGTCAACATCAACTGTAGGAGGGGCTTTAG
>FMJZ01023296.1_pt1 | contig 14469 bp, 17 predicted proteins | sample 1987881 | NCBI WGS metagenome assembly FMJZ01 (sample SAMEA4378227, study PRJEB15110) | soil metagenome | biome: soil; feature: Field; material: Soil | place: India | collected 2015-03-11 | depth 0 m | reverse complement strand
GCTTACGAAGCCCGCTGCGCGGGCTGCTGGCCCTCACCCCTGCCCCTCTCCCACACCAGTGGGAGAGGGGAGCGGAGAATTGAGCGTTGAGGCATTGCATAGCGATGAATGGTTGTACTCGATTAAACGTTCTGTCTGCTCTTCAACAAACGCTGGCAGAGGTTGTTGAACGCTAACAGGATATACATCATGATTCGATCGTTCAGTCTTCTCCTCTTCGCGCTCTGGATGTTAACCGCGTGTAGCACACCCCAAGCAACCGCAGCTACTGAGATCACGGTCGCAGCGGCGGCTGATCTCACCCCGGCGTTTCAGGAGATTGGGATGCTGTTTACCGAACGCACCGGCATTCAGGTGGTATTCAATTTCGGTTCGACTGGCCAGCTCGCCCAACAAATCGAGCGCGGCGCGCCGTTTGATGTGTTTTACGCCGCCAACAAGAGTTTTGTCGAAGATCTCGCCGCGAAAGGCATGGTAGATGTATCATCAATGGCCATCTACGCTCAAGGCCGGATCACAATCTGGACGCGGGCCGATCAGCCGTTGCAACCACAACAGCTCACCGATCTGCTCGATCCGGCCTATCGGCGGATTGCAATTGCTAACCCCGAACACGCTCCGTATGGGCAGGCGGCGCGTGAGGCGTTGGAACGGGCCGGAATCTGGGAGCAGATCAAAGACCGGCTGGTGTTTGGCGAGAATGTGGCCCAAACCTTGACGCTGGCCAATACTGGCAATGTCGAAGCAGCGATTGTCGCTCTCTCGCTGAGCGTGCAGAGCAATGGCCATTGGGTGCTGATTCCGGCAGAATTGCATCCCGATTACCCGCTGATTCAGATGGCGGCGATTGTGACCAGCTCAAAGCAGCGTGAGGCTGCGCGCCGGTTTATGAATTTTGTAAGCAGCCCGGAAGGGCACGAGATCATGAGCAAGTATTATTTCATCTTGCCCAACGAGAGGTAGCGGAGTATGAATTGGCCGGCGTTGTGGCTGTCATTGCAGGTGACGGTCTTGGCAACGTTCTTCATCGTTGTGATCGGTTTGCCGATTGCATTGTTCCTTGCGCGTACCGCGTTCCCCGGACGAATTGTGGTGGAGACGCTCTTGATGCTACCATTGATTTTGCCGCCGAGCGTGATCGGCTATTATCTGCTGCTAGCGTTGGGGCGGGGTAGTCCGCTTGTGGAATGGTTTCAGATCCGTATTTTGTTTTCGTGGCCGGCGGCAGTGGTGGCGGCGGTGGTGGTAGGGTTGCCGCTGATGATCCAGAGCAGCAAAGCCGCGCTAGCAAACGTTGATCCGCGGCTTGAACAAGCGGCGCGCACGTTGGGGGCCGGCGAACTGCGGATTATTGTCCGGATCACGTTACCGCTGGCCCGGCGCGGGATTGTGGCCGGCATCGTGTTGGGAGGCGCGCGGGCGCTGGGCGAATTTGGCGCTACCTTGATGGTGACGGGCAATATCCCCGGACGCACCCAGACCTTGCCGATCGCGATTTATGATGCAGTGCAAGCGCAACGGTACGCTGACGCCAACTTGATGGTGCTGGTCATGACTGCGGTTGCCTTTGTTGGCTTATGGTGGGTGCGCCAACTGGAACGTCCGCGCCCGGCGCCGGCTGCAACGCAGATCACGAGGCAGGAGGAAACCGATGCAACCGCGCTTGTTCGTTGATATCAGGCGCCGGTTTGATCATCTGACGCTGCGGATGCAGTTTCAGGTTGAAGCCGAGATCCTCGTACTGTTTGGGCCGTCGGGGGCGGGCAAGACGCAGACCTTGCAGGCGATTGCCGGCTTGATGACGCCGGATGAGGGCATAATCAGCCTTGGCGATACGACATTGTTTCGCCGGCGCCTCGGCGAAACGCCGATCAACCTGCCGCCGCGCCGGCGCCGGATCGGCTATGTCTTCCAGCATTACGCCCTCTTCCCGCACATGACGGCGCTGGAGAATGTCGCGTTTCCGTTAGGCAATAGCGCGCAGGCCCGTCGTCGCGCTCACGAGCTGCTCGATCGCATGCATCTGGCCCATCTGGCCCAGCGTAAACCGCACGAATTGTCGGGCGGGCAGCAGCAGCGGGTAGCGATTGCGCGCGCTTTGGCGACCGATTCGCCGGTCATCTTGTTTGACGAGTCATTTTCGGCGCTTGACCAGCCGGTGCGCGACCAGTTGCACGCCGATCTACGCGCCTTACAGACCGAGCGCGGTCTGATCGTGATCTACGTCACTCATAATCTCGATGACGCCTTTGCCGTTGGGCGCCGGATCGCGGTTGTGCGCGAGGGCCAGATCGAGCAAATCGGGCTGCTGGCCGAGGTCTGCCGGTATCCGGCCAATGTGCGGGTGGCGCGGGTGTTGGGGATGGCCAATTTGATCACAGCGCGCGTGATTGGCATTGACCTCGATCGGGTCTGGCTCGATTGGCAGGGATGGCGGATTGCTGCCGCGCTGCCGCCGCAACTGCCGGCGCTGGGAGCGACGGTCACGGCCTTCATCCGGCCCGAAGAGATCTGGCTCGTCTACCCTGATCGTCCGCTGACTCGGTTTGCCGATCACAATCTGCTGCTGGGCCGGATTGTCGAGTGGCGGCCGGGCCGGCGGTTGTTTCAGTTGCACGTTGCGGTTGGGGGAGTGATGCTAGAGATGGCCCATCCCTATACCGCGTATACGGATCTCGATACGGCGGTAGGGAATGAGGTGCAGCTAAGTATTCACCCCGAAAGCGTCGTCATTGTGCCAGAAACCAGCCAAACCACGCATGATCTACGATCTCACCCGTCCGATCACATCCGGCATGCCGGTATATCCGGGTGATCCGCCGGTGCAGATCACGCCGCTGCCTAGCCCGCCATGGCAGATCAGTGCGCTGCACTTAGGCACCCACAGCGGCACCCATCTCGATGCGCCGCGCCATCGTTTTGCTGATGGCGCCGGAATTGATGCGATTCCGCCTGAGCGGCTAGTCGGGCCGGGGAACGTGATTGATGCCCGCGGGTATGCGGCCAATGCGCCGATCGGGCCAGAAGTCTTGGCCGGCATGGCGTTGCCGGCGGGCTTGATGGTGGTTATCCGCACCGGCTGGGAAGCGTATTGGGGAACAGATGAATATGCTCGCCACCCGTATCTGAGCGCCGGATTGGCGCAGGCGCTGGTTGATGCAGGTGTCACGCTGGTAGCAATCGATGCCTTCAGCGTCGATTCGACTGTTGACGGCAATGATACCGCCCATGTTGCATTATTAGGGAATAACATCCTCATTGCCGAAAACCTCTGCAATCTGGCCGCATTGGAATCCGGCGTCCGTTATACCTTCGCTTTCCTCCCTCTGCCCCTCGTACATGCCGACGGCGCACCGGCGCGCGTGCTGGCTTGGCGCGAAACGTAAACTATTTCCTAACCAAAAAAGCTATTCAAAATCGATTTAGTTCATGTTATGATAGTTGGGCGCAATAGATTGTTTGCGTCGTGAGATGTCTTGAGTTGCAATATAAGAAGAGATTTTTATTCTTGTGCGTAAACGGTGTTAACCACTCATTTCTCTAGCTTCATCTCTAGTAATAGTGGTTTTTGTTGTAGATGCAACGTACGAATATGATAGAGACGTTGCCTTGCAACGCCTCTTCAACATTTTTTTTGCCATGCAGGATACGCTCGAACAGGCGATTCAGCACTTTGAACCCCAACGTCGCCGTACTTACCAGATCGCTGGTCTGCTTAGTGTGGTTTTAATCTCGATTGATGCGTTTGCCATTCTGTCCGCTGATCTCTGCCGATCGTGGGTAGAGCGGTTGGTGCATCTCGCCAATAATCTGGTTATGGTGACAGGTGCATTGGCGCTCGTTTAGATGCTCTCGCGGCGCTGCTATCAACTTACCTTCCTCGAACGGCTCGCCTTCTTCTTGTTTACCTTCGATTCGCTGGTATTCAATAGTTTGCTGCCGCCGCTGTTTGGCCAGACTCTTGCGCAACGCTGGCATGAGACCGTCAAGGATGATATTTGGTTGATGATGGTGGTGTGCGCGCTCGCCTTTCACCTACTTCGCTACCGCATCGCGATGGCGTTTACGATCGGTTTTTATAGCCTTTCGGTGGCGATTGTGGGTGGCCAGATGGTATTCGCCAGCCTGCAAGGCATTAATCTTGAACCGGGGTGGCGGGTGTTGCAAGTGTACGCTTCGGTAGCGGTGTTTTTGGGCTTTATCTACGTCATGAGATCGAGCGCAGGCGCAGCAGTTGCAAACCGAGTATGCCTTGATGAAAGAGTGGGCGCTCATCGATGGGTTGACCGGGATCGCCAACCGGCGTCGCTGCGAGCAGGCGTTGCAAGAAGCGATGGCGCGTTGCCGGCGGTACGATGAACCATTCACCATTTTCCTGTGGGATATTGATCACTTTAAACAGATCAACGACGTCTACGGTCACGAGGTGGGTGATCAGGTGTTGCGCCAGATGGCCCAGTTGGCCCGTTCCAAGATTCGCGCATCTGATGTGGTTGGCCGGTGGGGCGGGGAAGCGTTTTTCTTGCTGCTGCCGCATACCCGCTTGGGTGCGGCAATGCAGTTGATCGAGCGGTTGCGGCGCGCAGTGATGGCCGAGGTGGTGGTTGGCGATCGTCTGGTGAAGGCCAGTTTTGGCGTGGCTGAATACCGGGGTGATGATGATCCGGCTGGATTCTTGGCGCGCGCTGACGCGGCTCTGTACACTGCCAAAGCTGCCGGGCGTAATCATGTGCGGGCGCATCCGCCGCTGGCGAGCCAGCCTATTGCGATCTTGTAATAGGCGCTCGCTATAGTAGGCAGCACGCCGGCAACGGCTGGTTCGTCGCGTCGCGAGCGAGGGTCTACGGATGGCAGGGTTTGCCGAGCGGATCGTTGCCGGGGGAACACCCGGCTTTTGGGCAAAAGATCCGGATGATTTCTTACCAAAAGCAACCTCAGTCGAGTATGATGAAAGAGAATCTTTTCGCTGGGTTCTCGTGGTTTGACGCTAGCACGTTGTAAAGATGCCTTGTTCTCTTATCACTGCTTCGCTGGCGGAGCATTGGCGAAGGTTCTATCCCTCATCATTGCTGCGGTGACGAAGCCCCTGTCTACTATGCAAACGGTCATCGAACAAGAACGCGGACGCTTCGACCAGCAACGTCGCCGCACTTACCAGATCGCTGGTTCGCTGGGTGTCTTGATGGTGGCAATTGATATTGTCAAGCAAAGCCTTGATCATACTCAGCCGCTCGTTGTGCGTCTCGTCTATATTGTTAATGATCTCTTTCTGATCGCGATTTCCCTCTTTGTGGTTTGGCTCGTCACCACCCGGCGCGGCAAATTAACGACCGTGGAACGGCTGATGTTTATCGTCTTCGCTGCCGAGTCGTTGTTATTCAACGGCATCGTGCCGCCGCTGCTCGGCCAAACCCTCGCGTTGCGCTGGGAGCAGACCGTTAATGATGATATCTGGTTCTTGCTCATGATCTGCACGCTCGGTTTTCACCTCTTCCGTCATCGGGCCAGTGTGCTGATAGTCACCAGTTTGTACGGTCTCTCGGTGATCATTCTGGGTGGCCAAATCCTGTTCAGCATGCCGCACGAACCGCTCGAACCGGGGTTGCGCTCGTTGCAAGTGTATGGCATGGGCGCGATCTTTCTGTGCTTTATCTATATTGTCAGCCGTTACCGGGCGCAGACCCAGCGGTTGCAGATCGAGTATGAGCTGATGGAAGAGTGGGCCTTTGTCGATATGCTTACCGGCTTGGCCAACCGCCGGCGTTGTGAACAGGTGTTGCAAGAAGCAATTGCGCGCTATCAACGGTACGGCGAACCATTTACGATCTGTTTGTGGGATATTGACCACTTTAAGCAGATCAACGACACTTATGGCCACGAAGGTGGCGATCAGATCTTGCGCCAGATGGCGCGTTTGGCGCGCACGACCATCCGTTCGACCGATTTCGTTGGGCGGTGGGGCGGCGAAGAGTTTTTCTTGCTGCTGCCCTGCACGCATCTCGCAGAAGCTGAGCAGCTTACTGATCGTTTGCGCCATCAGATAATGGGGCGCATAGGGCTTAGCGATCGCGTTGTCACAGCGAGTTTCGGTTTGGCCGAACATCACCCCAGCGACGATCAGACCAGTCTGCTGGCGCGAGCGGATTCTGCTCTGTATGAGGCCAAATCGACCGGACGTAACCGGGTCGTTGGCGCTGAACTGTCTCCTTCGTTTGTGTGAAAAAACCGCAATAGATCTACCCTAAGCCAGCACTTGCCTCCCGTTTATAGCGAGATAGTGTAACCACGCTTCTGTCTGCGATCGTGAGGGTGGGTTTGATGATCTACCGTCAATTGACGTAACAGCGAGACAACGGATCAGATGCATCTGCAATCGATGCTATAATAGCCACTACGCTGAACAAGCAAGGGGTTCTGTATGAGCATCGAGCAGATTGTTGCCGGGTGCGCGGTACAGCTTGAGGGTATCCACACCGCACGCGAGCGTGCGATCGCGGCGACTCGCGTTTTAGTGAGGCAAAGCGCCAACAGTATTCGTGCTGCCCATCGCGGCGATTTTGCCACGGCCCGCCATCTCTTGGCGGTGGCTGCGGGAGTAGTAGCCGAACTCAATGATGCTACTGCTGGTGCGCCTGAAGTGCGCTACGCCGGTTATACCCAAGATGCCTTGAAAGAGTACGCCGAGGCGCATCTAGTGTTGGCCTTTTTGGCCGGTGACGAGCCGCCAACCGGTGAAATGATTGGCGTTGAGCCGGCGGCCTATCTCAACGGTTTGGCCGAGGCGGCGAGCGAGCTGCGTCGGGCGATTCTCGATGGGTTGCGCCGGGGTGAGGTGGCGCGTGGCGAACAATTGCTGGGCGTGATGGACGATATCTACAGCGCATTGATCACGGTCGATTTTCCCGAAGCGATTACCGGCGGTCTGCGGCGCACCACCGATGCGCTGCGGGCAGTGCTTGAGCGCACTCGGGGCGATGTGACGGCAGCAATCCGGCAGGAATATTTGGCGGCGGCGATGCGAGCGTTGGAAGCGCGGCTTGGGTAGCCGGCAATGGTGGTGGTATGATGCAGGTTGATCAGGAAACGCAGGGTCGCCGCAATAAAGTGGTGAGCGCTGCCGATGCCGTGCAGGTGATCCGCAGCGGTGATACCGTCGCGACGGGTGGGTTTGTCGGCACCGGCTTTGCCGAAGAGATCGCGATCACATTGGCGGAACGGTTTCGCGCTACCGGTGAACCGCATGATCTGACGCTCGTCTATGCAGCGGGGCAGGGTGATGGGAAAACGAAGGGGTTGAACCATCTCGGTCTGCCCGGTTTGGTGCGCCGGGTGATTGGCGGCCACTGGGGCTTAGTGCCGGCCTTGCAACGTCTTGCCGTCAGCGGGCAGATCGAAGCCTATAATTTGCCGCAGGGCGTGATTACCCACCTCTACCGTGACATCGCTGCTGGCAAGCCGCGCACGATTACGCGCGTCGGCCTCGGCACATTCGTCGATCCACGCATCAGCGGCGGTAAACTCAACGAGCGCACCCAAACTGATCTAGTCGAGCTGATCACGTTTGATGGCGAGGAATATCTGGCCTACAAGACCTTCCCGATCAATGTCGCCATTTTGCGTGGCACGACCGCCGATACTGAAGGCAATGTCACCATGGAGCGCGAGGCACTGACGCTGGAAGCGCAGGCGTTGGCGATGGCTGCTCACAATTCCGGTGGGATCGTGATCGTGCAGGTCGAGCGGTTGGCCCAGCGTGGCACCCTTTCGCCCCGTCACGTCAAGATTCCCGGCATTCTGGTTGATTGCATCGTCGTGGCGCGCCCCGAACATCATTGGCAGACCTTTGCCGTGGCCTACGATCCGGCGCTGAGCGGCGAGATTCGGGCGCCTACCGAGCTGTTGTCGCCGATGCCGCTCAACGAGCGCAAACTGATCGCGCGCCGGGCGGCATTTGAACTACAGGCCAATGCCGTCGTGAACCTCGGCATTGGCATGCCGGAAGGAATTGCGGCAGTAGCCGCCGAAGAGGGCATCTCTGACCTGTTAACGCTCACGACCGAGCCGGGGGTGATCGGCGGCATTCCGAGCAGCGGGCTCAATTTCGGCGCCGGCATTAATACCGATGCGATTGTCGATCAACCAGCGCAGTTTGATCTGTATGACGGCGGCGGGTTGGATCTGGCCTTCCTTGGCTTGGCGCAGGCCGATGCTGCTGGCAACCTTAATGTGAGCAAATTCGGCCCGCGGCTGGCCGGCGCTGGCGGCTTTATCAACATCAGCCAAAATGCGCGCCGGGTGGTGTTTGTGGGCACCTTTACCGCCGGTGGCTTGCAGGTGGCCGTCCATGATGGGAAGCTCCAGATCGTACAAGCGGGGTGTGAGCGCAAGTTCGTTGAACAGGTCGAGCACATTACCTTTAGCGGGCGCTACGCGGCCAAGCGGGGCCAGCCGGTGCTCTACGTCACCGAGCGCGCCGTCTTCCGGCTGACCCCGGCAGGGATTGAGCTGTGCGAGATTGCCCCCGGCATCGACCTTGAACGCGATATTCTGGCCCAGATGGCGTTTCGTCCGGCGATTGCCGCCGATGTGCGCGTGATGGATGCGCGCATCTTTCGGGATGGGCCAATGGGGCTGCGGACAGCACTGGTTGGCTTGCCGCTCGAACGGCGTTTCAGCTATGACCCGCACAGCGGCATTCTCTTTATCAACTTTGAAGGTCTGCGCATCACCCGGCCGGAACAGATTACCGCAATTGCCGATCACGTTGACCAACTGGCGCGCCGGGCCGGCCAGCGTATGGCGGCGGTGGTCAACTACGACAACTTCAGCATTACGCCGGAACTGTTGCCGGAATATAGTGCGATGGTCGCGCACTTGATGGAACGGTACTACACCCGCGTCACTCGCTATACGACGAGCGCCTTTTTGCGGATGAAGATCGGCGACGCCTTGGCGGCGAGGGGGGTAGCGCCGCATTTGTTCGAGCAGCAAGAAGAGGCATTACGCGCGTTGCGCGCGTCGCCAGCCAAGGATGCCGGTTAAGAGCGGGCTGCACCTCTAACCGGCATCAGCCTTCCCCATGGGTGCCCGAATCACCACGGAGGCGCCCGGCCCATCGCCAAATTGCAAGGTGGCCCCAATCTGGCGGCAGAGGCCCTGCACCAGTTGCATGCCAAGGCTACCGCCGCCAGTATTGACTGTGAGTGGCATACCGACGCCGTTATCAGCGACTTCGACACGCAACGCATCACCCTCTTTATGCAACCGCAAACTGATGGTGCCATCTTTGGCGCCATGGGGAAAAGCGTGCTTGACGCTATTCGAGACCAGTTCGGTGACGATCAAGCCCAGCGCGATCGCCTGATCGATACTGATGCTAATGCCGTGGCTCACTTCGCTAACCAGCCGGATCGGGCTGCCCCGCATACTAAGCGAACGCCAGACGCTGGCGGCAATATTTTGCAAATACTCGCCAATGTCAATGTGGGCTAGACTCTCTGAGCGGTACAGTTGTTCATGCACTAACGCTAAGGCGCGAATGCGGTTTTGGCTATCTTGAACCGCGGCGCTGACCCGCTCATCGCTGATATTTTCGGCTTGCAAGCGCAAGAGGCTTGACACGATCTGCAAATTATTTTTGACCCGATGATGCACCTCGCGCAGCAGCAGTTCTTTTTCCGCCAGCGCGGCGCGCAGTTGGGCTGCGACCGCTTGCGGCCCCGACAAATCGGTCACCACCGCGCACATATGGGCTTCGGTCTCGTCGCGCAAGGCGCGCAACGAGATCTGGGCCGGTCGCTGCGAACCATCAACCGCTTGCAGGGTAATTGGCCCCTTGCTCGAACCGGCGGCGCCGGCAGCGAGCAATTCAGCGCAGAGCAGCCGGTCAGCCGGCGCGACCAGATCGAGCAACGAGCGGCCCGTCAATTGATCTTGGGGCAGACCGGCCATCTCAGCGAACTTGCTATTGCAATAGAGAATGGTGCCATCGGCCAATAGAGTCAAGGCGCCTTCATTCATGGTTTCGACCAACACCCGGTAGGGGTGTTCGGCGCCGCGCAGGGTGTAGATCAACGGGCCGCGCGGCCCATCAATCACCAGCGCATCAGCTTCGCCCATCTGTAAGGCTCTCACCAACTCTTCCAATTCAGCGAGGCGCGCTTGAAGGCGAGCAATCTCGGCCGGGATCATTTGTGGCTCATTTCCCATACGGCACTTCCCTATGTACTCGCGCGAGGGTGTATGGGGGCAACCCCGTGGGTTGCCGGTACCACGCTCGTGAAGCGACATTACTTAATCATCATCAGTCAGAATATTCAACGCGGCAGCCACTCGCGGCCAATCCGACGAACGCAATTCACCGATAAACGCGGTAGGCGGGCCGGGTTCGACAACCAGCAAGGTCGGCGTCGCAATAATATGATCTTCGCGCGCCCGATCAGGCTGTTGATAGACATCGATCACCTCAAGCCGGTAGCGACCGGGTATATACCGCTCGCACAACCGGCGCACCGTGGTAATCGCGCGGGTCGAACGGCTAGTCGCGCCGGCGACGTACAATCGCAGCAATGGTACAACTGGCTGATTGGTGATATCCATCGGCTCAGCTCCCTGTATGTCGCCGGGGTGTTAGATCGAGACCAACCAGCACCCGTTCCGTGTTCGAGAGATCGCCTACGATTTTGCGAATGGGCAGCGGCAATTTGCGCACCAAGGTGGGAATGGCCAGAATATTGTCGCTAATCGCCCGTTCGGGTTCGTGATGCAAATCGATCACGTGAACCCGGTAGCGGCTCTGCAAATATTGATCGCAAATCCGGCGCAAGTTAGCGATTGCGAGCAGGCTTTTGGGGGTCTGCCCGGCAATGTAGAGCCACAGATCATATTCATACTCCGGCGCTTCATCTGCCATCGCTGCCCTCTTGGGTAGAGTCACAGTACCGGCTGGTTGTTAGCCGGCTCTGGATCTGGGCCTGTGCGCGCGCTTCCGATAGGTCTGCGTCCGCGTTCATCTCGTCATTGAGCGCAGCCAACTCGGCTTGCAACGCTTCGATCTGCAATGCCAACAATCGCTGTTGCAAGGCGTAGCGGCGCTGGCGCTGGATCGCTTCCCGCTCTTGCAGTTCTTGTTCGTGCCGGCGCCGCTCTTGCTCGGCGATGCGCGCTGCGCCAACCAACACGGTCTCGCCGGCGGCGTAAATGTCTACCAACCGCAAACCTTGCGCATCCATCACCAGCTCGCGCACCTGATTGGAATGGCGCATGCCACGGGATTTCAGCACCAGCAAGCTCCGGTTGCGTTCGCCGTTGGCCTCGTGGTTGCGCAAGACGATCCACGTATCGACCAGCGATGAAATATTGACCTCGCTCTGGGTAGGATCAGCGCTGGCATTGGTCAGACTAGTAGCGAGGGTCGTGACCCCCAATGACTTAAGGCCATCGAAGAGGCGGAACAGCATGGTCGTAATAGCAACCGGGCGGCTGATGGTATGAAAACCGGTGATCGGGTCGATCACCACCACGCGCGCACCGCACTGTTCCACTGTTTCGAGCAACGTGATCAAGTGGGTCTCTAAACCGGCTAGGGAAGGCCGGCTGCTGATAATCTGCAAGAGGCCGCGATTGCGCCATTGCTGCAGATCAATCCCGATTGAGCGCAAATTGCGCACAATCTGATCGGCTGACTCCTCGAACGCGAAGAAGATCGCCGGTTCGCCGCGCTCGCAGGCAGCGGCGACAAACGACGCGCCAAGGCTCGTTTTGCCCGAACCGGTCGGGCCGCTAACCAGAATGGTGGAGCCGCGGTAATAGCCGCCACCATCAAGCAATTGGTCAAGATCGGGAAAGCCGCTTGAGATGCGTTCGGCCGAAACCGGATACCTTAGCCCGAACGAGGTAATCGGAAGCATAGTGATGCCATGCGGCCCGATCGTAAAGGGATACTCGTTGACGCCGTGCGATGAGCCGCGGTACTTGACGATGCGGGCATAGCGGGTCAATACGTGCTCGGTAATCCGGTAGTCGAGCAAAATGACGCAATCAGCCACAAACTCTTCGATCCCAAAGCAGCTCAGGCCTTGCCCGGAACGTTCGGCGGTAATAATGGCAGTCAGGCCACGCTGGCGCAACCAGCGGAAGAGCCGTTGCAATTCGCCGCGCAGAATGGCTTGATTGCCAAACGCGCTAAAGAGGGTTTCGATGGTGTCGAGCACGATCCGTTGCGCCCCGATCCGGTCAATCAGCAGGCCGAGCCGGATGAAGAGGCCTTCGAGATCGTACTCGCCTACTTCCGCCACTTCACCCTGATCAAGCGAGATCTGTTCGATCAGCAACAACCCGCGCCGTTCCAGATCGGTGACATCGATGGCCAGATTGGCTGTATTGATGCGCAAATCAGCCGGGCTCTCTTCAAACGAGACAAAGAGGCCGGGTTCGCCATAGAGCGCCGCGCCGCGGGCCAGCGTCTCAAACGCCAGCAGGGTCTTGCCGCAGCCGGGGCCGCCGCAGATCAGGGTAGGCCGGCCCCGCGGCAGACCGCCGCCGGTAATGTCATCGAGACCACGGATCCCGGTTGGCGCTTTAGGCAAGTTCGTGATGGCGGCAGGCAGTTCCACCAACGTTCCTCTTCTCCTCCAACAATACCGACCCCTCCTCGTAACACACGGCGGCTACGAGTGGCATCATTCATCAGCCGGATCGGCGCGGTTCATCGCCTTGGCCGCATGTTTGCCAACCAACGCGCCGCACCCTAAACTGGCTAATTCGGCAATTATTGCCGCCAACTGGTAGCCGCTGCTCTGCGCCGGATCGGGATGGTACAGGCTCAGTACGCCAATCACCTCATCGTGTTGCCGGATGGGTAGCGACATCCGCTCGCCGAGCAACCCGTTCGGGATAAAATTGCACCCATGGCTGTCACCGGCCAGACTCAACGCCCAGCGCCGTTCTCCCCAACACGAGCAGCGAGGCACCGGCCGGTGAACGAGCGGTTCACCCCAGTGCCCAACTGGATGGACGAGATCGGTGTCAGGATTGTAGATCAACAAAGAACCGCGATAGCCGGGTAACAAGGTCGCGCCAACGGTAATAATGGCCGCATAGATCTCTTGGCGCGAGCGCGCTGCATTGAGAGTATGGGCAAGCGTGCCAAGCGCGGCGAGCGCCTGTTCACGCTGTTCTAACAACGATTGATTGGTCTGTAACCGGCGTTTCGCTTCTTGCAACTGGTTGATCGCCTGCTGCCGTTCGCTGACATTACGGAAAATGATCACCACACCCTCGTTGGCGCCGTCATCGCCGGTAATTTGGGCCACGGTATGTTCAACCAGCAAGCGATCGCCATTCCGGGTCAGGAGCGTGACTGGGGCTGGCAAGCTATTTACCGAATCGGGATGGTGTGGCGTGCTATCAGCCGGCAAGCCGGTATTGGTCGCAACCAAGGTGTAGACGCGCGCCAAGGGCCAACCGATTGCCTCTTCGGGGGAAATGCCCAACAGGCGCGCAGCCACCGGATTAACGAAGGTGATCCGGCTTTGCGGATCGGTGACAATCACGCCATCGCCAATGCTGGTCAAGGTGGTGCGGAGATGGCGTTCGCTCGCCTGCAGGCGCCGCTCGAGCCGGTGCTTATAGGCGGCGACAGCGATGGCGACCTCAAGCTCGCGTTCGTCAAACGGTTTGAGCAAGTAGGCCCACGGTTCAGCGAGGAGCGCCTCACGCAAAGTCTGATCGTCGGCGTGCGCGGTCAAAAAGATGACCGGCACCCCCCAACGGCTGTAAATCTGGCGCGCGGCTTCAATACCGTCCATCGCCCCGCTGAGGCGAATATCCATCAAGACCAGATCAGGCGGCTGGCGCGCCACCGTAGCCAATGCCGCTTCACCACTCGTCACCACATCGGTGACCGAATGACCGATGCGCCGCAAGGTCTGGCTCAGGTCTTGGGCAATGATTAATTCGTCTTCGACGATCAACACCCGCATGTATTTTCTCGGAGCTTAGCTGCACAAGCGGTTAGTTGTACTGCTAGTATACCGCGTTATCTATAGTTGTGTTGCGGAAAGATCTCTGACCAGATCCGTACAATGATGACAAGTATCGCCAAAGCGACGACTTGCGACCCGCGCACATGGCCCGGCAAGAGCCAGCCGGTGGCAGCAAATCCTTCGCCGATGAGCGTGCCGGCGGCGAGAAGAGCGCTGACGGTGAGAAAGAGCATGCCGGGTGGTTGCGGTAGGCGATATCGCACCCGCCAGACGACTAAGACGATCAGCGCGGTGAGCGCAGCGTAGAGTTGGGTGGGGTGGCGCCATTCACCCCACAGATTAATTGCCCACGGCACCTCTGCCGGCAGACCATAGCCATCGCCGCTGGCCAGTTGGGCGATGGCATGGGTGAGGGCGGCGAGGGCAATTCCCGGCGCGAGCGCATCGAGGGTGGGCCACAGCGGCCAGCGTTGCCGCCCTCACC
>FMJZ01030940.1_pt1 | contig 14474 bp, 17 predicted proteins | sample 1987881 | NCBI WGS metagenome assembly FMJZ01 (sample SAMEA4378227, study PRJEB15110) | soil metagenome | biome: soil; feature: Field; material: Soil | place: India | collected 2015-03-11 | depth 0 m | reverse complement strand
AGCACCGAGCGTGACCAGAGTGCCAACACGAAACAGATCAGCAAGACCACTCCGCCGGCGATCACGAGATCAGTTCGTTCGATAGGCGTGAACGCACCCCAGTCTATGTACTGCAACGCGAGCACAAAGACCCCGATAAAGATCAAAAATTCCCCCACGCGCACAGCGCTCGATCTCATGGCTGGCCTCCTTGCTGTGAGTCCGTCTCAGATCGCGCTGGACGGTACCACCGGGCTAAGCCCGAGATGAGCAGCCCTATGCCTAAGATGATCAAAATCCCCGGCAGCGCAAATCTCCAAGAGAGCTCGAACCAGCCCATCAGCGACAATCGCCACACCACTCCGCCCAAGATCAAGACAACGCCCCAGAAGAGATACTTATACGGACCGTGAATCTTCTCAGACACGCTGATCACCCTCACTGCGTATTATGTAGGCCAAGCCGACCAGAAGCACTCCGACAGCGATGAGCAAGACTGCCCAAGGTAGTTTTGGTAGATACTGTCTCACCAGTTCATAAACCCCGACGCCAATGAGAAGAACCCCGCCGAAGATGAGCCAATATTCGGTGCGCGGGGGCGCAAGGGTCGGTGTAGGAGAGCTGGGCTGAGAAGCCGTCTGCGCTTGCACGTAGAGTTTAGCAATAATTAAGCTTGCGATGAGCGCACCAATGGGCCAGAAGATCCAGCTTGCGATAACCATCCCGATAGCAAAGCCGGGAATGACCGCGTACTTGGCGATAAGATCGCCCAGCTCGGCGAAGAAGTGCAACAGGGATCTGGATTGCTCAGGGTTCATGATGTTATCTCCTTCTCGATGCCGTAGGCCATAGCACAATCGTCATGAAGGTCATCAAGGCCCGACGAGCGCTAGGAGCGGTACGATAGCCCATAAAAGAGTAAGCCCAATAATGATTCCCACAAACGCAGCGCACGCTCCAACGGCCTGTAGAGTCGAAAGGCCGTGCGCTTCCCTCACTGCAATCACAATCAGCCCCAAGCCCCACAGAAACAACCCTATATCGCTCACTGTTTTCAGCGTCTCGCCCCAATCGCCCATGTCTTTCGTCAGCAACGTTAGGATGATGCCAACGATCCCCGGCGGCACGCTGGCAAATCCTAAGGCGCTCAACGTCTCAGCATAGCTCCCCTCACCGCCGAGGAGCCAACTGATCCATTTCAGTGCTGCAGAAGATATCAAAAGGAGCACAAGAACGATCACCGTAGATGTCAATGCGGCTTGCCAAGGCGTGTTAAAGAAGGACGTCAAGGGATACCAGACATCGTAAACTGTCCGATCAGTCCATGACACTAACGAATACACGAAAGTCACGCTCGCAGTCAGCGCGATGGCCCAGCCCACAGGTTTTTGGCGGGCTGCTCTGTGCAAGCCTTCAGCAGGGTAGAGAAAGACCTGCCAAATCAGCGTGCCAAGTGATAGACGATTCTGTATTCGTCCCCACGTTTCTATGGCTAGCCCTCCTTCTAGCGCTTAAAACAATTCAAAGACCTTCTCAATAGCTCTGAAGATCACATCGCCTACTATGGCAGCCAGAATGTACGCGACGATTGCTCCCATAGCCCTAATGCCGTTAAGCATCTCCCAGAAGCGCAAGCGCATTGGCTGGATTTGCGTCTGATTCTCTTCCATCGTCTTCACCTCCTCAATATCGTGGCACGGCGTGCCAGCCCTCCAGCGCCTGCAAGAGATACACTAGCTCCGGCTTGAGTTCGCTCAGCACCGTATTTGTAGCGCCGCCACGCCCAAAAAGCAAATCGAGCAGCCCCGGCGCTGGCGGACGATACTCGATCACCTCTGCTTCTGGGACTCCAGCTAGGTCTCGTGCTATCTGTATAGCGTCGTATAGGCTTCCCAGCTGATCGATCAGCCCAAGCTGCAGCGCTTGACTCCCCGTATAGGGCTGTCCCGTCGCTAGCTCACGCACTTTTTCAGCGGGAAGCTTGCGTCCTTCCGCAACAGCGTTGACGAACTGCTCGTAGAACTCGTCGACGTATTGTTGCAAGAGCGTGCGCTCTTCGTCAGTGAGCGGGCGCAGCCCACGAAAGAGATCTTTATATTTGCCAGACTTGAAGATCTCTGGCTGGATGCCCAAGTTCTTCAGAAGCTCTTCGACAGAGAGGAGCAGCGCGATAACCCCAATGCTCCCCGTTGTCGTCCCCGCATGGGCGATAATTTTATCGGCGTGGAGCGAGATGTAGTATCCTCCCGAAGCGGCGACGTCGCCCATCGAGACGATGACGGGCTTCTTCGTCTTCTCTTTGAACTTTTTGATGTTTTCGGCGATGGCTTGTGAGGCTGCTACTGTGCCGCCAGGGCTGTCTATGCGCAAGACCAGAGCTTTGACCGATGAGTCGCGCTCGGCTCGCTTCAGAAAACCCTCGACTTGGGCTGGGGTGATGCCGCCGCCACCCAAAAGCCCGGTAGCGAGAGACTCGCTGATAGGACCGCTCAGGCGTACCACGGCGACCTTGGGGCGCATACTGACAGAGATCTGCTGCGCTGCAACCCAGATCACGTAGATGCCGAAGAGAATGAGAATAACCCACAGAATGCGTCGTCCGCGCATGGGGCACCTCCTTTAGAACCCAATACGAAACTCGCGCTCGAACCGCACGCTCCAGCCTAGCTGGGCGCCTTCTTGAGTGCTCACCCACAAGGGATATTCTACATGCAAAATGGGCGATCCGTAAAATCCGAGCGTCATGCCGAGGCCCGCTTCCGCGCGCACGACGTACCGCTCTGCCTTTAGAATAGCTGCATTCACAAAGACACTTGCGCCCACGGAGAGCGGGATCGGCCCGATGTCGATCTTGTTGAACGCGGGAATGGGCAGACGTAGTTCGTTAGACTGTGCAAAGACCCACGCACTTTGGATGTCAAACGCGCGAAAGCCCGCAAAATCTTTCAGATTGAAATCGCGCTCTTCTGGCGCACGCCCCTCGCGCCAGCCCCACACCGTGCGCTGCACCCAGAGCGTCTGCCACCACAAGCGAACGCGAATCTCTTGGCTCCACGAGAACTTCTGAAACGCATACGCCCCGCCCCATGTGTTTAACCCTCGTGCATAACTCACAGCGAGCCGGATAAGTTGCGAGCGGCGTTCGTAGCTCATGCCCATCGCAAAGACGCGCCCTGGATCGCGCAAGACGTCGTAGCGATTGTGATAGAGCGCACTCAGCGAGAGCTGCACGTCTGTTCTGTCTCGGTGCCACCGGAAGTGAATGGCCCCATCATGAGCAAAGATATGACCGTCATTTTTTTGGGCGAAGTTCCACTCCGAGGTGCAGCGATCCGCGAAGCAGAAAGCACGCTTCAGCTCTTGCTTGAAGACGATTCTTTGAAGTCCAAACGCCCAGCCCACGTATAGGTGCATCAATCGTATGCCCAAGATTAGTCCGTCGTCTGGGCGACTGTGGAGCATCCCGTGATCGAGCCACGGGCTGAGATCAAGCCCCTTGGGGGCAGCGTTATCCGAGCGATCCAAATCGGGCAGAGCATGATCTGGATCGAGCGTCACGGACTTGACGGGTTTATCTGTGACGAACGTGAGCGTCCCCTGATCGTCGAGCATCTCCCAGCGCTGACGGATCTTTGTCACGCCGTCGGCGAGCGTCGCCTCGACGTCAACAGGGATGCGCATCTCGCCCTTCTGACACACCATCACGCGCGTCACGTGTTTGTTCTCGATCTTTTGGGTCTTCATCCGCTCAACAGCAGCATCGAGCGTCGTGGTGCTCGTGAGCCATTGTGCAAAGAATTCTTTCAGATCACGCCCGGAGACGTCTTCGGCGGTCTGGATAAAATCTTCGGCTGTGACTTGCTTGTAGCGATAGCGCCGGTAGTACTCTTGCATGATTTGATCAAATTGTTCAGTGCCCACTAGGTTCTCTAACGCCAAGAGCAGCAGCGCGCCCTTCTGATAGGGGAGCACGGTCTTGCCAGAGGGAACTCTATGTAACGGCGTCGCGAGCGGGGCTTCGCGGCCTTCGCGAGCGACGCGCGCGTAGCTGCCCAGCAGCCCTGCACGCCCGTTGCTCTCCTTCAGTATCTCGATGAGAAAGCTCAGACCCCGGGCCTTCAACCACAGGGTATTAAAAGAGTTCGCGTCTTTGCCGTACTTGTGCTCGATGTAACTCATCTCGGCAAACGTGGCAAAGCCTTCATCGAGCCAGGTTTCTTCAAGCTGATTGTTCATAAAAATCCCGTAGAACCATTGATGCGCTGTCTCGTGCGCGGTGACGCTGTCGAGCACAGTGAACCAGTCCGGGATGCGATAGAGCATATAGCTCTGCTGAATCATCTGCGGATACTCCATCGCGAACCCATAGCCTCTGATCTCCGCGACGGTGAAAGTAGGGTAGGGATAGCGCCCGAAGCGCTTGCTGAAATATTCGAGAGCGTCTTTGGCGTACTGCGCGGCGCGCTTGCCTGCTGCGGCGTCTTCAGGGAAATACAGGGAGACAATAGTGACGTCCTCCCACTGGACGGTCTCGCGTTGGTAGCGGGCGTCGGCGACCCACGCGAAGTCGTGCACATTATCAGCGATATATGTGAGGGTCTTGGTGCCGTCGGGGTTGACGGTTTCACGGTAGAGCTGCCCCGTCGCGCCGACAATTAAATTGCTGGGCACGGTCAGCTCGACGGAGTAATGCGCAAAATCTTCGTAGGGTTCGCTGGCGCCGAACGCATGGGCGACGTCGGGGTGCCAGCCCTTCGCGTCGTAGACGCTCAGCTTCGGGTACCACCACGAGATATAGTAATTGCCCTGGTCGTGCCCTAGGCGTTCGAGCGCGTTGGGGATCTTGACGACGAATTGTATGGTGATCTCGACGGTCTGCTCGGGGGAGATGGGGGTCTCCAGCGCAATCTTCAAGATTGTGTCGTCAATCGAGTATGTGATCTCTTTGCCGTTGAGCTTCAATTCTTGGATAAAGAGATACCCATAGTCGGGGCCGTTGGGGAAGAGCCTATCGAACGAGAGTGCTCCCATCTCGCGGGCTTGGATACTGTCTTCAGCGAAGCGATTGGGCCACAGGTGCAGATACAGTTCTGTGAGGGGCTTGTCAGCTTTGCTGGTGAAGAGGATTCTTTCGCTGCCGTAGAGCTTATGCTCTTTCGTGTCGAGGCGCGCGTGGATCTCATAAGAGATCTCGTTAGGAAGGGCGAACACTGACGTCCACAGCCCAAGTACGGCTACGAGAGCGAGCAAGAGACTTTTGCGCATGGTGACCTCCTGAGTGCTTTTGAACTTCGATGATGTTTGTAGTTAATAACGGCCGTTCAGTTCAACACACGCTTGTGCTTACTCCGGCCGTGCTCGCACCAGTTCTATGACCGCCTCATAGATCGCCTCTACTAAGCTGTCACCGGGGCGGACCTTGAACGAGAGGTTGGGCAGCAGCGGGCGGAATTTCAGCTCGTCGGGCTTCAGCTCGGTTTCGATGACGAGCTGCAGCCATAATCGAAGCTCAGCTACATGCACCGCCCAAGGCATGACATCCACGCCATAGAGAGAAGAGCCGATGATGCGCCGCCGGCGCTCGTAGGGCGTCTCTTCGATGCCGAGTTGCGCGTTGGCGCGGGCTTGGAGGTCATCAAGCACCAAGAGCATTCTCACGAGAAACGAGCCGGACCCGCACGCCGGGTCGCAGACCGTCACGTCACGCAAGAGCACGTTGAGCTTGGGCCAAAGGTTCTGCTGCGCGAGCGCCTCGTCGGCCTGCTTCTTCTCTTCAGGCTCATAGGCGAAGACAAGATCATAGAGCAATGGCTTATACTCTTCGCCCAGTTGATTCGTCAGCCAGTCTATCAAGCTCAGGCGACACATAAGGCTCTCGTAGACTTTTCCGATCATTTCAGGGTCAACGGCGACCTCTTGATCGAGCGGGGTATTTTCCGAGATCGTAAAGTTATACCGCTCGAAGAAGCCCGGCGTTGTATCACCAAAGCGATCAAAGAGCATCTCAAAGATGCTATCGGGAAGTTCGACAGAATATTTCTCATCCTTAGAACTCAATGAGACCTGTCGCTACTTTCAGGGCCTCTTCTACACGGTGCATGGTCTCCGCACTTACGCGACCGTATATCTCGCTAATCCGCCGCTTGTCCACGCCACGCAGATGTGTGAGCATGACTTTAGACCGTTGTGTTACTCCCCCTTCAGGTGGCTCAATTAATACCTCAAAGGGATAGACGCGCTCTGTCTTCTTGCTGGTGAGAGGAGCAATCAAGATGACTGGGGAATGCTCGTTAATAACGTCAGGCGAGATAACCAAAGCTGGGCGTTTGCCCGCTTGCTCTGAGCCGATCACAGGGCTGAGCTGCACCTGGACGAGATCACCGCGTTTTGGGGAAGCTATCAAGGGCACGAGCGATCTCCTCGTCTAAGGGGGCGAATTCTTGTTCGATCTCCTCCATGACATCAGCCATCTCCTGGCAGCCCTCGATTACTTGGGCGCGCAGGTGTTGGCGCCGACGCTCATCAAGCCAATGACGTATCAGTTCTGCGATCACTGTGCTGCGATACCCAGGCTTTACCTCTCTCTCAAATTGCTCAAGCACGTCCGGCGGCAGAACATACGTTCGCTTAATCAAGCCCATCTTGACTCCTCCTTGACCATACTCATACAACATAACTAATATATGGCATGTTTGTCAAGATACTTCCATCCAGCAGACGAGGGTTAGCTTCACGCCCATCGGAGCTTGGAGGGCCCGCAGATGCTGGGCCACAGGACCGCGCTCGATCTCCTCGCGCCAGCTCTTGAGATCGCTTGCCGACACGCGCACAACGCGCGGCGTCTCCGGTCGAGAACGGATCACTGCCGCGATCTTCTCGAGGCGATCTGCCTCCCAAATCTCGCCAGTTTCTGCGACGCGGAAGTACCAGCGAATCTCCCCTAGCCCCTGTTCTTTCTTAGCTTCTGGCCCGGCGTGGGAACTTTCCCCAGAAACCTCTTTCTCTTTTGATTTCTGGTCTCTTGAGATCAAGGGGAAGCGATAGCAACAGAACAAACCACGCACCTCTCTCTCTGACCGGCTTGTTTGCCGCTGAAGATGCGCTGAGGGTAGGATGGGAGTCTCTCAAACAGCCCCGGGGACTCGCGCTTGAGACGTTCTAACTCCAGATGCAGTTCCTCTTCGATGCTGCGTTGGCCTTCGTATTTCTCGTTGAAGAGCTTAAGGGCTTCAAACTCGTCCTCTGGGGTGAGCAGCGGCGCTTCGATGCCCAGCGTCTTGCTAATGCGCAGCAGTTTTCCCGTAACGCGGCGATACAGCCCCAACAGCTCATCAGGAGGCAAGAGGTTGAAGACGTACACTTTCACGGGCTGGGAGCGCTCTAAGCGCCTCTCGATTTCAGGGTTCAAGCGGCGATCTACACGCCCAATGCGCTGCATCAGGCGCACCGGGTTCCGATGCAGATCATAGTTGATAATCAGTCGCGCATCTTGTAAGTTCAGTCCCTCGGAGAGCACATCGGTGCTAATGAGAATACGGATGGGATTGTTTATATAGTTGGGCAACTCGTCTTCGGTACAATTATAGTATGGGGCGAAACGTCTGAGGCGAAAGATGTTGATAGACTCTGCTAAGCATATCTGCCAACAATGTCATGTCCGACTCGATAGCAGCCAACAGCGTGTCCAGATTGTACTCATGGGAAGCAGCAGGGAGCTGAGCTACGGCGATGTCATCAAGCTCGTCTCCCTCCTCGCGTCGCAAAGTATTTTTGATCATCATGGGCGATATAATTGATCAAGTGATAGAGATCGCACAGGGAGTTATTGATGGGGGTTGCCGTCAAAAAATGGATTTGTAAATTGGCTTTGCACTCCAAACGATAATGAGGGCGCAGATAGCGGTCAATAGCGCTTTCCCAGACGCTGTCGCGGGCGGACTTGGGCACAAGCAAGAGAATGCGATCCCCGCGCTTGAGATGGTATTCGAGCAACATCAGCCCGATGAACGTTTTTCCCAGGCCGACCCCATCGCAGATCAGTGCTCCGCCCCACGAAAATACTCGTGAAGCGCCTTAGCCCATATCTCGAAGGGCATGAAGAGTTGCAGATAGCGCTCGATGACCTTGAGAACATCAATATTCACTTCTTTGGCTTCTTTCCAAGCTTGCTCGAACCACTCCCAGAGGGCTTGCAACTGGTGTTGTTCGCTGGTGAGCAAATTCAGTTCGATGTTGGACGTCAACCCGGGCTCGGTGAAATTGCTCGACCCGACAAGCCCGAAGTTGACTAGCTGCGGTGGGCGAGTGCGCATGAGGTAGCACTTCGCATGAAATTTCGAGCGATCGTAGACCCTCATTTGAATCTGTTTTTAAAGTATCCTGTAGCGATGTCAAGATACGCCGTTTGCGGGAGAATGCGAGACAACACTTGAAGTACCGTCTCATCAGTGTTGTCTACGATCGTTGGGACTTTCTCGCTCATGGTTAAGTTATTTTTATCATTATGTTACGATGTGTGCAAGGTGCAAAGACGGTATGTATATACTACAATCCCCCCTGCACATCGAAATAGAACGTCGGGCCGGGCTGGCCCTCCCCTTGCGCCAGCCCAAAGCGCAGCTCGATGGGCGCTCCATAGCCCAATACGATTCTCAAGCGCAGCTCGCCTCCATAGCTGAAATGTGCCTCGTCTGCCGTCAAGGGCTTGCCCGATAAGTGCACCCCCTCTGTAAAAAGCAGCCCATCTATGCGATCAAAGAAGACCGACCATAGCCCTATCCCGCGCCCAATGTGCATCAGGGGAAAAAGAAACTCCCAACCCACGTAGATCACCTGCGTCGCTTTTCTGAAGTCTTTCGGGAAGCCTCGCAAAGACCATAACTCCTCAAGTCCCCCAACGCTCAACGGCTCAAGATCATCACGCGCTAAGAGCGTCAGCCGACTCAGACGGTTCTCAAACCCCAAGGGCAACTGCATGCGCTCGCGCTGCTTAACCCGAAAGAGCATCTTCCATTGAGAGCTATCAGCGAGCACGAACTGCGCCATAAGCTCTAAATCGCGCCCGATGCGCAACAGGTCGCTACCACCCTCGAGCGACTCACTGTAGCGCGCTAACAAAGACGGAGTCAGTTGCTCAGCTTGGCGAAGCTGCGCGCCCAGCGCCAGCGTCTGCTCCCGGCCCACAACCCGCGAGACCTTCAGCTCAAGTTCTGCACGCGCTACGCTCTCATACTCAGCTGTATGCTCCAAATGAACTATAAATCTAGGGCTTAACGAGCTGACTGTCTTTGCGAGCCAACTTTGCCCTCTCAGCGCAACCGCGACAGAGTAATCGAACGCTAACACCGGCTGTCGCGTTGCCAGATCAAGCCCAGTATACAGCGTATAGTTGTGATGCCTGAGCGGGTCAAACCCGATCAAGAGCGCAGCAGGTTGCATGGGATTAGGGATGGGCACCCATAGGCGCGGCGCTAAGAACTCCTCAGCACGATAGGGTCTTTGTGACAGAGAGCCCGTGCGCCAGCCACGCCATTCTGGGATAGCCTCGCGAGCAAGCTCCACCGGCTTCCAACCTTTGGGATTATAGTCCATCAGATGCAGCTCGTAGCCCTTGGTGCTGTAACTGATAAAAGCGATCTTCGTGCCGTCAGGCGAGACCGCTGGCGCGAACGCGCCCGTCAACAGATTCGTGACTTTGAAGACCTGCCCCTCAGAGACTCTATACGCGTAGAGATTATAGACGCCGTCGCGCTCGGAGCTGAACAGAATATATTGACTATCGGGAGACCAATCGGGATCGAAATCGCCGGGTTTGTCTTGGGTCAGAGCCGTCAGCTGCGAGCCGTCAGCGTTCAACAGATACAAATCTTGATAGCCGCCCATCTTCCAAAGCGTCAAAGCGATCTGGGTGCCGTCCGGTGAGATTGCGAATGAGTCTATGAGGGTGCCATCAGGGAATTCGTAGAACGGCACAATTCTTTCGCTGTCTAGCTCATGGATCGCGAGGATCGGGGCTTTGCCATCAGGACGCTGCTGCGCAAAGAGTATTCTTTTGCCGTCGGGAAAGAAGACGGGATTATAAGCTCGTGCGCGCTCCGTCAGCCTGCGCTCTTCTTTCTTCTCTAAGTCCCACAGATAGAGATCGGCATAGACATAATGATTGTCAAAGATCTCGTGTCTGGTGTAGAGCACGTGTTTGCCATCGGGGGAGACTTGCGGGGCTGGCGCGAAGAACGGCGGCCTAAAGAATTCGAGCTCGAAGGGCACGATGAAGAGAAACTGATCGTCTTTGCCATCGGGGGTGATGCGCCGGATAGAGGCTTCGCGCACTGGGTCTTTGTGATAGTAATAAATAAATTTTCCGTCGGGCGACCAGGTTGGGTCGTTGTGCCAATAGCTCAGACGGCTGATCTTGCGCGACGGCGTGACACCCTCGCTTTTAATTGTCTCGATCTGGGGCTCAAATTGAGCTTTGAGCCAGTCTTGCCAGGCTCTCTCCACCTCTTGCGTGGAGACACCAAGAGCTTTCTTAAAGATAATTCCGAAATCGTTAATCGTGCCGAAGGTGACGATGGGCAACAGCGAGTTGGCGTTGAGCTCGTTAATGAGGGCGAATTTGTCGTCACCGTATCTTTCTGCGATGAAGCGGGCAAACCATGCCCCTCCGTCATGGGCTAGTATATAGCCTGAGGGCCAGTGCGGGGGATCGTAGCCGTAGCCGACCCCCATTTGATCAAGCGAAATGAATCTATTCTCCAAGACTTGGGCGCGGAAGTACATCGCATCGCGGCTAGAGTTGGAGCGTGACGCGCCCGCGCGCTTCAGCTCAAAATAGATGGGGATGCCCTCGATAATCGTGCCGGGCTTGGCACTATTCGTGAGCGTGAGCACGGGGCCAAGCCACGGGCGCAGTTTCTCAGAAAGTCCCGAAGTTTTTGTAATATCGAAAACGTGGCCGATCTCGTGATAGAGGACGTCTTCAAGCCAAGATGGGTTCTGCGGATTGAGCCATTCGTTGAAGACTCGTGCACTGGAGACGCTGGCGATCACATCTCCGAAGGGGTTGGCCGCGCCGACGGCGAAATCCGACGGGTCGGCCAAGATAACGTTGATTTTGAACGGCACGGTATATCTGAGTTCTCTCGTCCAGAACTGATACGCATCCTCACTGATACGCGCAGATTCTTGGGCGATGGCTTCTAGGCCATCGTGATAGATCACGTTGAAGTGCTCAGTCGAGAGCATATACCAATCGAGTGTGGGGTCGAGATCGAGAAACTGCGCCGACACCGAGAGACTGACGGAGCAAACGAGCAAAAGAACAAGACTAAAAACTACAAGACGCATTTTTGCCTCCTTCGATACTTGAATCACGGAAAGCACGGCGTGATCGCGGAAGGCACGGAAAATTTCTCTATTTCCGTGCCCTCTGTGATTCAAATTATCCCCCAAAATCTTCAATCTGGAAGCCCTCAGCTTCTTCGAGGATTTTCTTGACCCGTAGCTGCGCTGCGCTCAATTTTTTCTGAATCGCATCGGCAAGCTTGACTCCTTCTTCAAAGAGTTCTAAGGACTCTTCAAGCGAGATTTGCTCGCCCTCTAACTGCCGGACGATCTCTTCGAGGCGAGCGAGCGCTGGCTCAATCTTGAGGGCTTTCTTCTCCATGATCGGCCTCCTTGGCCTCCACACGGCTGAGCAATTTCCCCCGATGGAGCTTGATCTTTAAACGCTCTCCAACTCGAACCTGCTCGGCTGAGTGCACGATCTGCCCTGATTCGCTTTCGACCACAGAAAACCCACGGCGCAGCACACTCACCGGATTTACGCCCTCTAAGTGTCGCACTAAACCCTGCCATCGCTCTTGGTAGCGAGCGAGGCGCTCGCGCATGGTGCGCAGCAACAACTCCGATGCGTGATCGAGTGACTGCTCGTGCTCGCGCAAAAGCTGTATAGTTCGATGCAGCCCGCGGCTGCGCCGCACCATCTCTACGCGCAAGAGATAATTATCGAGGCGTCCAGAGATAAGCTGCTCGAGTTGTGTTCGTGCGCTTTGGGCAAATTCAGAGAGTTCTCTTCTGTCGGGGACGGCCATCTGTGCCGCAGCGGTCGGCGTGGGCGCGCGCACGTCCGCGACAAGATCAGCGATGGTGATATCGACTTCGTGCCCAACTGCAGAGATGATGGGTATAGCAGACTCGAAGATCGCTCGGGCAACCGGTTCTTCGTTGAACGCCCAGAGGTCTTCTAAAGAGCCGCCGCCGCGCGTGACGATGAGCGTATCTATGGGTTCTATCTTAAGCGCGTAGCGATTGGCGGCGCGGATCGCTTCGGCGATCTCCGCGGAAGCACCTTCCCCTTGGACTCTTGCGGGGAAGAGCAGGACCTCAACAACGGGGTAGCGCTCGCGCAAGATCTTCAGAATATCTCTGAGGGCTGCGCCCTCGGGAGAGGTGACGATCCCAATGTGCTCTGGGAAGCGCGGGATAGGCTGCTTGAAGCGCGTATCAAAGAGCCCTTCGGCTTGCAGGCGCTCCTTGAGCTTCTCAAATTCTAACTGGAGCTTCCCGACGCCCGCTGGGCGCATCTCGTCAATATTGATCTGATAGCGTCCCCGGCGCTCATAGAGCGTGATCTGTCCGAACGCGATGACTTTTTGGCCATCGGCAGGGGTGAACTGCAGAAGCGCGTTCCGATCAGCAAACATTACGGCTTCGATCTCGGCCGCCTCGTCCTTGAGCGTGAAATACATGTGGCCATTGGAGTGATGGCGGAAGTTGGAGATCTCGCCCTCGATCCACAGGGCGGGCAGGCCTGCTTCGAGCAGATCTCGAACGACGCGATTGATCTGGCTGACGGTGAAGATCGTCGGAGCAGTTTCTGGAGACTGCTGGCGTTGCACCGTCTCGGTGAAGAGTGATCGCATTTCGCTCATCGCTCTATCTTAGCGCGATAGAGCGGAGCAAAGCAAGTCTTTAGAATTTCACGCTGATCGAAGGGCTGACGTAGAGTAAGTATTCTCGGCGCAGCTGAGCCTCAATGCTGACAAGCCAGGCCCACGTCCCCGGCCCGACCATCCCCCAGCTCATCTCGACTTTTTGATTGTAGAACCCGTTGGTGAGCCCGCCCAGAAACGCTGTCTGCGAGCGAAATCTGAACGGGTCAAACCCTGCCGTGACCTCGATGGTGTGCAGGAGTCCCATTGGATCTTGTGTGACCAACTCATCTTTGAACGAGATCGCTCCCCATTGCACGAAGAAGCTCAAGCGCTTGGCAGGGAACTGAAAAAGTCCATTGGGATCGATAAATTCGATCTCGAAGATCCCCTCTCCTACCTGCACTGTCCAGCCGAAGCTTACAAACGATGGCGTCGCCAGATCATTCAAGACGATCTTTTGCTGCACGACCACCCCGAGAACAGAGATTCTCAATGATAAAACTATTTGTGACAACTCGAGGGTCGTGAAGTCAAACGCGACCTCTGCTCCAAACGTTACTCCCGCGATTGTCAAGTTTCTGATAATAAGCTTCTCTTCTTGGAACTCGAAGCTGGGCACCACTCGACCCTCAAAGTACCGTTCGAGGGCCTTGCACTCGCCGAAGCACTCCCACCCTTGTCGTGCGCCTATATATATCTGGGAGATGACTTCCGCGCCACCAAGGGTGCGGCCTCCAGCTTCAAAGATCAGCCCGCTTTGGAAATTTGGCACATGAGCCGTCCCGAAGTTTGCGATCAGCATGGTGACGGAAAATCTAACCCCCCAAAAATTGACAGCCATTTGAGAGATGAGCTTGCGGAACTGCAAGGGGTCATCGACTGTGGGGGCGAGCAGCTTGGCTAAATCTAATGGTGAAGCCAGTTCGTCTATGAACATCCGTAGTGGAACGCCAACCAATCCCGGATCGGGCTGCGCAAATTGAATCGTCCAGAAGGGATCGTCGTCGACTTCGAGAATATTTGGGGCGAAGATGAGAAGATTCCGGAACGAGACGGCCATGCCGGCGTACATCTCGAAGGCCTGGAACTCTATACCCTTGAAGCTGAAGACGCTTGTGCTGGTAAGCGCCAGCCCACTGATAAATAGTCCTAATTGCAGGGTCGTCTCAACGTCGACGTTAATTCGGTCTATCTTCGTCTGCCCTTGGCTAAACGGCTCAAAGAAGATCGCCACAGCGATCTCTCCAGAAACCGGCGCAGCCAGGACGGTTCCGGGTTCTAAGTTCCAAGTTACAAGGTGGAGGAGAGCGATAGTGCCGATAAGAACCCATAGAGACTTTCGATTGCTCATGGCGCGATGATCACCACCTGACCGGCTATGGGAGGGCCTATGGGAATGGGCTGTCCAACTCTATCGATGAAGAGATCGACAGCTGTGATCGTGAGGGCTGTCTGTGCCCCCACGGGGCCGACGGCTTGGACGGTCATCTCAATGATAGGGATTTCCAGCACACCTAAGCCTGTTACGACAATGGGCCGGATGCTCCCCCCAGGGAAGCT
>FMJZ01001399.1_pt1 | contig 14479 bp, 11 predicted proteins | sample 1987881 | NCBI WGS metagenome assembly FMJZ01 (sample SAMEA4378227, study PRJEB15110) | soil metagenome | biome: soil; feature: Field; material: Soil | place: India | collected 2015-03-11 | depth 0 m | reverse complement strand
ACGGGGTGTGGACTCGGTATCCGTGCGGTGTGGCGTGCGGAGCTGGGGAGTTAGTGGAGCAGAGGTCGGACCTCTCAGGCAGTCAGTGGACAACGAGTGCTCTGTATTTGCAGGGCATTTCGCTGGTTCGTCGGAACGATGAGTGGCATCACTTTGACCCGTTTGGCACGGCTGGAGTGATAACGAACGGCAGTGCACAGGTGGTGAGTAACAACCTGTATGACCTGTTCGGTGTCATCAGATATGAGCAGGGCAGTGCTCAGACGCCGTGGAGGTGGAAGGAAAGACCAAACGGAGAAGAGGGGATCATCCATGCTTCTGGTAAAGAGTTCCTTCCAAATGTTGCAGTATCCTTGCAGGCAGGTGCAGATGATCTGCAGAAGTGCTTGGATGCTTGCAAGCGCAACTACGACGTTTGCAAAATGCTGGCGGACGCACAACTAGAGGTGGACAAAGCAAAGTGCGGTAATATACAAGCGATATGTCTCGCCGGCTGCGCATTACTTCAGGGCAAGGACCGAGAACGTTGTGTACAATACTGTAACGCCGCTGCTGGAATCTGTTTTGCTCAGGCAAATACGAAGCATGCAGAGGCTATAATGAACTGCACAAAGGCTTACCAGCGGTGCGTTGAAAACTGCATGAAGAACCCAAGTCAGCCTCCTGAGATCAAGGAGCCTGCTCTTCCCAAGCCTAAGCGGTTGTTACCGGCTTGTGTACAGATAACCGGCACAAACGATGGCACCATCTCAATTACATACACCTGTCGATTCTGAACCATAGAACGCGGGGTGTCACGGTGGTAACTTGTGTGGCACTCTGCAAAGAGGAGCAACCTGAACAATAAAGCAAAAGAAGGAGGCAACCCCGGATGTCTGTGAAGAATGTGGCAGTCGCGTTAGCCCTCGCCATGGCGGCTTTGCCCGCAGTATCGGCGCCGAGACTCGTCGAAAGGGTTGAGGTGAGTTTTGCGCAGGATATCCCCAAAGACATTACCCGCAGCATCATGATCGACGATGGCCGAAAGATATATCAACGCTACGAGAGAGGCGCCCTTCGGTATATCTTTATCGTCGAGGCGGTCAAAGGGCGAGGACGGATTACCTTCTGGGAGGTAGGTAGCAAAGTAGCGTATGCTTCCGACCTTCGCCAGCGAAAGGACGCCAACCCGCTTGATGCTTTCGATTCATCGGAACTTGGTCGAGAGGCTCTCCGGCAGTATACCCAGAGAAAGAAGACTGGGGAGGCAGTGGTCAATGGTATTCGGTGCACCAGATGGGTCCTCGGCGATGGCTCAGATTCTACGGCTGAGCTCTATGAGGATGCGCAGGGAGAGATGATCTATTTCGGCGCGTTTCTTGGTGGGAAGTTGGTTTACCAGAGCATTCTGGTAGAGAGACGTGATGCGGTACCCGGGGACTTGAAACAGGTTGCCATTCCATCTGGTGTCAAGGTTAACGTGGTGGATGAGTCGGAATTGCAGAAGAGGATAGCGGAAATATACTTGCGCGCTGCGGGACACGATATTAAACTGCTCGAGTAGCATGGTTGTTCTGCAACAGTGAGCAACTACCGATGGTATACCCGTCGGCTCGGCGGGAGCCTCGCCCTCTGTCGTAGGGGCAACCCTTGTGATTGCCCACCGTCATCCGTTCTGCAAAGGCCGGACATGAGTATCACGCAGCCAGCGGTAAAGCGGTCTGTTCGGAGGGGGATTGCTCCATGCGTTTGCGCACAGCGGTGATGAAAGCGTCGGTGATAGCGGGGTCGAACTGCCTGCCGCGCTGTCGTTCTATCTCCGCCAGTGCGGTTTCCCAGTCCAGTCCTTTGCGGTAGGGGCGGTCGGTGGTCATTGCGCTGAAGGCGTCGGCAACCGCCAGAACCCGCGCCAGCAAGGGAATCTCCTCGCCTGCCAGCCCGTCGGGATAGCCTGTTCCGTCCCATCGCTCGTGGTGGGCGCGCACGATGGGGGCGAGCCGCTCCATGTTGGGCAGGGCAGACAGCATCGCCGCGCCCAGCGCCGCGTGTTGTTTGACTCTTTCGTATTCGGATGGAGTAAGCACATCGGGTTTCAACAGCACTTCATCGGGAATGCCAATCTTGCCCACGTCGTGCACCAGTCCTGCCAGCCGCAGGGTGTGCTCCTCTTCCTCCGAGAAACCCAGCTCCTCAGCAATCCACAGGGCATACTCGGTGACCTCCTCCGAGTGCCTGCGGGTATAACCATCCTTGTTGTCGATGGCGACAATCATCGCCTCCAGCGTGGAGAAGTCGCCATCTTCGTGGATGCGGTAACGTGCTCGCCAGCTGGACCGTGTGTCGGCAATGCCGGTGTCACTGCGTTTGGCGATGGAAAGCGCATCTTCCGCACTGGACAGCAAGCCCTGCATATCCGCGGCGTCCTCTGGATAACTGACGATGCCGATGCTGACCGTAACCGCGATGGTCTGTCCGTTGCCCGCGTGCGCCAGCGCTGTCTGGCGAATGCTCTCCCGCAGGCGGTGTGCCAGTGTGGTTGCCTCTTCTCGGGTGGTGCGGGGAAGGATAATCAGGAACTCGTCGGCGTCGTAACGACCGGCTATCATCCCGGAAGCGGGCATCTGGGCGATAATCTGCCCAATACGTTGGAGCAGTGCGTTGCCTGCGTGTACGCCGTGTGTGGCGTTAAACAGCGCGAAACGGTCGACGTCCACCCGCATCACCGAAAGCACATCCTGTTGCTGGGCGGCGAGGCGTACAGCTTCTTCCAACCGCAGGTATACGCCATGGTGACTCAGCAGTCCGGTAACCGCATCATGGGTCAGATAAAAGTGCGAAACCTCGCGCAGGCTTGTCTGCAGATAGCGATTGCGCCACCACAGCGTCCATGCCCACACCCCGAAAGCCACACCGGGAACGCCAATAGTGGCGAGAACAGCCGTGTTTGAGTGCTGGTACAGCACACCACCCAGTGCTGTCAGCACGCCAAGCAAAAGTGGCAAAAGAGCATTGTCACCATCAGATAGTGCCGCGATAAACCGCATGAATCTCCTCCCTGAGGGCATCCCCCATCCATAGGTACACCGGAATAGCACGCCGTAAGGCTCCCGGTTAAATTATTCCATGATGCACGTGGAGGTTTATCCATACTTTTCCCGGAGTTTCCAATGTCAGGGCGGTATGGTATAATGCTCGTGCAGTGAGAGCCGACGATACAGGGGGAAGCGATGCGCTATCTGACCGTTCACGATGTCATCTGGATCAACACCGCTGTTACCGGTTCTCCACAGCGGTATGATTTTGACCGTTTAGAAAACGCGGTGTACAGCCAGTATTCTTATGGGCAGAGTCAGGATGTTCTGGCTCAGGCGGCGCGGATGTTCCGCAGGCTTGCTCAGGATAAGCCGTTCGAGCAAGGCAGTGAGCTCACCGCGCTAGTGGCAACGATGGTCTTCCTGCGCTTGAACGGCTATGCCCTGCAGGTCAGCGCGGAGGAAGTCGACTCGGTTCTTGCACAGGTGGCACAGGGGCAGATGCGAGCGAGCGACTTGATTCAACAAAGAGCTCAACCTGCACCTCCCGCCGAGGACAGCCTGCGCAGTGTGGTAGCACAGGTATGCCAGCAACTGCACCTGCCCATGAAAGCCGCGCTGGCAGGTGTCCACTGACGCGCCACAGGAGGCGATAGATGCAGATCAAACAGGTGCAGATTAATCTGAACGCACCTATCGGTCAGCTCGGTGAGGTGCGTAAGAGCCATGTGCTTCAGGCGCTTGGTGTGCCGTTTGCCCTTCAGCCTGCGCCTATTCCGGGCTTTGTGGCATACGTCGATCCCCTGCACCGACGCAGGGTGATGCTGGCGGAGCACCAGATTATTTTCATTCACGAAGGCGATAACATCTCGCCCGATTTGCGCGATGCCGCGTGGGTTCTGGTGCGCACCCGGGATGCGCTGTTGCTGGATGACCGGTTCGTGGCGGGCATTCAATGGATAGGGCATCACGAGGCGGACGGCGCGGCGACCGAGCTGTCGGTGGAGCGGTTCCTGCGCCTGAGTGCACCCGAGATTCGCGTCCTGTTCGAACAGAGTCTGCGCGGCATCGGTTTGCGGTTTACGTACGAATCGCCGCCCTTCACGTGCGACCTGCGCATCGAGCCGTTCTACGCGGACACTGCCTTCTTTTTCATCCAGTTCAACGCGGCGCATCCGCAACCGCTCTCGCTGGAGACCATCTTAATGCGCGCCACCGAGTTCGGGGAATACATGCGCGACGAGGCAACAGAGGTACTGAACGCCCTTCTACAGGAATGAGAAAATCGGCACGGTTTGTGCTCTTGAAACCGATTCTGGAGACTCTGATACCGCTTCTGATCGGCGTGCTTGCGGTGCAGATAAAGCGCGTGCTGCATCAGATGGGGGGAACCAGTGCATCTACTGTCCTGCTTGCGCTCGTCGTGATTGGTCTGCTCATCCCGCAACTGCGCCGCTATGTGCTGGTGTTAATCTGCTTTGGCGTGTGCGTGTTTGCCCTGAACCGGATGTGGGAAGGTTTTCGCATGGTGGACTGGGGAGAGGCGGTGTGGACAGACTATGCCTTTGTCGCCATGTGGTTCGGCATTGCCTTTTCCAGCGGACTGGCAGGTGTGGGCGAAGTGTGGTTCAACGGTCCGCGCTGGTCTCAGCAGAGCTATCTGGTGGCGGTCGCCCTGTATTTCATCGGACATGGCGGTTCAGAGTGGCTTCAGGGGAAGCGAATGTTTGCGGTGTTTCTTTTGATAGTAGGACTGGTAGCACTGGGTGGGGCATGGTGGGTAGGCATGAGCAGGGCGCCTGTTACCGAGCCAGCACCTCGCCCCAGCCGCCGGCGCGTCCGATGGATCCACGACACTACCCCTGCAGATAAGCCCCATACCCAGAATCACTGAGCGCGCTTCTGGAGCAGATGCTGTTTGAGCAGGGCGAAAAGTATGCCCGTATGCACCACCTTTGTGCCCGGATAGCGTTCCTCCACTGCGCGTTTCAGCTCCATCAGGTGGGAAGGCGTCCACAGGATGGTGCGAAACAGCAAGAACTGCGGCTTCTCGCCTGTCAGTCGGCTTCCGACCACGTTCAGAGCCTGCGGCATCTGCAGTCCACCAACACCGGGCAGGTCATCGCGCATCCGCAGGTACGGCATTTCGCGATGCAGTCCCTGGTCGGCGATTTTGATGGCGGCGATGCCGTCGGGCGAGAAGCGCGAGTAGGCGTCCAGCCCCTTCTCGTCCAGCCCGGGCGCGTTTCCGTCGATGATGAAGCCGGTGATTCGGATATCCCATTTGCTGTATTCGCGCTGGCAGTGCTCTTCCCAGGCTCTCCAGCCGTCGGGCAAACCGCTGTGGGGGCGTGGAGGACTGAGGTATCCGGGGTTCAGGTAGCCCGCTCCGTTATCGCCGGCGATGAAGTAATCGTTGGGTGTGGCGTTGCGCCGCACGAAATGCATTCCCACCGGGAAGCGATGCGCCAGATTCGGGTTGAACGCCCATGCCAGCGGCATCTTGCCGTGCAGAGGGTCGCCCCAGAGGCGCGGCACCATCCGATAGAACCATGCGCTGGAATCGTAATCGCCCACATAGAACGCCACGAAGCTGTAGGGAGCCACTCTGCCATCGGCAAGCACGTAGCCCTCCCGCTTCAGGTCGTCAAGGGTAGGGTGTTTCTGTGGGTATCGCTTCTCCAGTGGATAGTGCATGAAAAAGGAGGCGTTTGCCATCGCGCCGAGAGCGGGCGCATCGGCATCCAGATAGGCGTTGAAGCAGGAGGCAATCTCCACGAATCGCCATTCCGACTCTACCGCACCGTGCGGTTCGCCCACCGCGTCCGTATACTTGAAGTCCCACGGTACAAACCCACCGATATGGGTCATCTTGCCACCGGTCAAATCATACGACGCCGACAGTATCGCTTTCAGGGTGCGTACGTCCGTACCCAGAGGCTGTTCGGGGTCGTCTATCGGCTTGCCGTCATCCCAGGGCGACAGGTCGAAGAAGAACCCTTTTCGGGCGATGAAGTAATCGTGGTTGCACAGCATGGTGCGCTCGAGGGGCAGTTTCACGCGCCCCGTTAGCCAGTTGGCATCGCTGTAGTAGCCCAGCACGCCCGGACTGCATTTGCCCCGGCGCAGGTAGGTTCCCACCGCCCACATCAGCGCGTCGCATTTGGCGCTGCCCGTGCTGGGCAGGGCAAGAGGTCCCAGGCTACCCCTGCCGGTAAACAGAGGCTCGCCGCCTTGCTTAATCAGCGCCAAACGAACCGACAGAGCATCTTTACCCCTCGTCAGTCGGCTGTATAGCGAATCGGGGTCGGGGTCATAGCGCACGGGGAGCAGGTTATCCACGCCGGCGGCGGTAGAGGCAACCAGAGCGGTAGCTGGCACTCGCTCGTCCCAAACGACCAGTCCCCTGAACGAGCGGCGAAACCGACGCACCAGTTCCAGCAGGTCATCCACCTTTTCTATCTGGGCACGATGGAGCCATTCGCCCGGTTTGCGCAGGTGCTCGAGCCAGTAGCGGTCGGTGCCGCCTCTTGCATCATCCCCCACAAACAGCAGGTAGAGTCGGGGGGTGCTGCGGTTCACGATGCCCTGCAGGGCGGTTACCAGATGCAGTTCATCCCAGGCTCGTCTGCGTGCCACGGGGTCGGAAACGTCGATGCGATAAAGATGTGTCAGGTCGTAAAGGAGAACGGTTCCTGTAACCGTGTTCATTTGGGTCGCTTTCTCTCCCGGGAGGAGGGGATATGTAATCGGTTGCGATACTTCACCACCGTTCGTCTGGAGGCTCTAATCCCCCACCGGTCATAGAGAATCTGCGCAATCTGGTCGTCGCTGTAAGGGTTGTGCCCATCTTCGGAGTGGACCACCTGCTGAATCGCCTGCTGAATGCTCAGCGAAGGAGTAAAGAAGTCGGAAAAGGGTATCAGGTCGCCGTTAGGCAGAAGCACCCACTTGTTGGAGATGGCTCGGCTGACGACCGACTCGTGCATTTCCAGTTCCTTTGCGATTTCTGTGCGAGTGAGCGGTTTCAGGTAGGTATGTGAACCTGTCTCGATGAATGCGAACTGGCGGCTAACCACAGCCATAGCGATGCGGCGCAGGGTGCGATAGCGTGTTTCAAGGTTGTACAGGAATCGTTCCGCTCGTTCCACGTACTCGTACACCTGTCGCACCGTCTCTGGTGGATAATCAGAGGGTCTCTTCTTGACATCCTCATAGAGTTTGCGCCATTCCGGGCTGAGGATAAGAAGCCATCCCGGACGAACCACATCCACTTCGAACCCTTCGGGGTTGCGCCGGATAATCACGTCTGGCTTGATGACGTCGCGGGAAGGCTGTGAGATGGACTGCCATGGCGCCCGGAATCGGTAGGCGGGATACGGATGCAACGCTTCTTTGATGTATTTTATCGCCTGCTCAACTTCGCTCGGGGTGGTTTGCAGCTCGCGAGCCATCCGTCGGAGGGGAGGATTTAATAATCGGTCAAAATACCGCTGCACAATCTGTTCCGCCAGGGGATTCCCCTGTCCCTGCTCCTTCAGGTCGCGCAGTTGTAGAAGCATGCACTCCTGAACCGAGCGCGCGCCGATGCCAGGCGGTTCCAGCGACTGAAGAACCTCCAGCACCTCTTTAATCTCTTCTGGCGAGGCTCCCGTCTCCAGAGACGCCCGGTCAATATCAAAGTTAGGGAGCAACCCATGTTCGTCCAGATTATCCAGAATATACTCTGCGACAAAGTGCAGACATGCTGGCAACTGAGCACGGAGCTCACGGTCGAGATACTCACGCAGGGTCATGCTCTGGTCCACGGCGTTGCCGATTGGGTCGACCTCCGTGTCTGTATCGGCGAAGTCCCCGTCGAAAACGCGCGTGATACCTCCCCTGCCGACAGGGAGCTGCGGGGGGGCGCTGTCCTCTTCCCCGGTCTCTATCCGCTCCAGAGCCGGATTCTCGGCTACTTCCTGATCAATCTCGCTTTCCAGCTCCAGTGTGTTACATTGTAACAAACGGGCTGCCTGAATAATCTTCTGGTCTACTCGTACTTCTAACGTCTGGTGCTGTTTTGGTGCGAGCAAGCTCACCACCAGCCTTTCGTTCTGAACAGGTTTGACGTACCATTGCCATCCCGGGCACCGGGTTCATATGGTATGATAAGCAGTCACTATCATACTCCTTCCGGGAGATGATGTCAACTCCACAGGTACTTTCCACAGATCAGGCGTGTTCCGGCACCGGATGTTGCGCCCGCGCTCCGTAGCGGCGCGCCAGCGTGCGAAGCCATGGCGGGGTTATCAGAGTGGTAACCATCACCAGCACCAGCACGGCAGTATATACCGTGACGTCGAACACCTTTTGCTGGAGACCGATGGTAGCGAATATCAGCCCCACTTCTCCACGAGGCACCATCCCAACGCCAATCAACCATGGTCGCAGTCGGCTACGCCATACCGCCAGCCCGGAAGCCATCTTGCCCACAATCGCCACCACAATCAACAGCGCCGCCAGACCAATAATACTTCTGCCCGCTGGCGTGGTAATATCAATAGCCCGCAGGTTCATCTGAGCGCCCATGACCACAAAGAAGAGCGGCACCAGCATATCGGCTATGGCGCTGGCACGTTCGGTGATACGGATGCGATGTTCGGTACGGGCAAGCACCAGCCCGGCAGAGAACGCGCCCACAATCGGCGCCAGCCCCACCACCTGCGCCAGCGCGGCAAACAGAAAACAGAACACCAGCGCAGCGGTCACCAGCGCAGCGCGAGCACGCATCTGCTCGGCGATTCTCAGCAGGATGTGAGACGCCTTTAAGCCTACGGTCAATGCTCCCAACAGGAACACCAGCGCCAGCGCCAGCACCTTGCCCACCTGCCACACAGTGAGCGACTCGCCCTGCACCAGCCCGCTGACGACCGCCAGTATCAACAGCCCTATCACATCGTCGGCGACCGCCGCTCCCAGGATAATCTGCGACTCGCCCCAGCGCAGGATGCCAATATCTTTGAGCACTCGCGCGGTAATGCCCACGCTGGTAGCGGTGAGCGTCGCGCCGATGAAAATGGCGGGCATCACAGGCAAACCGAGCAGAAGGCTTACCGCGAAACCCAGCACCGCTGGCGTTACCACTCCGATAATCGCCACCCAGAGCGAACGCCAGCCCACCCGAAACAGTTCGGTGATGTCCGACTCCAGCCCGATTTCGAACAGCAGAAGTACCGCCCCCAGCTCCGCCAGGGTATGCAGGATTTCGTTATGAGGGTCCACAATCCTCAGCAGGCTGTCGCCGAGTATCAGCCCAGCCAGCAGCTCTCCCAGCACTGCCGGCTGCGATATGCGTTCGCTGAGCTCCGAAAGCAGCTTCGCCGCCGCCAGGATGATGGTCAGCATCAGCAGGATGTGCATGAACTCCATGGGTGCCTTTCAATCGCCTCCGCATAGCAGGTCGGTGTACAACTGCACCAGCACTTTTCGGCTGTGCCCCCACGCCAGGTGCTCGCGCACACGCTGTAGCCCGTATTCGCCCATTTGTCGGCGACGTTCGGGGTCATCGATCAGTTCAATGATGCGCTGAGCAAACTCGCGCTCATCGTTCGGGGTAGCGTATGCCGCCGCCTCACCCGCCGAGTAGCGCGCTTCCTTCAGGTCAAAGCTCACTATCGGAAGCCCCATCGCCATGTATTCTACCACCTTGTTCATGGTAGACACGTCATTGAGCGGATTTTTGGGGTCTGGTGCCAGCGCGACGTCAGCGGTGGAGAGCACCCTTTGCAGGTCTTCGTCGGGAATGCGCCCGGTGAAGGTTATCCAATCCTCCAGTCCCTTTTCCTGTACCATCTTTTCCATGTCGCTCCTGACGTCGCCATCGCCCACCAGCACAAACTGAATATCTTCCCTGCCGAAGGTGCGCACCACGTGCTCGGCAGCGCGAATCAGATAGTCCACCCCGTCCTGCGGTCCCATCACCCCCAGATAAACCGCCAGGTATCGCCTGCCGCGCTTCAGCGATTCGTCGGGCGTCACGCGATGGAAGCGGTTCAGGTCGGGACCACTGCGCACCACCACCACGCGCTCCGGCGAGACACCGCCCCGCTGAATGGCTACCTGTCGGTACGACTCGTTAGTGGAAATCACCCGGTCGGCGGTGCGGAACTGCTGTTTCTCCAGCCACAGCAGGATTTTGTGTATCCACCCTCGCTTCCCGAAGCGCGATTCGTACAGCTCGGGGTTTAGGTCGTGGTGGTCAAACACGTACTTTTTGCCGAAGAGCTTCCAGAACCGTCCCAGAAGCCAGTAAGTATCGGGCGGGTTGCAGGCGTGGATCACATCAAAGCCTTCGCGCCGCCATACCACCAGGCTCAACCAGAAGGTCATCACCCAGCAGTAGGTAAACTCCCACAGGAAGCTGATAACGCCGCGTGTGGGAGGATACATTTTATACCTGTATACATGCACGCCATCTATCACCGCATGGGGAGCATCGCCCGGTTTGCGCGGCGAAATGACCGATACGTGAAAACCCGCCCCTACCAGCGAGGTGGCTTCCATCCACACGCGCCGGTCAAACGGAACGGGCAGGTTCTCCACCACAATCAGTATTTTCTTACCAGTACAGCCCAATATACCGCCCTCTTATCGCCTCGGGAGCAAGAGTGCGTGCCAGGTCAATCACCGTCTGGTCTTCCCGGAAACAGTGCGCGTACTGTTCCACCTGCTCATTACGATTTGCCAGCACAACCACTTCGCTGTGCTCGATTAACTGCTGGAGGTTATCGCACATCAGCGCGTGGATGTGCGGGATTTCCTTTTCGATATAGGCTTTGTTGCTTCCGTAAATCGCCGCTAAGGAGACGTTCGGGTCGTAGATGCGCAGGGAATATCCCTTGCCGATGAGATATTCACACAGAGCAACCACCGGGCTTTCGCGCAGGTCGTCGGTGCCTGCCTTGAACGCCAGACCTACCACGCCCACTCGCTTCCTGCCCATCTGCACAATCATTTCGGCGGTGCGCTCGATCTGCAGGCGGTTGCTAACGAGAATAGACTCCAGCGTGGGCAGTTGCAGGTCGTGCTGATGTGCCCGGTACACCAGCGCTCGCAGGTCCTTCGGCAGGCACGAACCACCGAAGGCAAATCCGGGCGTCAGATACGCCGGCGAGATGTTCAGCTTGGTGTCCATCGTCAGCAGGCGCATCACTACGTGGCTATCCACACCCTCCTGCTTGCACCATGCCCCGATTTCGTTCGCGAAGGTGATTTTCAGCGCGTGGAAGGCGTTGTTCGCGTACTTGACCATTTCGGCGGTGCGCAGGTCGGTTTTCACGCACTCGGCAGAGAGGTTTGCGTACAGCTGCGCCACCCGGTCGGCGGCTTCGTTGCTCTTCGCACCGATAACGGTCAGCGGAGGATGGTAGAAATCATGGATGGCGGTTCCCTCGCGCAAAAACTCGGGGTTCATACACACATGGAAGCCTTCGCCGTGTTTCTTACCGGAGGCAGATTCCAGCGTAGGGATAACCAGCTCCTCGCACGTGCCGGGCAGGACGGTACTGCGCACCACGACCGTGTAAGGTTCTTCGCGCTCGGCAAAAGCCGCCCCAATCTGGCGACAGACGCGCTCCACAAAGCCCAGATACAGACTGCCGTTACGCTGGCTGGGTGTGCCCACACAAATCAGTGCCATTTCGCTCTGCGCTACCGCTTCATCGGCGCAGGTGGTGGCAGTCAGCCGCCCCGCTTCACGCCCTTTGCGGATGAGCTGTTCCAGGTCCCTCTCCACAATGGGCGATCGCCCCTCCATAATGCACTGCACCTTGTAGGCGTCGGTGTCCACGCCGATCACACGATGCCCTTCTGCCGCGAAGCAGGCAGCGGTCACCGCTCCCACATATCCGAGACCGAAAATCGCAATATCCATAGCCTATTCAATCACCTCATAAAGGGTGGACGACGGTGTTTCTGTCCACGTCGCCACGACCGTTTTTGCTTCCACCATTGCCTCCGGAAAATGCCACGGGCATCGGCTACCCGTCGTGCCAACCAGCCAGAACCGACCGTTGTACTCTATCTGTAGCTTCCAGCCGTCTGTCTTATCTTCCCAAAGGATTAATTTGGGTTCGTGCGGACCCTGACCGATTAATGTAGCCAACCTGCCGTTTGGCTCCGCCCGCCGAAGAAACAGATGGCGTGTGGGTTCCTTCCTGCCAAAGGCGGGCGAAATCCAACCGCCCCTGTGCGCCTCTGCACCGTATACCTGCTGAACATCTACAGGCGTAACAGCGAATATCCACGCCTCGTTGCTATCCGACGCTTGCATTCTATCACCTGGCATCCGCAGGGCGCAAGTCTGTGATAATAACCAGTTTTGTACCACACGATGCCCCTGGCTTTGCTCTACTTCGTCTACGACCAGCCATATATCCGGTTTCAGCCACAGGAACCACCGGATATGCTCTCCGCATCCGATGCGCCGGTAACCGTTGTGCGAGGCACAGAGCAGGTCGCACAGATCAGAGGTGTGCCACAATCTAACTTTTACTTTAGCTCTTGCCCCCCAGAGAAACGCTCCCAGCATCTCACTCTGGTCGGTATCGTCCACGCACACCGTATTATGGTAGCGGGTGCTGCGGAAGGCGTCACGCCAGACAGGCTCATCGTGGTAACAATAAGTACCTGCGTCCACCAGTATCGGCTGACCATCTATGCTGAGGGTAACGGCGAGGGCATCTGCATGTGCATGGGCGGCGATGGTTCCCCACCCCAGCTCCCCGCAGTCTACCACCGCTACCCGTTTGCCTTCCTCGTCGCGCATCACCGCGTAGCCGCCCTGCGCAAACAGCCGACTGTGAAGCGGCGGGTTCTTAACCCGACTCTGCCCCCCAGCATCTACAGGTTGGCAGGACAGCCAAGCCCCTTTAAGAGTAGAAGGCGCGGAGTGCTCATAGAGGGCACAGACAGCGTCTACAATGTCCGCCTCCAGGTGTGAACGGCGCGGACAGAAGGGCAGAACCTCGGCGTCGTCGCTGTCGCCGATATGTGGGATGTTTCCGTTGCAGTCAGCCAGGGTTTGCAGAAAGCGTGCAGATGCCAGCAGTCTCTGTGCGAACGGCTCGTTGAAGGGCTTATCCAGATGTCGCGCCAATCCATCGGCGTGTAGAGCCATCTCCATGACGAACACCTGATAGTGTATCGCCTGCTCCACCGAGACACCGTCGGCGGTAATCTGGCGGGGGATTTCTCGCTCCAGGATTTTGCGAGCAACCTGCTTCCAGCGGTTGGCAAGGCGCGCCGTGGGGAACAGGTTCGCAAACAGCCACATGCCCGCCGCCTCGCCAATCAGGTGGTTGTTTGCGGACGAACCGATAGACAGGTTCATAGCAACCTCGGCGCACTGTTGCCACAGGCTTCCCATTATCAGCCGCAGAGCACGTTCATCCAGACCGGGGTAATCCGCCAGAAACCACAGGCTCCAGCACCAGGTATGCAGACGAAGGGCGCATTCCAGCGGGCTTGTCCAGTTGATACCGAAGCGTGGAGGATTGCGGGCAATCCAGTCCAGCCAGTCCTGCAGCAGCCTCTGCGCAAATCGATCATCGCCGGTGAGCAGATACGCCTGCGCCATGGTCAGGAAATAGCCATGTCGGTTCAGCTCCCAGCAGTAGCGAACCCCACCTGCAATGTCGTCCCGTCGGTAGTCTATCTGATGCGCGGGAACCGCCTGCCACTCGCCACCCTGCACGTAGTTGCAGAACCAGCGGGGAGGCACATCGGTTTGCACCTCAAAGGTAAACAGCCTGAGTTTGCCTGCCAGGACATTTTCGGCTTCTTGGATGATAGATTCTGCGCATTCGGAATGTGCGCTGGAAATGAACTCGCGCCAGTGGGTGTGCGAGTAACGCGAGCAGGGGAAGCGATGCAGGAAGCGTTCGTAGACAGCGCGCACCTCATGGTTCCATGCGTGGGTGAAGCAGGAATCCGCATCCAGGGGATACGGTCGCAGTACACCTGCCGAAATAGCGCGGTCCCTCAACATCCGCTGGACGCGAATAGCTATCTCTCCCGGTTGCATTGCCGTTAGTCGGCGTATTTTCCATCTCCAGCCGCTCATCTGTTACATGCCCCTGTTCCTATTAAGCACTCTACCCATGTCACTCCTGCACATGGTATAATCGTTGTAGGTGAAACGAAGATGCCTTTTACCATCAATGATTTTGAGGATCTGGTCCGTCTGCTTTACCAGCACCCGGAGTATCGAGAGCGTCTGCGCTCCCTGATTCTACCGGAGGACTTTGTCACGCTACCCCAGCTCGTCCGTGAAAACACCGAGGCGATACGTCGTCTTGAGGAGGCGGTCGCGCAGCTGGTCGAGTTTCAGCGTCGTGCTTACGAAGAGTTTCAGGCATATCGCCAGCAGACGGACGCTGCGCTGCGCGAGTTAGCAGAAGCGCAGAAGCGCACAGAACAGCGTGTAG
>FMJZ01025055.1_pt1 | contig 14491 bp, 13 predicted proteins | sample 1987881 | NCBI WGS metagenome assembly FMJZ01 (sample SAMEA4378227, study PRJEB15110) | soil metagenome | biome: soil; feature: Field; material: Soil | place: India | collected 2015-03-11 | depth 0 m | reverse complement strand
CTTTATGTTTTAATGCCTGTTCATACCAATATTTTGCTTGCTTTTTATCACCTTTTTGTTGATATGCGAAACCTGACCTTGCCATTGCTTAAGCATCTTTTGGGTTCAGTTCAATGGCTTTAGTATAATCGGCAATTGCCTTATCAAACTGTTTTTTTTAGCATAAGCAGTACTGCGATTGTAATAGGCTTGGACATAGTTTGAGTTCAGTTCAATGGCTCTGGTAAAATCTAAAATCGCTTGCACTAGCTCACCTTTTTCATCATAAGCAATACCGCGATTGTAATAGGCTTTAGCATAACTTGGATTAGGTTCTATTGTCTTATTATACGCTAAAATTACACTATCAAAACATTATGCACATAGAAAACATTTTCTTTAAGAAGCAATTCTTGCGCCTTTCTTTCTTTTTCAGATTCAATTGCAGGTGAGGTTGGTGTAACTGATTTTGCTTCCATTTTAGAAGCGTCAAGATTTTTGCGGAAATTGTATTTTTCTTTCATAGGTGTGTTCTTTTTTTTTAAAATATCACATAATTAATATAGTTAAACAAAAGTGAGGATAACCTTTTTCTCTAACATATCGATACTGAATTTAAACAAAATATTAGATACCACCGATAAATTCATAAGAGAGTTTTATATTCTCATTGATTGCTTAGAATCTAGTTAATGATTTATTGACTTTACTTCAGTTTTCTGATAATTTACTATTAATAACATGAAAAAAATATAAAATTCTTGTGAACATTTATACATTATATTGTTGTATTTCGATTGATGTTCGGTGTTATCCAGAAATAAATAGATTATAATATAAAAATTTTTCAAAATATTCTTTAAAATGTTATTAGATTTGAGACTCGGACGAATTTATGTTTATGTATCAATTTATCAAAACAATATATAGAGAGAGAGGTATATTAAAAGGAATATTTTTAGAGATGTTTTTGATTAAATTAATGGATGTTGGCAGATCTAAATGTAATTATAAGAAAAACTTTTTGAATTGTCTGCGGATAAATTAATCTATGTTATTAGATGTGAATGAAATCTTAAGAAAAGACAATCGTTATAAGAGACAGGCGTATAGTTTTGTCTTAGCGAGTTTAGAAGTTGCTCGACATATTACAAGAAAATCTAAACATGTGACCGCTCGTGAACTATTAGAGGGTTTTAAAGTGTTAGCCCAAAAAGAGTTTGGTATTATGGCAAAAACTGTTCTTGAATCTTGGGGAATCAAGACTACAGATGATGTTGGCGAAATTGTCTTCAATCTTATTGAAGTCGGTATTCTGAGTAAAACCGAAGAAGACCAAAAAGAAGACTTCCATAATGTGTTTGATTTCAATGAAGTTTTTGTTCAAAAATACCAATTTCCTGCAAATGAAATTAAGAAGTAATGATAATTTGAGCATAAGAGAAAATTAATGATTGAAGATTTAATTAACGATTTCTTTTCTCACAGCAGTCCTTTAGCAAAAGCGTTGGATAATTTTGAGGAACGACCAGAACAAAGAGAATTGGCATATGCGGTATATCAAGCGTTGGAACAAAAGTTTCATATTTTAATTGAAGCCGGAACAGGTGTAGGCAAAAGTTTAGCCTATCTTTTACCAATTTATTTGTGGGGAAAAAAGTATAAAAAGAAAGTTGTAGTTTCCACATATACAAAAATTCTCCAAAACCAACTTATCAAAAAAGATATTCCGTTGCTTAAGCAAGCCATTACTGATGAGATAAATTATGCAGTAATTTTTGGACAAGACAATTATGTATGTCGCCGACGATTAGAAAGCGCTTTTCACTATGGGCTCTTTGATACTCCATATGAATATGCTGAATTAGAAACATTAAAGAAATGGTTAGATGAAGGTAATTCAGGAATCATACCCGAATATCCGGAAGTTTTAGGTAAAACGCAAGATAAAATTAGTCGAGATGGTGATGTTTGTAAATTTCAGAAATGCCCTTATTACGATGATTGCTATTATTTTCGTGCAAAACAACAATGGATAAATGCGGATATTTTAATTACTAATCATGCCCTGTTCTTTGCGAATGTGGAATCTAATTATTATCTTCTGCCCAAATTTGATGCAGTCATTTTTGATGAAGCCCATCGATTAGAAGAAGTTGTCGCACACTACTGGGGAATTGAGATTTCTAATTGGGGATTACAGCGGATGTTAAATACTATCTATAATCCTTATAATCAAACCGGGCTTATTGCCCATTTAGAAATTCCCGCACTTCAGAAAAGAGATATTGGTCGAATCATTGAAGATGTTCGTTCGGCAAGTGACGAGATGTTTCAATATCTACTGAAGTTAATGCCGCCGGGTGAGACTAAAATGAGAGTCCGAGAGCCAATTAATCTTGAAATCGGCTTAGATAGATTTTTTACTATGCTCAGTAATAGTCTTTTACAAGTTGAGGTCGATGAACTAGACGAAGATTTAGAATTAGAATTGAAAAGTCGTCTCCGCCGGATTGAAGTTTATCGGTTAGGTATTAATCAATTTCTTGAGGCTAGTGAAAAAAACTCTGTTTATTGGATTGAAACCGAGGGTGTATCAAATAAAAAAAGTCCACAAATTTATCTAATGAGTGCATTAATTGATATTGCCCAATTGTTTCAACAGCAAGTTTTAGAGAAAATTTCGAGTGTGGTTTTAACATCAGCAACGCTGAGCGTGAATAAAGATTTTAGTTTTATTAAAAACCGACTTGGACTTAACAAAGCACAAACACTCCGATTGGATTCGCCCTTTAATTATCAAGAACAGGCATTGTTAATTATCCCAACGAATCTGCCTTTACCATCAGACGAAGAGGAATTTTTAATTGAATGTGCAGGATTAATCGATAAAATTCTGACCATGACTAAAGGCAGAGCCTTAGTACTTTTTACAAGTTATAATTCATTGACCAAGACCTTTCAATTAATTGACAAAAGTAAGTTTACTTTTTTGGTTCAAGGTCAAGCATCGGCTTTTGAACTTTTAGAAAGATTCAAAAATGATATTAGTTCCGTTCTTTTTGCGACGCAATCTTTTTGGCAGGGCATCGATGTTCCCGGAGAAGCATTGAGTTGTCTAATTATTGTTCGGTTGCCATTTGATGTTCCAGATGACCCACGATTAGAAGGAATATGTGAGAAATTAAGAGCAAACAAATTAGATCCATTTACTAATTATCAACTGCCGAATGCAATCTTAAGATTTCGACAGGGATTTGGTCGGTTAATTCGCAACAAACAAGACCGGGGAGTAGTTTGCATCTTAGATAAAAGAATTGTTACGAAAGAATATGGTAAAAAGTTTCTCCTTTCTTTACCTCATAATTTGCCAATTTCATTTTCTGTTGAGTCCATTAAAGAGTTTTTTGGATTTGAATGAGAATCGGCAATTATCTCCGATATTATAAAGTCGGAGTAAAGTTTAATAATTTTCTTTTTGTTAAAAATTATGAGTCTACCATTATATTGCAACACGATTTCGAAATCTTTTAGTAAAAAATTCAATCATTAATGATACCAATTTATTTTACTACTGATTTAGCATTATTAAGTAAAAAGGCAGTTCACCTCTTAGAGCATTGCACAATTTGTCCGAGAAAATGTGGTGTTAATCGGTTGAAAGGTGAATTAGGTTATTGTCAGACCGGCAAAGAGGCAATCGTGTCATCGTATGGTCCGCATTTTGGCGAAGAACCGGAATTAGTAGGAACAAATGGTTCAGGAACAATTTTCTTTAGCTTTTGCAATCTTAATTGTATTTTCTGTCAGAATTATGACATTAGTCAATTAGGTTATGGTCGAAATGTTACAATTAATGAATTAGCCGAAATAATGCTGAAACTACAAAAGATGGGATGTCATAATATAAATTTGGTTAGCCCGACGCATATTGTTCCTCAATTCTTACAAGCACTGAGCACTGGTAGAGATAAAGGCTTACATCTGCCGATTGTGTATAATTCTGGTGGTTATGATGAGATTGAGACCTTAAAGTTGCTTGAAGGGGTGATTGATATTTATATGCCTGATGCTAAATACGGTTCAAATGAAATAGGAGAGAAGTATTCAAATGTGATTTCATATTGGGAGATAAATAAGTTAGCATTAAAAGAAATGCACCGCCAGGTTGGAGATTTAATTGTTGATAAAAATGGTATTGCTCAAAGAGGATTGTTGGTTAGACACCTGGTTTTACCAAACCGCATTGCTAATTCTTTTGAAGTTTTGAAATTTATTGCCGAAGAAATTTCAATAAACACTTATGTAAATATTATGGAACAATATCGTCCCTGTTATAAGGCAAATCAATATCCCGAATTAGCAAGACGAATTAATGAAAAAGAATATCAAGAAGTTGTTGAATACGCTAAAAAATTAGGCTTGCGAGTGCGTTAAGTTATTAGCAGTTACGATTAACATATTTTAGAACAACTAGGTGCTGTGCCAAAACATTGTATCTACCCTAAGGACCTAATTCTACGGCTACTTTATTTAACATTATCGGAACAACATATCGAAATTAATGTCCGGCCTCTGCTTTTTAAGATACTCAAACAACGTCTGGTAGTCAATTGCGGAATGTGCTCGTGGATTTTATAGTTTCACAACTAGTATTTCTTAACTTTTTCTAAATAATAATTAAATCTCTTAAATCAGGCAGTATATTAGACATATTGCAACGATATCTTGACATTGTATTATCGTCTCATATAATGGTAAGCATGATTGTTTTTGAACATGTTTCTAAAATTTATCATAATTCTTGGACGGCACTTTATGATATAAATCTTAGGATTAATAAAGGTGAATTCGTTTTTCTCACAGGACCGACTGGTGCCGGAAAAACCACTTTACTTAAATTAATCTATTGTGCCGACTTTCCCGATGCCGGCGAATTAAATGTTGATGGTTATAGCATAAACAAACATTGTACTGATAAAATTATTACTCAACTTCGACGGAAAATTGGTATTATTTTTCAGGATTTTAAATTATTAACTGAAAGAACGGTTTATGAAAATATTGAATTTGCCTTGAGAGTTATTGGCATTCGACCATACTTAATTCCGGAAATTGTAATGTCAGCATTGTCAAAAGTAGGATTAACTAACCGTAAAGATTTTTATCCTTATCAGTTATCTGGTGGTGAACAACAAAAAGTTTCGATTGCGCGGGCTTTGGCTAAAAATCCTGAAATTCTTTTAGCAGATGAACCAACAGGTAATATTGATTATAAAGGTTCGGCTGAGATTTTAGGTTTGTTAAAAGAGATAAATTACTCCGGCACGACCGTTATCATGGCAACGCACGATTATTTACTTGCAGAGAATAGTAATAAGCGGATAGTAAAATTACAAGATGGTAAAATTCTTGCGGACAGTAATTTAAGTTAATATTATTTTATTAAATAATTGTGAAAAATATTAATTATATAGCGACACTAACTTATGGCCATTAAATTTTTAATTCAAGAAGGTATTCGCAATATTCAGCGCAATAAATCGGTTTTTTTTCTTTCTGCCAGTGTTTCCGCAATTTGTTTGCTTTTACTTTCAATTTTTTTAGTTCTTACGATAAATATCCTGCGGGTTAAAAACTATTTTGAAGAACGCATTGAGATTTACGCTTTTCTTTACGATAATGCGGATGCGAATGATTTGATTAATAAAATTAGTTTGCTTAATGGTGTGCGTCAAGTTCAATATGTATCAAAAGAACAAGCCTTAAAAGAGCTGAAAAGCGATTTAAGCGATAATGCTTCATTGCTGGAGATTTTAGGTCAAAATCCCTTGCCTGCCGGTTTAAGAATCCAAGTTGACCCGAACTACAAATTGGCAAACCGATTAGCCGAACTGGAGGAAAAAATCAAGTTATTAAAAGGAATAAGAGAAACCTGGTCGGGCAAAGATATTTTAATCCGATTACAAAGAATTATTCGCATCATTGTTGGATTAGATACTGGACTACTGTTGATTGTTTTTGTGGCGATAGTTTTTATCATCTCGCGAACCGTGGAGTCAACTATTTTAGCCCGGTCCCGAGAAATTGAAATTATGCGGTTGGTGGGTGCTTCTTCTCCGATGGTTAAATTTCCTTTTTATATTGAAGGGTTAGCCCATGGATTTTTAGGAAGTATTATTTCTTTTATTATTGGTATGGTCTTATTCTATATTGTGGCAATTGAGATACCGATGTTATCAATACCGATTTTTTCTATATTATTCTTTAATGTTGTGGCAGGTAGTTTATTAGGTTTAGGTGGTTCGTATATCGCCTTGTCGCATATTTTGAAATAAGTGCGATTTGTTATATTTAATAGGTTAAATAAAATTTATTGCATTTTATGGTTGTTATCGAATAGAAGAAAAAGGTTTTTATAGGTGAAATGAAATACAGATTATTGGTATTCTTGATATTAGGATTAGTCTTTGTCGTTTTAGCTCAAGAAAATATCGAACAAACCCGAAGAGAATTAGAAAAGACCAAAGAAAAACTTCGTGCATTGCAAGAAAAAATTGCCGCATTAGAAAAAGAAGAGTCAGGTGTTCTTAAACGTATTGAAGCTTTTGCAGAGAAGATAAATCTTACGAAAAAGATGATTCGAGACCTTAAAATTCTTCAAAAGAACAAAGAAAATGAGATTGTTGCAGTTACAAATCAAATTCTCCAGACCCAAAAACAGATTGAAGCCCGGCGAGCAGATCTACAGCATGTTTTGGTCAGTTATTATAAACAGCGAAAAATTTATCCTTTAGAAATTATTTTATCCCATCGCTCAATTGTCGATGTTTATAAAAAGTTTGTCTATTTGCGAATCATTGCTGAAGACCGCAAAACGACAATCCAAACTTTATCAAAACTGAAAGACGATTTACAATTACAACAAAAACAGTTAGAAAAAGCCAAGAATGAGTTAATCCGCTTAAAACAGATGCGTGAAGCTGAAGAAGCCAACTTAAAAGATGCCCAACTTTTAGAAACCAAAGTGTTAAATAAAGTACGTTCGGAAAAAGAGCAAAATCGCATCTTAGAAAACGAATTGAAAACCGCAATGGGAAAATTGGAGAAATTGATTGCGGAAATGGAGATGAAAAGAAAAGAACGTAAATTACCTCCGGGAACGCATTTCTTCGAGATAATGAAAGGAAAATTACCTTGGCCTTATTATGGTGCAGTAGTATCCGGTTTTGGTAGCGTCGAGGACCCCAAATATAAGACTAAAATTAGAAATACCGGTATTGATATTAAATGTCCGGTGGGTGCGGATGTTCGAGCAATTGCTGATGGCCGAGTAGTTTATGCCGAACGATTTATGGGCTATGGTAATTTAGTGATTTTAGACCATGGTGACGGCTATTATACTTTATATTCTAATCTTGCCGAAATGACTTGTAGTGTGGGTATGAATCTGAAACAAGGCGAGGTGTTGGGTAAATCAAAAGATATTCTCCATTTTGAGTTGCGCCGGGAAGGAAAAGCAGTTGACCCATTACCTTGGTTAAGTCAATAAGTAATCTCATGGAGCTTTTTCCTAAAATCATTGGTCAGTTTCAAGCCAAAAGAATACTTACTGCTTTATATCAACATCAGCATTTTCCGGCTTTATTATTTGCCGGTCCTAAAGGTGTGGGAAAGAGAACTGCGGCAATCAACTTTGCCCAGATAATCAACTGTACGACTCCGGACGATATTGACAAAAACCAATGTTTACGATGTCAACAAATCGCTAATCTCAACCATCCAGAAATAAAAATTCTATTTCCTGTTGCACCAGTTAGTCAAAGTGAAGATAAAGATGAAAGGGATCGTTCAAAAGGATTGGAACGGATATTTAAGGAAATTGAAGAAAATCTTTCTTTATATGTAATTGACCAAATGCGTCCTAATCTGCCGGCAAACTATACGATTTCAATTCAGGTAATGCGTTGGATAAAACAAGAGATGGCATACAAACCAATGGTTGGCAAATATCGGGTCATAATAATTATTAATGCGGATAGAATGACCAATGAGGCGGCAAATGCATTTCTTAAGACCTTAGAAGAGCCGCAACAGCAAACTTTGTTTATTTTAACCACGGAACGTTTACCGTATATCATCCCGACAATTCGTTCTCGTTGTCAAATTATTTGTTTTACACCAATTGCTAAGGAGTTAATTATTGAATATTTAGTAAAAACTAAGCATATCCCGTTGTCCGAAGCCGAAATTTGTGCCGAGTTATCCGAAGGTAGCCTCAGAAAAGCATTAGAATTTTATACTAATCCGAAACAATTCTTACCACCAGCGGATATGATAAGATTGGTTGATACTTCTTTGGTTTCTAATGAAGAACTACTTTGGGAAATAATTAATAAAAATTTAGAAGACTTTCATATCGAATCCTGGCTTAACGCTTTGCTCTTTTTATATCGGAGAGCATTGCAATTAAAATTGACACGGTCTTCTATCTATACCAATGAGATTGTTGAGAATATTGTTCGGAAATTATCAACGGACGAGATTGTCAATCGTATTGCCTTTATTATTCAGAGTCTACAAGATGCCGAACTTTATCTCAACAAAAGACTCTATTTCTTTTCCATAATGCATTTAGTCCGGTTTTAACTTCTAATCCTTATTATCCATAAAGTTAATATTAACATTGGCTAAACCGCGTATTCTTCTGATTAATCCCTGGATTTACGATTTAAAGGCATATGATTTTTGGATGAAGCCATTGGGTATTTTATATGTTGCATCAATTCTACGTAATGCTGGATGGAATATAGATTATATTGATTGTCTTGACCGCTATCATCCAGTTTTGCTGAAAAATATCGCGAAATTACCGAAGGTTGATGAATTTGGCAGGGGAAAATTCTATAATCAAGAGATTGCCAAGCCTGAGCCGTATAAAGACATTGAGCGCCGGTATAAACGATATGGTCTACCCATCGAACTTTTTGAAGAAATACTTAATGCAATACCTAAACCGGACTGGATTTTTATCACTTCAATTATGACTTATTGGTATCCAGGTGTTTTTACCGCAATTCGACTACTTAAACAACATTTTCCTAATACACCGATTGTTTTAGGTGGAATCTATGCAACCTTATGTTACCAGCATGCGCAACAGTTTTCTAATGCGGATTTGGTTTTATCCGGAACCGCAACTAACAGTTTATCAAAAGTGCTTCCTGAATTAAAACCATTGAGTTTTACAGAATATCCATTTCCCGGCTTTGACTTATATCACAAATTAGACTACGCTTGTATCTTAACTTCTCAAGGATGTCCCTTTCATTGTGTCTATTGTGTTGTGCCCCAACTTTATCCGAAGTATATATATCGTTCAGTCAATTCGGTGATTGAGGAAATCGAATATTATGAAAGTTTAGGAGTTAAGAATATTGCTTTTTACGATGATGCCCTTTTAGCCAATCCGAATTTCCAGTTAATGCTAGAGGAGATTATTCAGAGAAAAATTAAGGTTAACTTTCATACTCCTAATGGATTACATCCCAGATTATTGACTCAAGAGATTGCGGATAAAATGTTTCTGGCTGGATTTAAGACAATCTATTTAAGCTTAGAAACGGTCGATTTGAATATTCATCAACAAATAGATAACAAAGTTACATCAGAAGAATTTGTAAGAGCAGTTGAATTCTTAAAACATAGCGGGTTTTCGGAGAATCACATTCATTGTTATCTTTTAATTGGATTGCCCGAATTTACCGCAGAACGAACCATTAAAAGTATTGACTTTGTGCATAGTTTAGGCGTCTCGCCTCATTTAGCCGAATTTTCCCCTATTCCTAATAGCCCAATCTTTAATCGATTAGGATTTGATGAAAAGACCGACCCATTATATCATAACAATATAATATTTCCGGTGCTTAATAAAAAGCAACAGCAAGAAATGCAAGAAGTGAAAAAGTATTTATCTAAATTGCGACATAGTACGAAATAAAAGTTATGAATACGATATATATGAAACAAATTTATAAAATCAAGACCGGCACAGCCATTTTGAGCTAAACTTCAATAACTAATTTCTCACAATAGATACAGAAAACCATCGGACAAAAATATTGAACATTAAGTTGCGTCGTATATATACTTACGACACTAAGATATTGTAGGCACTGTATTTTTTACTTTTAATATCAGGTAGATTTTTTGTCATCAAATATCTTTTATCCTGTTTACTTTTTGATTTTTAATATTTGTGAAGCCTTACCTATTTGTTCTTTTTACTTTTTGACTTTTGACATCAAGTAGATTTTGTAATCGTAGTTTATTATGTTTATTCTAAAACCTATAACATTATTAGATAGATGTTTATAATTATATCCTGTTTACTTTTTGAGTTTTGATATCAAGTAGATTTTGTAATTGAAGTTTATTATATTTTTTAGAACCTTTAATATTAAGTAGATGTCTTATCACCAAATATTATTTTTACTTTCGATATCAAGTAGATATTGTGATTGAAGTTAATTATGTTTATTTTAGCACCTTTAATATTAGATATTTATAGATAGATGTCTATAATTATATCCTGTTTACTTTTTGACTTTTGACATCAAGTAGATGTCTATAATCAAAAATAAAAAGTTAGCAAGCCAAGCAGAGATAAAAGGACTTATTATCATTGCTTGTCCATAGGCTTTGGTTGTTTGAACTACCCCCCAATAGATAAAGGAGAAGAGTAATCCCAATCCTAGTCCAAACATTACGCCACCTTTTCTTAATGTAACTGCCAAAGGTAAACTTAAAATGATTAAGATAAAACTAATAAAACTTTGAGCAAAACGATAATGGAACTCAACTTCTTGTTTAGCAGTCTCAACCCCGGCTTTTTTTAACCCTTGAATGAATTGATTTAATTCCAGAATATTAAGTTCTTCAATGGTTCTGGTCTCTTCAATAAAATTAACTGGCTTTTCCTTGATTGGTAAAATTAAAGTATCGTAGTAGGTGTATTTTTCCATCGAGTCGGTAATAAAAATTCTCTCGCCAATATGGGTTGCAAGCCATAACTTATTTTCCCACACTGCTTTCTTACCATCATATCTGGTTTTTACTTTGCCCTTCTCATCAAATTGAACAATAATGAAGTTTGACATTATGCCGTTACTTTGATATTCTCTAATATAATAAACCGTTCGTTCCTCACCCATAACAAATAGATTGTGCCATCTGTTAACAATTGCTTCTGACCGTCGTTCAATTTTAGTTCTTTTTAACCTTTCTAATTTTTGATTCATGGGAATGGTAATAAATTCATAAGCCAAGAATTGAACTATCACCAATAATAAACCTAAAACGATTAAGGGTGAAAATAATCGATAAATATTTATACCAGCACTTTTGAAGACATATATTGAACGCTCTCGGGTTAAAACGCCGTAAACAAAAAAACAGGCAAGAATTGTACCTACCGGTAATAAAAGACTAACTGCTGATGGTGTGCTGTAAAAATAATATTCAAGAACCGTAAATAGTGATGCCTTGCGATTAACAAAATATTGTAGTTCTTCAAATAGGTCAATGATTTGATAAATGGCAACCACGGAAAGTGTTGCTAAAAAAGTATATTTGATAAACTCTTTGACAATAAAACGGTCAATAATTTTCATGAGTCATGTTTTCCCAGAAAAATTGATGTAATTAATATTATTTGCTCTTATTAATGGTTAATTTTAGTTGATTAAATTTTGATGCATATTGCGAGAATTTCTTTATAAAAGAAAACTCGAGAAAAGTTCTTGCGGTAAATTCAATTGCGATTGGAATTAAGATTAAGTTACTAAACCATATTGCAATAAAAGGCGATGTTCGGCCGGCATCAGCAAATTCTTCTCCGGCTAAAATGAGGATATAATAGACTGCAAAGAAGACTAAACCGACAATAAAGCCAACCCCTAAGCCACTTCGTCTGATATAGCCGCCTAAACCCGCTCCCCAGAATAAAAATACGATACTTGCAATGGCTAAAGCAAATTTTTTTTCCAGTTCGGTGGCAAATTGATTGTATTCGCCTTTTTTACTGCGAAGTTTTGCTTGAGTATCATCAACTCGATATTTTCTTAAATTAATGTCCGAGATTTGCTGAAGACTTTTTAATTCTATTTTTAGACCTTTAATCTCCTGTTTTAGTGATTTGGTTTTAGTATATAAATCACTAAGCACTAATTCTTGGTCCGAGCGATATTTCCTTTCCCGACGGAAAAATTCTACATCTACGGGCAGATTAATCACATAATTATCAAATGATAAGTGCCGATATTTTTCTCGGTCAACCAACTCTGAAATTTCACCGGCGTCAAGTTCAATAATAAAATATTTTTCATCCGAACTAATAGATATTTTGCCGGTTTGGGATTTAATTAAAGTTGGAATATCATCAGGATGCTTTTTTTCCCAAATAGTAACATCACTTATTCTACCTTTACGGTCATCAATGGAACCGATATAAATGATATATCCAGGAAAATCATCGATAAAAACACCTTCATAAATTCTTATGGCCGGTTTTTTTCGTGCAATATCACTAATTAGATTTCGTGCGCGATGATTAGCTTCAGGTAATACATAGCCATTAAATAGAATCATAAGGATTGTTAAGGTTGTTGTAAAGATAATTAGGGGAATTAAAAGTCGAAAAAGATTAATTCCAGCACTACGGATAGCAGTCAACTCATTGTCTTGGCTTAATCGTCCAAAGAGCATAACCGAAGCAATCAGAATACCCATTGGAACGGCAAACATTAAAACAAAAGGTGTGCTATAAATCATCAATTCAATTACCACTAAAAAGGGAATTCCCTTTTTTACCAGCAGGTCAACCAAAAGAAAAATCTTATCTAATAAAAGAACCGCAGTAAGTACAAAAACTGCAAAGACAAAAGGCCCGATAAAATCTCGCAAACACATCCGATAAATAATCTTCACAGGTTCAATATATTAGTAAAGATTGATAATGTCAAGAAAAGAAAGAGGTTTGAATAGAAGTTTTTTGGATATTAATCTTATACCCATCGCCAAACAAGCAAAAGTATGATATAAGAACAATCCAAACCTTCATCAGTTTTCGGCCGTGAATATATATGGATTTTTATTTTTATAATATAAATATTTTAGAAGCAGTCACGCTTCAATTTCAGGAAAAGGTTGCATTGGACAATAGAGAGTCAATTTTCAGATTTATCAAAACCAGTATTGTGCAAAACTTTTGGAATGGAAAACTCGTCAGACCAGTTGGAAAACGTGGCAAAAAGAGTTTAGGAAAAGGCTGACACTTTAGAAACTTCGCGAATAATATAAAAACTTTAAATTATTAAATATGGAATTCGACGATATCTTTGTCTTTCAAGATGTGATTGCGTTCTACACGCTGACCATGATATTTATCACCATCCCACAGCCGAGCAAATTTTAAATTTTTGGCAAAATCTTTATGTAAGGTCTTTCCGGCATCCAAAACCGTGCTTCCCCTTTTAATTATAACGGGTTCAGTTAAGTCTGGAGGTTTTCCTGGCGGTTTGGTGTAGACGCGAATAATATCAAGACTTTTAAAAATCTTTGTTTTTAAGTCCTCTAATCCCTCATAAGTTTTTGTAGACACTGGTATTATTGGAAAATCACTTATCATCTCTTTGATAATTTCAATACCTAATAAAGCATTGGGTTCGTCAGTTTTATTAGCGACCACAATCATCGGTTTTGCAGGAAGTTGCGAATCAGGACTGGAAATAATATTCGTTTCCTTCAATCGTCGAATACAAATTTCAGTAGATTCAACAAGATTATCGGCAACCGCATCAATGACCAAGACATTAGCATCAGCACTTCTTAAGATATGAAAATACCAAGGAGGACTATCTTCAGTCAAAGGTGGACAATCAATTAATTGGATTTGAATATCTTCATATATCATCATTCCAGCAATTGGCGTTGTGGTTGTAAAAGGATAAGGTGCAACTTCTGTTGAAGCATTGGTAAGTATTTTAACAATTGATGACTTTCCAGCATTAGCTGCACCAAATACAGCAACTTGTCCCGCACCTTGTTTTTCAATATGATACCAGACGGCTCTTCGGGTTTGAGATTTCTGATTCTGTTCTTTTCTTAGCTTGGATAATCGAGACTTTATTTCGGCTTGAAGTTTTTCTGTGCCTTTATGTTTGGGAATCAATGCCAGCATTTCTTGAAGATAAACGATTTTTTCTTCAGTGGTTTTAGCATTACGAAATCGTTTTTCGGCTTCAAGATATTGTGGTGTTAAATTTGCAGGCATAAAAACATTTATACACGAATTTCATTTACTGTCAAGACAGATAATTGCGAGAACTCAGATAAAGTCAATGACGCCTCAAACGATACCAAGTGCATAAGCGAATTTCTTAATGAGCTATTGTCAATGTTTGTGGAAATTTATTATAGTTAGGTATATCTTTTTTCTTTGTGTAAGGTTCCA
>FMJZ01064055.1_pt1 | contig 14496 bp, 11 predicted proteins | sample 1987881 | NCBI WGS metagenome assembly FMJZ01 (sample SAMEA4378227, study PRJEB15110) | soil metagenome | biome: soil; feature: Field; material: Soil | place: India | collected 2015-03-11 | depth 0 m | reverse complement strand
AAAAAGATGGAACTTGCCGATTGCCATAATCGCCAGACCGAGCCAAACGGCTAACTTGAAGCGAGACGGTGTCGCCGACATCGTGATACCTTTTCTGAGCGGCTCTCCTCACTCACCCCTGCGCAGTTTCGTTCAACTTGCTGCTTGGTTGACAAAAAGTAATTGTCAAGCCTTAATTATCCCGTCTCAAGCCCATTCGCCAAGCAAAGGCAAATTCATTATGCTTGGGGTCATTGTCAGTTTCTGGGGCAAGAAGTCTTTGTTGGAGTGGGATGAAGGAAAATGGAGACACTACTCGGTTCTGGGCGCAATTATGAGGCTCTTGTTTCTGCTCGCAGCGTTACCTTTCTACTTCCTATTGACAGTTACTTTGCTTTTGTCGGTGCTAATTCCAGACCTCATTCGGATGGCTTTCACAGCAGTAAGGAGAGGGCTTGCGCAGTTGGATGGGGAAGTGACGAAACAATGGTCTTAACATCCGAAAACAGGCAACAACAGATTGATGACCATCGGGACGAACACCAACACTACCAAGATTTTTTGCGGGCAACGGTTTTTGAAACCACACAAATCGTTGTAGCGTCATCACTTGCAGGTAATGGCAGTTTAATGACTGCAGGGGAAACAAGTCAAGGAAGGACGAGGTTCTTGACGAGCCAAAGAAGGTGATTTCGACGGCGTTAGGATAAGGCTTTTTCGTAGGCGTTCAACAGTTGTGAAAGGGTTCGTTGATGAGTAAAGGAACGAGCCCTTTCAATTGCCCTCCGTTTCAACTCTGTTCTAAGGGAATCGTCTTCCCAAAGGGCAAAAAGCGCCTGTGTGATTTGGTTGGTATCAAATGGGTTTACGAGCAAACCTGCATCTCCGACGACCTCAGGTTGAGCGCCAGTATTGCCAGCAATTACGGCAGCACCGCAAGCCATCGCCTCAAGCAAAGGTAGCCCAAAACCTTCGTTTATTGAAGGCGAAACCAAAGCCAAGCAAGAACTGTAAAGCAACGGCAAGTGCTCATCGGGGACATAGTTCAGCCAACGAACTCCAAGTTCACCTTCAGCCACTCTTTTCGCTTCACCCCAAAAAGGTGGAGCGAAACCAGCCAAGATCAAGAGCACCTCTGGATGCCGCTTTCTCAATGACGATAAAGCGTCCAAAATCCGACCCATGTTCTTGTTGGGCTTGATAGTGCCAACGAAAAGCAAGAAATCTTTGTCAATCCCATAAATTTGCCGGACTGCTTCTTTTGCTCCTTCAACAGGTCGGAAGCGATCGTCAACATAGGGCGACACGACGCTCACTTTCTCAGACGTTATTCCCAATCGGGAGACCAACTCGTGCTTAGTCGCTTCGGAAATTGCTACAAAGTGGTCAGTCCGATTTTTGAGCGAAGGTAAAACTCCCTTGAGAAAAAACTTCCTGCTGGGCGGATCAAGGAAAGAGATGTCATCCAACCACATCAAATCACAAACTGTCACAACGGTTTTGGTTTTCAACGCCCGCGCAAGGGATGGCACATAACTCAGGTAAAAATGCACCAATTGAATGCGGTCAATAAACAACCACAAGGGCAAAATTAAACGCATCCATCCAGGACCTCGGTAAAAGCGCCAACGAATTCCTTTTGGCAAATCAAAAGCAGGTGGCTCAGTGAAGTAGAAATGCCAATAGTATTTTTGAGGTTGTGAGAGCAGCAACTTTGCAAATTGAGCGCCCACATTTTCAACTCCTGTTCCTTGCTTTTGGGTTAAAGGTCGTGCGTCTATGGCAATGCGGAGCATTCCCCTTTTTCACCTCAAACCAAAGTATTCCGAATTCAACGGCTGGCAAACTTAAAAGTGCCACAAACTTCAGTTTTTGTTTCCGTCAAGAAAGGTGAATTGAGAATGCGGGTTGGATATGATGCGCGTCCTATCGTGCTTTTGAGAGCAGGCATGAGAACCTACTCCGTTAACTTGGTTTGCGAACTCGCCAAGTTGCAGCCCGATTTTGAGGCACTGCTTTACTACCGCGAAGGTTCACCTGATGAAACTTTGACGGGTTTTAAAAATGTCAATTGGCGCAAGGTCTATGCACCTTTCGGTTGGTGGTGGACGATTTTTCAACTCCCTCCAGTCTCACGGAGAGACCAAGTTGAAATCTTCCATGCCGAGTATTCGGTTCCGCCTTTTGTTCTATGTCCGACAATTGTGACGGTGCACGATGCGATATCTGCGATGTTCATTGAACCTGCCAACTTGAAAACTCGCTTGGTCACAAACGCATTCACTTTCCTTTCGGTCCATCGCTCCCGTTTCATTTTGACGCCTTCGGAAAGTGCCAAAAGGGATGTGGCTCAAAAGTTCAAAGTGCCCCAAAGCAAAATCATTGTCACGCCTTATGGGGTCTCCGAAATGTTTAAGCCAATCCCAAGACAAGAAGCAAAACGCTTGGTCGCTGAAAAGTTTGGGATAGAAGGTCGGTTCATCTTGACGGTCAATTTCTCTCGCCCCCGCAAAAACGCTCACATTTTGGCAGCGGCGTTCCGTGAATTGGTGGCTCAAAAGGTTCCTGTCAACTGGCTCGTTTTCGCAGGCGCTTGCCCTGAAAGTGTCAAGGGGCTTATTTTGCGAATGGCTGGCAATGCAGCGAAGCAAGTTGTGTTTACTGGATACGTGACCGATAGCGACTTACCCGTCCTTTATAGCGCCGCTGATGTTTTCGCTTTCCCGTCGCGATATGAAGGCTTCGGGTTGCCAGTTTTGGAAGCAATGGCGTGCGGGACGCCCGTAGTTGCAGGTGATGCACCAGCCGTTAACGAATTTGCCAAATCGGCAGCAATCTTGATGCCGCCAAACGACTGGCTCTCTTTAGCTGAAGCGATTAAGCAAGTTTTGGTTGATGAAGACTTGGTTGAATCGTTGAGGCAAAAGGGTTTGAAACTCGCTTCAAACTACACATGGGCTCGCACCGCTGTTTTGACTTGGCAGGTTTACCAAAAAGTTGTTTCAAAACTTTGAAGTCCGATGGCTATCTTCCGAAAAACTTCACCGCTTGATGAAGTGCCTCCATCAGAGCATCAATTTCGTCAGGCGTGTTGTATAGGTAAAAACTGGCACGAGCAGTTGCTGCTACATTCAGGCGACGCATCAAAGGTTGAGCGCAATGGTGTCCTGCGCGGATACAAATTCCATGAGCATCAAGGAAAGTAGCCAGATCGTGGGGATGAATGTCGCCGATGTTGAAAGCAATCACGCCGCCTCTTTGCTCTGGTGATGCAGTGCCGTAAATCGTAATGCCGTCAACTTCCTGCAATCGTTCTAAAGCATATGTGACCAACTCAATTTCGTGGGTCCGAATTCTCTCCATACCAATTTTTGTCAAGTAGTCAACAGCAGCACCTAAACCTACGGCTTGTGCGATTGCTGGTGTTCCCGCCTCAAACTTGTAAGGCACATCATTGAAGGTTGTCCGCTCAAAAGTGACGGTGCGAATCATTTCGCCGCCACCTAAAAATGGCGACATTGCTTCCAGCAATTCCTTGCGCCCGTAGAGCACTCCGATGCCTGTCGGTCCGCACATTTTATGTCCGCTCAAAGCGTAAAAGTCGCAACCGATTGCTTGAACATCAACGGGCAAATGTGGCGCTGCTTGAGCTCCGTCAACGAGCACGACAGCACCGACCTCGTGCGCCTTATAGCAAATCTCTTGAACAGGGTTAATTGTGCCCAAAACATTGCTGACATGGGTGACGGCAACAATTTTTACTTGTTCCGTCAGCAAACGGTCAAAAGCGTCTATATCCAAAAGACCGTCGTCGGTTATCGGAACAACCTTAATTTTCGCTCCCGTTCGTTCGGCGATAAGTTGCCAAGGGACGATGTTGCTGTGGTGCTCCATTTCTGTCAACAAAATTTCGTCGCCCTCTTTCAAGTTCGTCCAGCCCCATGAGTAAGCGACCAAATTGATGGCTTCAGTTGTCCCTCTCGTGAACACAACACATTCCTTGCAAGGAGCATTGATGAACGTGGCGACTTTTTCCCTCGCCGTTTCGCAGGCAGAAGTTGCTTCCTCAGCAATCAAATAAGCGCCACGATGGACATTGGCGTTGAAGCGCTCGTAAAAGTTACGCTCGGCATCAATGACGGACTTAGGCTTATGTGAAGTTGCAGCACTGTCAAGGTAAATCAACCGCTTGCCTCGGACAGTGCGTTGAAAGATTGGGAAGTCTTGACGAATTGTCTCTACATCCAATGCCTGCAATTTTGGCTTCGTTACCATTTTTCGGTCACTCCCGCAAAGCCTTAATGAACTCGTCACGGCTGATTTTTCGTCGCTTTCAAAATTTGGCTCAAGATTTTTGGCGGCGAAGTTTTTCCCGCATGAATAGACACTACAACCATGACCCGCTTTTGAGGATGAAACAAGTAATGATGACTGCCTCGAACATGGCTAAGTTGAAATCCTAAACGCTCCAACGCTCTCACAACCTCTCGCCCCGTTATGCTCGGCAATTTGCTCATTGTTGTCCTTCCTCCTCCACAGTCACTTCAATTTCCAGTGGGATAGGCAATCCAACTTTTTGCAGCGCTTCAAGAAATCCGTGAATGCATTCTTTGGCGTTAGCAATAGATTCCTCAAAGGTGTCCCCAAAAGTGACGCACCCTGGCAAAGCGGGCACACGGTCACGCAATATTGTCCAGTCTCCTTGTCTTGCTCAATAAGCACGGTATAACGGGCTACGATTTTTGATGCGCCGTTTTTTGCATTGCTTCGTTCGCGTTGTGCATGCCATCCCTTTAGCCTACTGAAAATCACTCAAGGCAATGAATTTTGTCCCGCCGTTGTTATCCCAAAGTCCTAATCACTCGCAGTGTTTTTATTCTTCACGCCGATTTTTTTCGGCGGCTCATGAGAGCTGTCCTCCGATTGACAAATTTTTCCTTCTTCGCAACGAAACTCATCTCGTCACTTTTGCCCCCAAAGTTTTCAACACTTGCAATAATTGATCAAGCCAACGCTGAATATCGCCCAAACCTCGCGTAGTGATTCGATAGACCTCCTCAGAGGAAACCTCAGGATAACGATGAACTAATCGGTTGCGAAAACTTATCATCGCCTCGTAAGTTGGGACATCCTTAACAGGGAGATAACCTGCTTCCGCTAACGCCTTCGGAATTTGACGATACTCTTCAGGCATGGGCAAACCTAATCGGCGAATGAGATAGCGAGAGATGTCAATAAGGGCTTCAATGGACGTTTGCAACCAGCGTTCCGCTGCTGCCAAGTTTCTGGGGTCAGTCATAAATTCGTCATAGTTCAATTTTTCCAACTCAGCGAGGTTTGCTAAATTTCGCTCTAAGGTTTCCAAACGCGACCGAACTTCTTCCATCCCACACCATTCCCCTTCATCTTGCTCTTTTATGACCGTTGTTTCGTAATTCATTCGGGCAACGGGGTCACGCTCATAAAACAACTTCCCCGTTTTGATAACGACCTTTTGAAACCAAATCGGCGCTTCCTTCAAATCCACAACATCGGCTTTATCTTGCCCAACAACTCCAAAAAGGGCATTCAACAACCTACCAACAATTTCCCCTCGATTCTCTTTCGTCAAGTCATCTTCCAACAAAACCGCCACATCCAAATCACTGAAATGATCAGCATCGCCCCGCACTACCGAGCCAAACAAGTAGGCAGCGATAACAGAAGGAAACTCGCCAACAATCTGTGCCAATTGCTCCTCATTCACAGAGACGATGCCTTTAGGTCGCATTGCAATGCACCTCTGTTGCATTCACTCTCTTTCACGAATGCCCCAAATTTCAGCTTCTTCTCCTTCAACGGGTGCCCACTCCACAAAAACTTCGTCGCCTTCAATCTTGACAGCAAAAGTTCTTACAGGATAAACGGCAGGCATCCGCAAGGCTTTGCCCGTTCGGATGTCAAACCAAGCACCATGCCTTGGACACTCAATCACATACTGGTCAGCAAACCAACCTTCAGCCAAAGATGCTTCATCATGGGTGCAAGTGTCCTCAAGGGCATAGAACTCATCTTCGCTGACACGAAAAACCGCAATCGGCGTGTCTTCAACGATCACGACTTTCGCTCCGTTGACAGGAATGTCGTCTTTTTTACCAATCCGAATCCATTCGCTCATTGCATCTGCCCCCCGTGAATTTCGTCTTACGCATACTCTAACCGTTGTGCTCCCGCCATCATTTTGGTATCCAGCAATGATTGCATCTTGCTGCCGAACCAATGAATTGGCACTTTGTCAATGATAGGACGCAAGAAGCCATCAACGATGATTTTTTCGGCTTGGCGGCGCGAGATCCCTCGGCTCATCAGGTAGAACAACTGCTGTTCGTCCACACGACCTATAGTTGCCCCGTGGGTGCAACGAACTTCGTTGGCTTCAATTTCAAGCAAGGGCATGGAGTCTGCTCTCGCTTTTGGACTGAGGAGCAAGTTGCGGTTGGCTTGGTAGGCATCCGTTCCTTGTGCGTTCTTGTGCACTTTAATTAAGCCACGATAAATGGACGATGCTCTCTCCATTAGCACGACCTTGAAAAGCAGGTCACTTTTGCACTGCGGTGCGATGTGCTCTTGAAAAGTGTGGTGGTCAAATTGCTGAATACCAGAACCGACACTCATTGCCAACATGTCAGTGCTTGAACCCGATTCAACTAAATTGCTGTGGCAATTGATGCGCCAAAGTTTACCGCCAAAGGCAGTCAAGACCCAGCGCATGTAAGCGTCTCGGCGGATGTTAGCTCTAACGAAGTGAAAGTCGTAGACTCGGTTACCCCACTCTTGTAGGCTAATGAAGTAAACTTGGGAACTGGGTTCGGCGAAAATCTCCACAGCACCGCTGCTTAGCGCAGCGAAATCACCTTGCGGCGATGCGTAGTGAGCCGAAACAATGACTTCGCTCTCTCTGTCAGCAAAAATGAGTAAGTGGTCAAAAAGTGAACTGTGTTCAGTGTCTATCCAGAAGAAGAGGTGCAATGGCAACTCCAACCGCACCCTTGGTGGGACATAAATGAAAGCGCCCGCATTCATAAGGGCAGAGTGCAATGCAACAAATTTGTTTTCACTTGGCGGGACAAGTTGATGCAAGCGACCATTGAGCAATTTGGCGTGCTCTCTCAAAGCCGTCGCCATATCGGTGAAAATCACGCCTTTGCGTTTGGCTTCCTCGCTGAGCCGGCGATAAACTGCTTTCGCCCCGTGATGGATAATCAAGCCAGCGACCTTTTCCTCTTCAGCGCTGGGATGCAAAAACTCTTGTAATTCTTCGGGCAACGCCTCAATTGACGGGACACCGTCGTAAGTTGGGAAGGAAATGGGCGCATAGTCAGTGAGCCGAAAGCCTTTCAAGTCCGTCCTGCGCCACTCTTCATCCCTCGGTGTCGGTGTGGGAATTTGTTCAAATGTCTCCCACGCTTGTTGGCGCAGTTGTTTAAGCCAATCGGGCTCACTGTTTCGTTCTATCAGAAACTCCATCGCCTCTGGTCCAATTTGTGTCGGGATAATCAATTCCGCCATTGCTATGTCAACCCTCCAAAGTTGTATGAATGAATTCAGCGCCTATTTTTCTTGCGACTTTTCGGAAGGCGCGTCTACTGACGCGCCTTTTCGTTCTTCGCATCATTCCCTTGGCATCTCAGGGAAGCCGCCCTCTGATAAGTTTGTCAAGTAGGCAGGGACAGCGTATAGAAACGCCATCCCTGCCCGGTGGCGGCGCGGCGGTGGCAATTTTCTATCCGACCGAACCTTCAAGTTGCAACTCAATGAGACGAGTGAACTCAACGGCATATTCCATCGGAAGTTCTTTGGCGAAGTCTCGGAAGAAGCCGTTAACGATCATCTTGACCGCTTGGTCATCAGTCAAACCGCGAGATTGCAGGTAGAACAGTTGCTCTTCACCAATTTTGCTGACAGTCGCTTCGTGGGCAACTTCAACTTGTTCTTCGTCAATCTCCATGACGGGATAAGTATCGGTGCGGGAAATTTCGTCAAGGAGCAAAGCATCGCAGCGGACATTGACTTTGGCACCTTTACAACCTGAGTAGACTTTGACCATGCCTCGGTAAGTTGCGCGACCGCCAAAGATGCTGATAGATTTGCTGGTAATGACACTGGTGGTGTAAGGGGCAGCGTGAATCATTTTCGCTCCCGCATCTTGATGCTGCCCATTGGAAGCGAACGCAACTGACAAAACTTCACCACGGGCACCTTTCCCAACCATGTAAACCGCAGGATACTTCATGGTGGCCTTTGAACCAATATTGGCATCTACCCATACAATCTTCGCATCCTCGTAGGCGACGCCTCGCTTCGTCACCAAGTTGTAGACATTGTGTGACCAGTTTTGCAGCGTTGTGTAGCGAATGGTTGCTCCGGGCTTCGCGATCAATTCAACGACGGCGCTGTGTAAACTGTGAGTTGAGTAGATGGGGGCAGTGCAACCTTCTACATAATGCACGAAACTCCCTTCCTCAGCGATGATGAGGGTCCGCTCAAATTGACCAATGTTTTGGGCGTTAATGCGGAAGTAAGCCTGCAAAGGCATTTCAACATGTACACCTTTGGGCACATAAATGAACGAACCGCCACTCCAAACGGCAGTATTCAATGCGGCGAATTTATTGTCCGTCGGTGGGATAACCGTGCCGAAGTATTCCTTCACGATGTCGGGATAATCGCGAACGGCAGTATCCATGTCAACGAAGATGACGCCTTGCCGCTCCAAATCTTCACGGATGCGGTGATAGACGACTTCTGAGTTGTGAACGACGATGCCTTCGGCGATGAAGTTATGAACGCCTTCAACTTCAATATCGTAAGTCGGCTCAACGCCGATGTAACGGATAGACTCAATGCGGGCGAAACCTATCTCGTCTGTCGTGTAGGCGTCAAGTCTGGCATGATGGTGGGAATTGTAGCGATGGTGATCCTTTCTTGGCTTATAGTTCGCCGCCACTTTAACCGAGTAAGGGAAAAGGGGCAAAAGGTCGCCAGTAATCAAAAGCCTGTAGCCAATTCGCTCTTCCCTCTTGCCTTTGCTGTTCACTTTGTAACGGAAAGAGTAAACATCTGAGACGTTCAAGCCGCAAGTGATAGCCAGTCGCTGAATATCGCGCAACAGTGTCTCGTTAACGCTTGTCAACACGACATCGCTGTTCTTTTCATTCCCATGCACACGCCCATTGGCGTCAATGTAGCCTGCGATGAATGCCAACTTTTGAGATTGAGGCAATCCGAAGACCCACGAAGGGACGGATTTGGTGTGAGCATTTCTGTCAAGTCCGATAGCGGAGAGCAAACGAGCGATAGGGGTGCAGTGGATGCGAACGCGATGAGGTTTGCGGTCAGGATTCAATTTGTATCCGAAAACTTCCCACAGCACTTGTGCCAACCTCTTTCTGCAAGCGGGGTCAGATAAAGCGATATCCACAATGTTCTTTGGAGCACTTTCCTTCTTTAGCCTCGACCTGCCGTCGCCCAAGTATGCTCCCAAGAACCACATGAAAGATTCGTTCGTTTGCTCTGGAATTCTCAAATCCTTCTGAGTTCGTCGGAAGAGTTTGTCTGTTCGGACCTTGAAAGGCCCAAATTGATTGCGACTAATAAACTCCGTCTCCGTGTCCACTTTGGGCAACTTGTAAGGTTTCCCTTCGTCAGGCAATCGCTTGACGATAGCGATGTAATCGCCGACTTTCAAGTCAGACAGGTAACGCCATTCAACTTTGAAGCGACCGCGTTGCTTGTCGTCTTCCTTGTGGAAAATCAGCGCCAAGAAAGGATGGTTGAAAGTGGCTTTGATGCGCCTGCCAGCAACCTTAACTTCTAAGACAGGAAGTTCACCCTTGTAAACGACAGCCTTCACTCGTTGCTTGATAATTTTGCGGTTCTCCACATCCAAAGAGTAAACATACTGCCCCGGCTGAATTTGAGCGATGGTGACAGCACCCGGATTGGCAAAGACAACGGTGTCGGCAGTCAAGCAGTCATATTGTGCGCCGACCCCCGCAAGGAACTTTCGTTCCGCTTCGGGAATTCCGAGCCTTTCGTAGGTGCGCTTGATGTATTCGGGAACTTCGTCCCAAGAACGAACTTTCCTGCTGGTCGGTGAAGCGTAGTAAGTGATTTCGTCAAAATTCAACTCGGACAAGTCAACTCCCCAAGTTGGCATTGGCTTGCGGAAGAAAATTTCCAGTGCTTGCAGGCGAATTTTTCGCATCCAGTCAGGTTCGTTTTTGTAGTATGAAATGGCTTCCACGATTTCTCGGCTCAATCCTTTAGGCACAACGAATTCATACTCAGCGTCTTCATCGCGGAATCCGTATTTGTAAACAGCCAACTCTTTGAGTTGCTGCTCTTGTTCACTCATCTTCGTCCCTCCTTAATTTGGCGTCACTCTAAAACGCCTTCCGCTTTGAGTTGCTCTTCCAGCCAATCGTAGCCCTTTTCCTCCAATTCGTTCGCCAACTCAGGACCACTTGACAAAACGACGAGTCCGTCCATCATGACATGGACTTTGTGCAATGGTCGGATGTGATTTAAGATGCGGGAGTAGTGGGTGATGATGAGAAATCCCATTTGGTTGCCCGATTGTTCGTAAAGTTTGTTTACAGCACTGGCGACAATGCGAACACCATCAATGTCAAGTCCAGAATCAGTCTCGTCCATGACAGCGAACTCGGGTTCAAGGAGAGCCATTTGCAAAATTTCGCACCGCTTCCTCTCTCCACCCGAGAAGCCTTCGTTAAGTCCACGACTGATGAAACTGGTATCCATATCCAACAAACGCAACTTTTGCACTAACATGCGGTTGAACTGACCGATCGGAATTTCAATTCCCTTGACAGCCTGATAGGCTATGTGCAGGAAGTTACCCAAAACAACACCAGGGATTTCAACGGGATATTGGAAAGCGAGGAAAAGCCCCAGTTTCGCCCTTTCATCCGGCGAAAGTTCCAGAATGTTTTGTCCCTTCCAAATCACTTCGCCTTCAAGCACTTCGTAGCGGGGATGGCCAAGCAAGGTTTGGGCTAAAGTGCTTTTGCCCGAACCGTTTGGACCCATCAAGGCGTGAACTTCGCCTTTGGGCACAACCAAGTTGATTCCCTTCAAGATTTCGCGACCGTCCACAGCGACTCGCAAGTTGCGTATCTCCAACACTTCAGTCATTTTCTTACAACCCTCCTTGATGAATTTGAGTCAAGATTGCTGAAGCGGTTACTACCCCGCTTGACTTTTTGTCTTCGGGATGAAATAGCGACATTTGGTTTCGCCGGCTGCTTGATGGCACTCCGAAACCACCTGAGTGCCAATGATTTTGGTCAACGCTTCCTCCTCGGAAATACATGCCTCACGGAAGCGTTTTGAGATCTGAGCAACGGGACAATTGGAAAACGAAAAAATGAACCCGTCCTTTGATTCTTCCCATTGGACGAAGTAACCTTCATCTTCCAAAAGTTTTGCGACTGCCTTCACTCGTTCGCGCAATCCCCCTTTAAGGTTACCTGATTGCTCAATCAGCCGTTCTTGGAATTTGCGAAAGATTTTGAGCAAAAACTTGTCACCCAACTCCGATGCAACTTCGTCAAGAGCAGTGAGAGCCAGCAAATCGTAGTGGCGAGGGAAGAAGAATTCCTGGGCAGATTCGGTTAACGAAAAAACTTCAGCAGGACGGCCTCTTCCCTTACGCTCAACCCTAACTTGCACCAGCCCTTGCTCCTTAAGCCAGTCAAGGTGCTGGTGGGCAGCGATGCGACTTATGCCCAACGCCCTGCCCAATTGGGTCGCTGTCCCTTTGCCCCACTCTTTCAGCAACCTGATGATGGCTTGTCTTGTCGGCGACAAACTGAGCAATTGAATTGGGTTTGCCATAAAACATCGCCGTCCCTTTTTTCAGGCATTATGTTTGCGAACCTGTTTGACTCGCCGAACATAAGCCACTTGCCTCGCTCAAATTATAACCTCCCCAGCGCGATTTGTAAAGTATTTCGTTAACAAAATAACATGACCGAAATTGAGGGAAATGATGGCATTTTTGGCGGTTTCTGTTTTGAACCCGCACCACTTCAAAAAAAAATCATTGCCAAACAAGTCGGGCGACGGTCATTTGGAATTTAACGATCGTCGTGGACGAGCCTGACGCCACCAACTTGCTGACCTCCCGAACTGCCGATTCTCCGAATTCCGTCCCGTGCCCTTGCCTCATCCCAAGTCCTGACGCTAACGAGAAAACAAATCTTTGCCGACAAAAGCACTGTTGCCGCCTGTACCAGCGTAAAGGGTTGTCGGGTCGCGGGGGTCAGCCGCTATACAACTGATGTTCCAGTGGCTCAAACCAACATTGACTTTTCGCCAAGTTCGTCCACCATCGTCACTTTTGAGAACACCTTCGGCGACGCAGTCATCGTGGTAGGGATGGTCATTCGTCGCAACATAAAGGATGCTCGGATTTGAGGGATTGATAGCAATGTCACTGACAAAGTGATAGTCAAGGATTCGCTGCCATGTCCTTCCGCTATCAGTGCTCTTGAAAACGCCACCAAGATAAAGTCGTTTCGTCTCGTGGTCGTAAAACTCTCTCACTGCAACATAGAGCACTTTGAAATTTTTCGGGTCAGAGACGAGCCCTTGGATGTTAGCGAATATTGGTTCGGAGTTTATTCGCCGCCAATTTTTGCCGCCGTCTTTCGTCTCGTAAATACCTGCACCTTTCTCCCAAGTGCCAGCGCAAGCGACAATGATGTGATTTGGGGTTTTGGGGTTGAGCAAGATGCCCTTCGGTTGTCTCGCTGCCTCTTGAGGTAAATTGCCATTTATCCTTTGCCAACTTAACCCGCCGTCTCTTGACTCAAAGAAGCCGTAACCGTTGACAGTGACCAAGAGCCTTCGCTTTCTGACGGGACTTGACAAATCCAAAGCGATGTTTCGCACTTGACCGTTGGGCAGCCCAGTCGCAGGTTCGCCAATAACACGCCAAGTTTTCCCCCCATCGTCGCTTCTGCAGATGTAACCTTCGTTCCAAGCCCATTGTCCGGTTGCTGCCCAAATTGTGTCGGGTCGCTTCGGGTCAACGACAATGGTGAAACAATTTTCACCTGCCCTCATCCCTTCGTGGCTTCGCCAAAAAGTCTTCCCACCATCATCGCTGATGAGCAAACCGATATCGGCATAGCAAAAGTAAATTCGCCCTTTGCGAACTGGGTCTGGGACAATGTCATTGACGCAAGTGACTTCCAAGCCGTTGCCGTGAAAACGACCGTCTGGAAATTGAGCGCAATATCGTTGCTTCCAACTTTGCCCACCATCGTCGGTAACGAATAAATGTCCACTTGTGCCAAAAGCCAATACCTCTGGCTTGACAGGCGAAATTGCAAGGCATTCAAGGGGGCAGCCCCAAAAGGAAATCCAGCCATAGTCCATGTTGACCCATCGCTTACCATCGTGAAGGGTAACCCATTGCCAAGTTCGACCGCCATCAACGGTTTTGTAAACTCCAGGGTTCCACCAACTTCGTCCACCAACATAAACAACATCGGGGTTTTGGGGATCAACGACAACTTCGCCGTAATTGCTTTGCCGATAGAGGTCAGGGCCGACACGCTGTGGTAAGTTACCTGTACATGATTGCCAAGTTTTGCCTGCATCATCGCTTCGGTAGACGCCACCGTTCCAAGTTTGACCTTCCCTTGCAGTTGTCAAGAGCGTAAGGTAGACGCGATTTGGTTGCGATGGTGCGAAAGCAATTTCTTGCACAAACTTGTGAGGCAAACCGTTATTGGATGGCTGCCAATTTTTGCCACTATCGTCACTGCGGAAAAGACCTTTGTTCGTAGCGACTAAGATGACATTGCTGTCATCGGGCTTGACTTCAATGTCGCTGATGACAGCGTCTTTTGGCAACTGCCCGCCATCAACGCGCTGCCAAGTCACGCCGCCGTCAGTGCTTTTGTAAATAGCACCTTGCCCTTGACCATCCCCACCTTCACGAGCATTGCGGGGTCGTCCGATGCCGGCGTAAACGATATCGGGATTTTTGTGGTCAAAACAAATCGCTCCAATTGGTGCCGAATAGGAGTAGCGCTGCGTTGGTGGGAAGCCGTTTCGCATCCATTGCCAAGTTTTGCCCTTGTCAGTTGTCCGAAAAATCCCACCTTGCGTTCCGAGCAGAATGATGTCGGGATTTTGAGGGTGGACAGCGATACACTCAACGAAGTAATCTCTCAGACCTTTGTTGCGAATTTCAAAAGTCTTGCCGCCGTCAAACGAGACATAAAAGCCTCCTACATCGCTGCCAACATAAATTGTGTTTGGGTCTTTGGGATCAAAGGCTACTGATTGAATCCAGCCTCCGCCTCCAGGACCGGCAAGTTGCCAACGGACCTCTTCGCTTTCAGGCACATCTGTTGCTTTCGTTAGCGATTGATTCATCGCTGCCCATAACATAAACACTGCACTAACCGTTAGAAGCCATCGCATAACATTCACCTCACT
>FMJZ01003683.1_pt1 | contig 14497 bp, 10 predicted proteins | sample 1987881 | NCBI WGS metagenome assembly FMJZ01 (sample SAMEA4378227, study PRJEB15110) | soil metagenome | biome: soil; feature: Field; material: Soil | place: India | collected 2015-03-11 | depth 0 m | reverse complement strand
TGGAGCGGCGGCTGCGGGCGCTGGAGGTTGACTCGACCGAGACCGCAATGATTGCATCTGCCCGGTACGGAACCGATAATGCTACGGCGGTTTCGGCACCGGGTTCGAGGGCTGGCAGAGGCTTCTGCTGTGCTGCCGCGCCGTCAGACCCAGTCGAGAACCGCGCCCGGGCGGATGACGCCCTCTTTCTTTTGCACATGCAACGTCTAGGCGACCAATTCTCCCGGATCCGGCCATCTCTTCCGGGGCGCGTCCGCGGGGTTCACGTACGTCGTTGGGCCGATCGCGTCCGTGGCCACAACGTAGCTGTAATACCGAGGGGTTCGTTCGGCGTACGTGCCGTCCCAGTCGCGCGCCGCGGCGTATTCTTCAGCAGCCGGAGCTTCGGCCTAAAACGATTAGCGCTTGACAAGCCCGTGCGGCCGGCCCGTCTCCGTTTCGCCGAACCGGCGCACGATAGGAGACGGCCGCCCCAACCACAACGCGACGCCTCAAGCCCCACCGCGCTCGCTTCTCAATGGACACCAAACGCGGTAACCGGAACGCAAATCAGAGGAGAACGAACAGGGGACAATCAACAGAGCTCAGAGATCACGCCAGTGGAACCGAGGGGGGGAATGCTTGTGAATAAGGGGGGTCCCATCCCCGTAAAAATCGACAAGTTGAGAATCGGCCGCAACGGGACATAGGAGATCCACGGGCTGAGGCGTTCGACGCGCGGATGCATCGAAATCACGACCCCATGGCACACCGTCTTCGGGTAGAGGTCGAGAAACACCTGAAGTCCGTCGCGAGCACGGTACGGTTGTCTGGCCGAACGGCGCAGCTCTCTGTCCCGACGTGGTTGTCTGCGGCGGACCGCCACCTGCAGATGCTGCTTCGGCGTCGTGAGCGTTTCCACGAGCTTTACTTGGGTGCAAGCCTCGGGGCCGAGTCATACAAGGCCGGTGACGTGTGATCGCCCAGCGAGCTGTGCGGGCGACGGCGGTTGAAGAATCGGAGGTAGCGTCCGATTCCTTCGCAAGCTTCAGTCAGGGAGTCCTAAAGGTTGAGATACACCTCCTCGTACTTGAGCGAGCGCTACGGTCGCTCTGCGCACGCACGTGGTGTCGATCTGAAAATCGCGCGACTGCGCGTACTCCAGGAGGGTGCTGTTGTCGGCTGAGCCTTTCCGCGTGAACCTGCTGAAGGATTTGTGACAGCTGCCATGGAGACCAATTGGCGAGGTTCCGTGCACAAGGGACGGCTTTGCATGCGCGCATTTCTGGCGCGCACGGCTAGCGATGCGAAAAGACAGGGCAAAGTGCGCCCTGTCTTTTCGCATCGCTTTCACGGAACGAACGATCTAAAAATGTCAATAGGAATCTCTGACTTCGCCAGAATCACGCGGTTTTCCGAAGCCATCCACAGGTGCGGTTGAGCAACGGTTCGAGCGAGTCGGCCTTCAACGCATCGATCCGACGCTCTTTGGGTCAAAATCGTTCCCAGCTTCCTCGCCGCCCGGGAACAATTTGCCGCAAGTAGTTGCTTCTATTGAGGAAGAAAAAATGCGAGAAGCGGGACTTGAACCCCAAGCGTCGCTTAAAATGATTGAGTTTTTTCGCCGCCAGTGTTGCACCATGTGGCACCCTGCGGCGTAGATTGGCCCCATGGGGCCAATCGTTCAAGGGTCTGCTCGGTCCGGCCCGGCCCTGTGCGTTTCGGCAACGGTGGCGCCAGGGAGTGTGTAGTGGCATGGAGGTGACTGATTGTCCGAAGGTGAGTGCGTTTATTTCGTATTCTCATGCGGACCGGAAAGACGAAGGTCAAGCGAAAAAGGGTGTTTCACTATGAGCCCACGTCGGCCAGCTGTGGCGGCGGCCGATCGTTCGCCATGCAGTCGCTGTTCGTCATGGTTCCCAGAATAGCTAGTATTCCTCGGGTCGATCCGGTGACGTACAGCCTGGGAAGGAGAAGAGGCGCATGTCTCGAGATCGATCTCCGCCGAAATCAAAGTAGATTCCGTGTTTTCAACGACTTGAGTGCCTTGCGGGGGCATCCCAGATTGTCCCGCGAAATCCCTCGGCTTGCCAGGATTGATCCTCCGCGGCGAGATTATTCTTACTGTTGATATCCTTTGGTGGTCCGGACGCGGAGGCCGTTGGCCACTGCGAGCAACTCGCTGAGCTCGTGTAGGAGCACCGCCGCGGCGACGCTCAGGACGCCGAGCACGGCGGCGGGGACGAGAACGACGAGAACAATAATCGAGAAGATGATGTTTTGCCGGCTGATGGCTCTCGCGCGCCGACCGATGGCGAGTGCCTCGCGGACCTTGTGGAGGTCATCGGCCATGAGGGCTACGTCGGCGGCCTCGATAGCAGCGTCGCTGCCAGCCACGCCCATGGCAACGCCACACATCGCGGCGGCCAATGCCGGGGCGTCGTTGACACCGTCACCGACCATCAACACGGCGCCGTGCCGACGTTCGAGATCGCCGACGGCGAGAACCTTGCCCTCGGGGGTGAGATTCGAGCGGACGTCGTCGATCGCAACTGCCCGCGCGACCGCGCGGGCAGTTCGCTCGTTGTCGCCGGTGAGCATGACGACATGAACCCCCGCCGCACGCAGCGCGGCCACGATCTCACGGGCCTCGGGGCGGACACGGTCCTCGATCGAGAGAAGCCCGCGCAGCCCACCGTTGTCGTTGCCCACAACGACCACGGTCTTGCCTTGCTCTTGGAGTGCAGCGATCTGCACTGCGGCCGGTGCGAGGTTCGCGCCGAAGCGCTGGAAGAGGTTGGGATTGCCAACGTAGTAGGTGCTCTCACCGATTGTGGCTTTCGCACCGGCGCCAGTCAGAGCGGTGAAGTCACGGACCTCGGTGGGGGTGATCCCGTCACGCGCTGCGCGCTGGACGATCGCACGCGCGAGCGGGTGCTCGGAGAAGCGTTCAATGCCGGCGGCTAGCGCGAGGAGTTCGCCGGCGGAACCGACAAACGGGATAACGTCAACCACGGATGGCTGCCCGTGGGTGAGCGTGCCGGTCTTGTCAAACGCCACCGCCGCGATGCTACCCAGGTGTTCGAGGTGGGCACCACCTTTGATCAGGATGCCGCGCTTTCCCGCCGTGGTAATGCCGGCCGCCATGGCCACGGGCATCGACATCACCAGCGCACACGGGGCGGCTGCGACAAGGAGTACGACGGCGCGGACCGACCACGCGGCGAGTGAAAGGCCGGCCAAGTACGGGATGGCAAGCAGCAGCAAGGAAGCGCCCAAAACCGCGGGGCTGTACCAGCGGCCGAAGTGTTCGATCCACTGCTGTGCGTTGCCCTTTTGTTCCTGGGCGTCTTCCACGAGATGGATGATCTTGGCGAGGGTGTTGTCTTGAAAACCCGCGGTGGCTTCGATCTCCAAGGCGCCCTGCCGGTTGAACGTGGCGGCGAACACCTTCATACCCGGCCCCTTGTCTACGGGTACCGACTCGCCCGTGACGGGCGACTCGTCCAAGCTTGAGGTGCCCGCCCGAATGATCCCATCGGTAGGGAGCGCCTCACCTGGGCGGACCAAGAAGCGGTCACCAGGGTGAAGCTGTTCGGCTGGTATCGTGATCTCACGGCCGTCGCGCAGGACGTGTGCCTCCTTGGGTGCCAGATCGAGCAGCGCGCGAATTGCCGAACGGGTGCGCGCGTAGGTGTACTCCTCCAGGCCCTCAGCTGAGCCGTAGAGAAACGCCAGGAATGCCGCCTCGTCCCATAGGCCCAGCACGCACGAGCCGGCGGCAGCGGCGAGCATCAGCAGGTCGATCCCGACCTCGTGCTCGCGGACGAGATCCTCCAGGGCTTCCCGCGCCCAGTGGTAACCGCCAAGCGGGATGGCGACGAGGTAGAAGAACCGTTCGGCCCCAGCGGAGATCATGCCGAGATGGGCGAGGACGAAACCCAGCGCCGCGATGGCGCCCGAGAGTAAGGCGTTGCGCAGGATGGGGTAACGCCACCAGCGACCCGCAGAGAGCTGTTCTGGTTTTGGTTCCATTTTGGGCTGGGTCAGCGATCGTTTAGTGTGCGGCGGCTTCGACGATCTCCTTCACGGTGCGTTCGACCTCCTCGGCGACCGGGTCAAGATCCGCTGCTCCGAACAAGCTCAGCATGACCGTAGGGCGGATGAAGGCGAAGGTGGTCTTCCCGGCTTCGCTGAAGACACTGATCGCGCATGGCAACGCCGCCGCCATCAGTGGGTTTTTCTCCAGCACCTGCTTGGCGCGCTGTGGGTTACAGACGTCGAAGATCCGCACGTCTCGATCGAAGGGGACGCCCTTCTTGCTCAGCGCCTCACGGACGTTGTGCACGTGCAGGATGCCGAAGCGGTGCTCAGCGACCGCCTTCTCTAGCGCCGTGCAGGCTTCGTCGATCGGCTTGGAAGTTTTGATGACTATGATGTTGTCCATAACTACCTCTCCGAGGGTTTGAGGTTTTGGATAGTTCGATCCGGGCAGGGGCGCGCGGCGGGTAGTGGGCTCCGAGCCCGCACAAGGTCAAAGGCTCCGTGATCCGCGCTGATCATCATCTTACCACAGCAACCGAGTGGCCTGCGGCGTACCGCTCCCGCTTCCCGCAGGGCTGCGGGAGGTTTGTCGGCCTTCTCGGGGAGGTTCAACCACGAGGTGCCGTCGGCACCAGTGCCAAGAGCGATGCCGCTCTTCTCGTTCTTGTCGTAGAGGGTGAGTGCCGTGACGTCGTTCACACGCAGCGCCAGCTCGGCGCGCATCGTGTCTTCTTTGTCGACGAGACTGATGCCCTGCGAGCCGTCATGGTTGACGAGCGCACTATGCCGCCGGGCCCGGAGCGGTTACGGAGAGTCAGGCTTGCCGAGCCGTCACCCATCACCACGAGCTCGGCACGGCTGTTCCCGTCCTTCGCATAGAGCCCAAGCCCCAAACCACCGTCCTGGGTTGTGGTCAGCTCGGCACGGACAGCGGCGTGCTCGTCTTTGAGCACGAAGTGGCGGGCTTCAATCACCGCCGGATTGCGCAGGACGCGGTAGTCGAGCGGGGGAAGAAGACCAGAGAAGACAAGAACGACGCCAACGATACGCTTCAGCCTACGCTGCCGTGTTTCTATGCTCTTTAGTCGTGCGCGGATGGTCTCCATGTCGAGCCCTTCTGCTGTCATTGAGTCTTCTCCGGCGTTGATCCGCCACTCCGATGCGCCACGCTGCCACCGTCCCTCAGAACGACCACGACACCGTTAGCCCCGTTCCGCCTGGCAGGCCTGACACGGAGAGCGCGTGCCGCGGCTCGGCGGCCTGGTAACCCCACCGATACATTAAGCGGACATGCAGGGTGCCGATGAATCCCGCCAGCAGGACGTCGGTCATGTAGTATTTGTCGATCTCGATGCGCGAGTAGGCGACGGTGGTGGCCAACCCGTAGAGGGCGAACGCTTGCCCCAGTCTGAGCAGGCGCAGGCGCCACGGTGAGTCACTCCCGAGCGAGTAATTTGGCTGGTTCAATCGCACGAGGTCTGCCATCACTAAATCGGCAAAGGCGGCGGTGAAGAAGGCCGTGCTCGCGTACCCCGAGTAAAAGGACTGACGGGCATCGTCATCGACGCCGAAGGCGCGGATGGCCGGCTGGTTGTTGAACTTGAGGAACGGACGCTCGCGCCCGAAGCTCTTCTTGAAGACCGCAGTGGGCAGGGAGTTGCCCCCGATGCCGAACCAGAGCAGCGGCAACGCGCGCGTCAAACTCTCGCGATAGCCTTCTGTTCCCGCCGCGAGGGACGCGGTGATCAGCAGCGACCCGGAGGCAAGGATCGGGGCGAGGAAACCACCAACATCATCGTTGAAGATGTTCTGATGCTTCGATCGGCTGCGAAGGGCGTCGCGAAAGAAGCGGTCGAAGCTGCCTGCGCCGAACACCGGCGGTGTGGTCGGGTGTCCCACGGACTCGACCACCACGCCACCGATCGCCATAGTCGTTTGGGTGAGCAGGGTGAAGCACAGGGGGCGATTGCGTGCCCATGCGTACCGATCGTAGGTGCCCCCGCTCAGTGGCTTCAATACAGGAAACGCGACCGTTCCGAGAACCTGGCAGCCCCATCGCGCGGGGGCCGGAAGTTGATCCCCGTCAGCCGGCTCGGGAGTTCCCGGATCTGATCTCACGGTCTGCAAAGAGACCGCGCGACCTGCAGCTTCAGCAAGGCTCGAACCAAGGAGGATTAGAAAGACCGAGGCGGCAGGACTGATGCTTCCCGTGGTTATCATCATGGCCCGCTCCGTCGGTTGGCTTCTTCGCCCCGTTCGGGTGCACCGCGGGCCAGGCACGCAAGGTCGTTATTGCTGAGTTGCTCAACGTGACGGCGGCCGTTGATAAGAATGGTTGGTGTACCTCTGACGCTGTCCGCGATGGCGGTGGTCACATCAACCTCGGCTGTGCGGCGAGCATCTTCGGAGCTGATGCAAGACGTGAATTGTTTCGGATAGAGAGACTGGCTCCCCGGCCCGCATGCGCTCTCTGGCTTGTTGAGCTGCGTTTACCATCACTTCAACAAATGGGCGTCCGAGTAACTCGGGACATTCACCCCGCAAACGTGGAATGGCTGCGCATCATCTCGCAAATGACTTCGGAGCCCCACTCGACCTGACCCGTGGCATGGTCGATCCCGGCCTCCTCCCTGAGCAATTCCCGAACTGCCTTGCACACCTGCCCCCGAGGGCTGTCCACTACGGCGCGGATGTGTACGCTCACGGAATGAATCCCGGAGGTCAACGTCCAGAAATGGAGGTCATTCAGCTCCTCGACCCCAGGCATCTTAAGAATCAGCTCCCGAAGATTCGCGAGATCGACGTGTGCAGGCGCACCTTCTAGTAAGATGTGAGCGGACTGTCCCAAGAGCGAGATCGTGCGGGGCACTACGAGAAGCCCGATTCCCGCCGAGATCACCGGGTCGATCCAGTACCAGCCGGTTGGTGCCATCACGATCGCGCCCACAATCACCCCGATCGAGCCGAGCGCGTCCGTGAGCACCTCCAGGTAGGCGGCCTTCACATTGACGCTTTCTTCGCGTCCGGCGTGGAGAATCTTCATCGAGACGAGGTTGGCCGCAAGGCCGGCAGTCGCCACCCAGATCATAAGACCGATCTTGATTTCGGGCGGCGCCACCAATCGCCAGTACGGCTCGTAGAAGATAAGCCCCGCGATCACGAGAAGAACCTCCGCGTTGACGAAGGCTGCGAGGATCTCGGCGCGGTGTAAGCCAAAGGTGTATCTCCTGGTCGGTATGCCCTCGGCAACCGTCATGGCGGCGAACGCCAAGATCAGCGCGGCCACATCCGTGAACATGTGCGCCGCGTCGGCGAGCAGGGCAAGGCTCCCCGAGAGCAAGCCACCGACGACCTCGATGGCGAAGAAGGTTAGCGTCAGCGCCAAGGCGGCGAGCATCCGACGACGGCGATCTTCACGTGCTTCGTTCACGGCACCCTCCTGCAGAGGCTCTCTGTGGGCCGATGCTGCGCAGGCGAGTCATTCGTGCGGAGACTCCACCGCCGACTCGCCTCGCGTCCCCGTGCAGACGTGGATCGCGTCCTCGATCGGGGTGACGTAGATCAAGCCGTCCCCCTTCGCCCGGGTGCGCGGCCGCTCGCATATCGTGCGCGCCACGATCGCGACGTCCTGATCGCGAACGACCATCGCCAAATTCGCCACGTTCATGTAGCGGTCGACAAGCTCGACCGAGTACTCCAGATCCTCTTCGCGCAACCCGCGGCATATCGCGCGCAGATCGTCGACCGTCATATCGGTGAAGCCTGCCGCTTCAAGCGCGCGGATGACCTTATCGAGCATGTGGACACGGATGTACGCTTTGATCTCTTTCATGCATTGGGTACCTCCTGTGTGGCATTCGATTTCTTTCTGCGTTCCGTCCAAGCGTAGAGCGTCGGCAGCACCAGCAGCGTGAGCGCCGTGGATGTAACGAGGCCGCCGATCACGACCGTGGCCAGCGGGCGCTGCACCTCCGCCCCGGCGGAGCTCGAGAACGCCATCGGCACGAACCCGAGACTGGCCACCAGCGCCGTCATGAGTACGGGCCGCAAGCGAATCTCGGCGCCGCGGCGCGCGGCGTCTTCACCGGAGAGCCCTTCGCGCCGCATCTGCAGGACGTAGGACATCAGCACCACGCCGTTCAGCACGGCAACGCCGAAGAGGGCGATGAAGCCCACGCCGGCGGAGATGGAGAACGGCAGGCCGCGCAGCGCCAAGGCGAAGATCCCACCGGTCGCGGCCAGCGGGACGTTGAGGTAGATGAGCAGCGCGGGCGTGGCGGCGTTGAAGGTGGAGTAGAGCAGCACGAAGATGAGAAACAGCGCCATCAGCACGACGATGGCCAGCCGGGCCGACGCCCGCTGCAAATTTTCGAACTGCCCGCCCCACTCGATCCAGTAGCCCGGCGGCAGTTTCACCTGCGCTTCCACGGCGCGCTGGGCATCAGCCACAAACCCGGACAGGTCGCGTCCGCGGACGTTGGCTTCAACTGCGAGCCGGCGGTGAATGTTCTCACGGCTGATCTGTGTCGGCCCTTCCTCGACGCGGATCTCGGCGAGCTGGCTCAGGGGGATGAGGCGGCCGCTCGGGTCGGCGACGCGGATCTCCTTGATCCGATCGACATCCGCCCGATCCGCGGCGGTGAAGCGCACCTGCATGGTGAAGCGCCGCTGCCCCTCTAACACCTCGCCGACCTGCCGGCCGCCCATCGCCCTGACGGTGTCGAGAATCTGCGACGCATTGATGCCGTAGCGGGCGATGGCCTCGCGGTTGATGATCACCCGCAGGTACGGTAGGCCGGCAACTTGCTCGGCCTTGGTGTCGGCAGCCCCGGGCACCTTCGACACCACGCGCACCACCTCCTCCCCGAGGTCCTTTAGGGTGTCGAGGTCTTCGCCAAATATCGTGATCGCCACGTCCGAACGCACACCGGCGATCAGCTCCTGCACGCGCAGCTCGATCGGCTGCGAGTAACTGAACTGCGTGCCGGGCACCTCTTCGACGAGTGCGCTGTTGAAGGCCGCAATCAGGCCCTCCTTGGTGTCCGCGGTCTGCCACTCCTCGTGCGGCTTGAGGATCACGTAGATGTCGCTGATCTCAACGCCCATGGGGTCGGTCGCAATCTCGGCGCGACCGGTACGTGACACGACCGTCACGACCTCGGGGAAGCGCTTCAGGACCTTTTCAATCATCGTCGTGTTGCGAATCGATTCCTCTAGCGAGACGCTTGGCAGTCGCCACGCCTGGAGCGCGATGGCACCTTCGTCAAGCCGAGGTATGAATTCGGCGCCCATGAAGAGTGCGACCCCGACGCTCAGGGCAAAGAGGCCCGCGGCGACGCCGCCGGTGATTCCCGGATGGCGCAGCGTGTGCGCCAGCAGCGGGCCGTAGAGCCGCTTGGCGTGGCGGATGAGCCAGGTGTCCTCCTCCTTGACCCCGGTGCGGAGAAAGAAGCTGGCGAGCACGGGCATCACGGTGAAGGAGAGTACGAGCGAGCCGGTAAGCGCGAAGACAACCGTGAGCGCCATCGGCCGGAACATTTTCCCCTCAACGCCCTGGAGCGTGAGGATCGGCAGATAGACGATGATGATGACCCCGACTGCGAACACGATGGGCCGCAGCACTTCGCGGCCGGCCTCGAGGATGACACCCTGGATCGCTTGATCGCTCATGCGGCTGCGCTCCTGCGCAGTCGCACGGCGCTCGGCGATGTGGCGCACGATGTTCTCGATCATCACCACCGAGCCGTCGACGATCAGGCCGAAATCAATCGCGCCCAGGCTCATCAGGTTACCGGAGAGCCCCGCGTAGACCATCCCCGTGAAGGCCACCAGCATCGACAGGGGGATGGCGGACGCAACGATCAGGCCGCCGCGCAGATTGCCGAGCAGCAAGAGGAGCACCGCAATGACCAGGAGGGCCCCCTCAGCCAGGTTCTTGGTGACGGTGCGAATGGTCTTCTGCACCAGCTCGGTGCGATCGTAGTAGGTCTCGATGGTGACCCGGGGCGGCAGCGACTTGCGGATCTCTTCGATCTTGTTGTGCACCCGCCGCGCCACCGCGCGGGAGTTCTCACCGATCAGCATCATGACCACGCCGGTCACTGCCTCGCCGCGCCCGTCGCGGGTGACCGCGCCCTGGCGCACCATCGGCGCGAAGGCCACCCGTGCGAGGTTGCGGACGTAGATCGGAGTGCCGTCATCGCGTGCTGCGACGACGATGTTCTCGATGTCGCGCAGGTTCGCGATCAACCCCTCGCCGCGGATGAGGTACTGCTCCTGCGCGTGCTGGATGTAGGCGCCGCCGGCGTTGCCGTTGTTCCGTTCGAGTGCCTCGAAGACCTGGCTGAGAGGCAGGCCGTAGGCGACGAGCTGTGCCGGGTCGAGCTGCACCTCGTAGGTCTTCAGCTCGCCGCCATAGGTGTTGACCTCGACCACGCCCGGGACGGACTTCAGCTTGAACGCAACGTCCCACTCGAGAATCGAGCGCAGCTCCATGAGGGTATAGCCCTCGCCGCGGACTTCGAACTGGTAAATCTCGCCTAGGCCGGTGGAGATCGGCCCCATCTCCGGGTTACCGAGGCCTGCGGGGATGGCCTCTCGCGCGGCGGGCAGGCGCTCCATCACCAGCCGGCGGCAGAAGTAAATGTCCATGCCTTCGTCGAAATACACGGTGACGGCGGAGAGCCCGAAGCGGGACACCGAGCGAATTTTCTCGACGCCCGGCAGCCCGGACATCGCGGTCTCCACGGGGAAGGTGATGAACTGCTCCACCTCGACCGGCCCGAGCCCGGGCGCGTTGGTCAAGATCTGGACTTGGTTCGGCGTCACGTCGGGGACGGCATCGATCGGCAACCGGCCGAGCGAGTACACGCCCACACCGACGAGTAGCGCGGCGAAGACCAGCACGATGAAGCGGTTGCGCAGCGAGAACTCGAAGATGCGGTTCAGCATGGGGCACCTCGATGGGCGGCGGCAGGTGGGGACTTAGTCATGTTCGCCCATCTCCTCTTTCAGCACCGTCGCCTTGAGGTAGAACGCGCCGTCGGTAACGACGCGCTCACCAGCCGCGAGGCCCGAGAGGACCTCCACGTCGGCACCGGCCTCCTGGCCCAGAGACAGCTCCCGCATCTGGTACGAGCCCGGCTGCGCTTCAACGAACACGACTGGCTTGCCGCGTACTTGTTGGATGGCGTGCCGCGGCACGACCAGCGCCTTTCGGCTGGCGGCCGCCGGCGCGGTGAGGATGGCGGTGGCGAACATGCCGGGGCGCAGCCGGCCGTCGTGGTTATCGATCTCGACGCGGGCTTGCGCGGTGCGCGTCGCCGGGTTGAGCAGGTTGCTCAGATAGGTGACCTGGCCGCGAAAGGTGTCTCCCGGGTACGCTTCCACAGTGATCTGGACGGCATCTCCTTCGCCCACGCGGGCGAGGTCCTTCTCGTAGATGTCGAGCAGCGCCCACACGGTTGTGAGGTCCGCGATCGTGTACGGGGTCTCGTTTGGTTCGACCAGCTCGCCGATCGTGATGTGTTGCTCGACAACGGTGCCGGCGAAGGGCGCTACCAGCGGGAAGTGTGACAGCGGATACCCCTTGGTGCCCCAGGCGATCTGGTCGATGTCGGCGTCAGTGAGCCCGACCAGCCGCAGCGCCTCGCGGGTCGCTCGGAAGGCAGCCTCGCTCCGCTCGAACTCACCCTTGGCTTCGAGGTACTCCCTCTCGGAGGAGATCTGCTGCTTGAAGAGCCGGTCCTCGCGCTCGTAGTTGCGGCGGGCCACCTCCAGGTTGGTACGTGCTTGCAAGAACGCGGCCTTCTTCTCTTCCAGCTCTGGGCTGTCAAGGTAGGCGAGCGTCTGTCCGGGCTCGACGATGTCTCCGAGCACGGCCTTCACTTCGATGGCCTTGCCCGGGATACGCGGGCTCACGTGCGCCAGGCGGTACTCGTTCGGTTTGATGACTGCGGTGGCACGAATCTCTTGCCGCAGTGGTTTGTGCGTGACGACCGTCGTCTGAACGGCGATCGCCTCGAGCGCCTTCGCAGGCAGCTCAGTGCGTTCCTCCGCATGGTCGCTTTCGGCGGCATCGTGCTCGGCCGGTGTGGCCGGCGAGGAGTCACGCTCGCAAGCCGCCAGCAGGAGCGCTGCAACGGTGAGCGCCAGGGCTCGCTGCAGGAGAACCACGGGCTTCATCGTGTGCCTCCTTCGTCGAGCGGCTGCCCGACGGCGCGCTCCAGCGCGGTACGGGCGAGCCAGTAGTCCCAGAGGGAGTCGAGGTAGGAGAACTGGGCATCGACGAGGTCGTTCTGGACGACAATGAGCTGCAGCAAGTCGATCTTGCCCTCGCGGTATGCGATCTCGACCAAGCGGAAGTTCTCCGCAATGCGGCTCAGGGCGTCGGCTTCGAAGACCTGCACGGCCTCGGCTGCGGCCTGGTAGCTTCGAGCCGCGTCGCGCACTTCCGCTTGCACGGTCAGGATGGTGGCCGTGCGGTTGTGGGCCGCTTGGGCGCGCTGGCCGGCAAGGGCCGTCAGCTCCGCCTGCCGCCGGTCAAACACCGGGAGGGAAATGCTGATCTGACCGCCCACGATGCGGTCACGGCTCCTAGCCGTTTCGGTCTCCTCATTGTACGTCCCCCGCAGGGTCAGATTCGGCACGATGAGCCGTTTGGTGAGGGCGGTCTCCGCCTCAACGCGCGCGATCTCGGCGTTGCGCGCCTGCAGGTCCGGCCGTTGGCGGAGGGCGTTCTCCAGGAGCGTGTCTACGGAAACCGCAATCGGGTGCACCGCGAGGTCGCCGGCGATGTCTGTGCTGCCCAGGGGGTCGTAGCCGACGAGGCGTTCCAGCTCGCGAATGGCGTTGCGGTAGTCGCGCTCCGCCGCCAGCGTGTCCTTGCGCGACTGGCTGTAGCGCACGACCGCGAGGTTGGCTTCGAGCTTCGGCACCTTGCCACTGCGGAAGCGCTCGGCCGACGCGTCACGCAGGCGGCGGTTGAGGTCCTCAACTTGGCGAAAGAGCTGCAACCGACGCTCAAGGTAGAGTGCGCGGTAGAAAGCCTCCTTCACCTGGGCCAGGACCAATCGCTCGGTGTTGGCGATCTCGGCTTCGACGCGGGTGACGCTGCGTTCCGCTTCTTCGATGCGCTTGCCGCGTTGGCGAGCAACCTCCAGCTCAAGGGAGAGGCCGCCTGAGAGTTGCGCAGCGCTGCCTCCCGCGTCGAACTGACGCTGCGCAGCGCCGCCTTCGATCTGCGGATTGAACTGGTTCCAGTACCGGGCCTTCACGAGCCGCCCGCGTGCGATCGCCGCTTCTTGTCGGGCGGCCAGGAGTTCGGGGTTGTTCTGCCGAGCAGTATCAAGTGCGCGGTCCAAGGTCAACGGTTCTGCGGTCGCTGCACTGGGAGGGGTTAGCCCCCCAGCGAGTATGGTCAGTACCAATGGAATCACGGCATGTCGTGCGGCATGCGTTCGAATAGGTATAAGCAGTTGCGGAAACACCATCCTACACATCATCTCTTGCCTCTCTGGTCTTCCCGCGTGTCCGGAATCTTCGGGGAGCCACGGCGGGAGAGCGACGTGCCACGCAGCGCGGCGCAGCGCCGGCAACCACAGTGGTTGGGCGCTACTTGCTAACTGGGTAGATCAGCAGAGGATGACGGTGGTCCGCAGGTAGCGCGGGGGACGCTCGCCTGGGCCGCGGCGTGCGGCTAAGAAGTCCACCGCGCGCCATAGCATGAGTTGAGCGGTGACGACAGGAGCTGGGAGCAAAAGGAGCGGCGTGTTGTGGCGGTGAGCGTTATCGCTCCCGTTGAGCACTGGGCCGCTGCGCGATGGCGTGTCAGTGCACTGCGGCGTGTCAGTGCACTGCCGGGGGCAGTCACCATTCGAGCCTTGGCCTCGTGCGGTCGAGGCCGACTGGGGTCGTTCGTGGCAGCAAACGGCGTTGAGCGGCTCGATCGCGCGATGCCCGCCCGGCCCCACACAGAGTGCCAACCGCGGAGGAAATGCGATCGCCACCGAAAGCGCGACAAGTGCGGCTGCCAGACGCTGAACTGAAAGAGGGACCATCAGGAACCATAGATAGGCTTCTGGGATCTCGGAATCAAGCACGTGAGGTCGTGAGAGTAGGAACGAGCCGCGAGAAGCGTAGGTTCAGATAACAATGCGCTCGATCTCGTCGAGGCTGAGCAGGGAGAGGCGTTCCAATCACGGTGGCGCCTCCCGTACGCCCCTGGACGCGACCTGGCAAGGACAAAATGCGGCACTTCGGGCACCTGCCTCCGCAACGGGGACTTGCCGGGGAGTCGCAAGGCAGGCTGAGAGAGTGGGTGGAGGGGGAAAGATGGGACGTGCGGTCGAGAAAGTGTGCGGACCGCGTGGGGATTGGATATTCGTTCCCCCTGTCGGATGGGGAGCGCTGCTCGAGGTCGGTTGGCGAGCCGGGCGGCGCGCGCGCCGGGGCGATGGGCGGCGGTACGATGGGC
>FMJZ01029313.1_pt1 | contig 14501 bp, 12 predicted proteins | sample 1987881 | NCBI WGS metagenome assembly FMJZ01 (sample SAMEA4378227, study PRJEB15110) | soil metagenome | biome: soil; feature: Field; material: Soil | place: India | collected 2015-03-11 | depth 0 m | reverse complement strand
TTTTTTGATACTTTTAGTTTTAATATTCTAATAATAAATAATTTCCTAAATAAAATAGTACCCCGCGCAATCTTCGTCCTTTTAGTTAACATCATTACTATAGTATACACTAAAATCCTTTTTAGTTATACCTTTAGTTAAGCATAGCATGGTAGCATACACGAGCATTGCTAAAACAATCAATAAGACAATGGGTATTTGGGTCAAAAGGAGTTTCAGAAATATTGCCATTATAGTGGTTGCAATTAAAGGTTTTAATAGATGTTTAGGTTCTAAAAGGATGCCAATGACAGATTTGACCAATTGCAGTAGAACAACTAAAGCAATCAACTCGGCTGATATTAGGGCAATCGCAGTTCCTAATGCGCCGAGTGGTCGGACTAAGATGAGATTTAGAATAACATTAGCCAAAACACCAACAGCAATGGCTGATATATATGCTTTATTGCGTTTATCTGCAATGAGGACGGAAGTAAAAATTGTGTTTAGCATAGTGAAAAACAGAAACCAAATGAGTACTTGGAAAATTAAGATACTTTTTTGATAATGTTGCCCATAAATTAGGTTTATCAATTGACTTGAGACCAGAACACTACCAACACAAATAGGAATTGATAATATTAAAATTAATTTTTGTAATTGGCTAAGCATTGAAGGTAAGTATTGTTTATGACCAGCGACATAACGAGCAATATTAGGAAAGGTTGCATTACAAAAGACACGGTCAATAATTAAAATCGTAAAAACCAGTTTGTTGGCCGCACTAAAAATTCCTACTTCGGTATCGTCTTTAATTAAACCTAAAAAAATGATATTGAAATTTTGGCTAAATTGAATCAAAATTGCACCCAAGCCTATGGGTAAAGCACTCTTAAATATTTGCCCGAGCACTTTTATCATCGAACGGTGGTCTTGAAACAAAATTCCATTAGTTGCCAACTGATTATGATTTTCAGTTTTGTTTTTAAAATAACGGTAGATAGCATAAAGGAATAGGCCGGTACATACATTACCTGCTAAAAACGCGATTGGCACATTCTTTATTTGTATAGGTGTTCTAACTAACAACAAGAGCAAGATAAGATAAACACCGCTATTAATAATTTTTGAGAGACTGACATAAAACATTTTTTGCCAACCCAAAAACAACCATTCTAAAATAAATGCAAAAGGAAAGAGTGATAACCCATATAAGATTATTAGTAGTTTAACTTCAATCGGTTTCGGAATTGTTAGCCCTAATATCAATAGCACAATAAAGGTTATAACCGCAAGCAATTGTCTTAAAATTATTACATTGTGAATATACTGAGTCAACGGTAAGCGGTAAGTCGATGTTGAATATTGAGCAACATCTCGAATTCCTACTGAGATTAAACCGAGATTGGTTAAAAACGAACCCAATGAGAAGAATGCGAAAGCAAAACTTAATTGGCCAAAGCCGCTTGCTTGTAAGACTCGTGCCAGATAGATTGTGGCAATAAATAGTAAAATATAGCTGATACCATCGCCGATAAAGAGGAGCACAAAATTTTTAATCGTATTCTGAGGAAATAGGGAGTGTTTAGCGTTCATTGGAGAAAAAGCACCTTTTACAAAATTAAATTTCCTTCGGAATTTAATTCACAAGTTCTTATTTTAATATAGAGTTTTATGGAAAACTCTGAAAAAATACTCAAGAGAAACCGACCCCCACAAGAAAAAAACCAACAAATACGCTTCTGCATTTCATGTCTTTTAAACTGATATTGACTTTGTCAGAGTTCTTATGAATATAATTAAAATTCATTTTTCACAATGTGTCTGTGTTAATATGAGGAATTCTTTAGCCTATGCTATTCGGACTTTGGTTTAATAACACTTTTGAGATGCGATTTAATTGCATTTTTGGCCAATTTATCACTTAAGCGGTTTTCTGCCCTAGGTATGGGGACAATTTTTAGATTTTTCCATTGACGTTTTAACCACATTGCTTCGAAAAAGAGTTTCTGTAATTGTCGGTCACGTATTTTATAAGTACCGATAATCTGATTAAATAATAATGCCGAATCCGTTTTAATAATAATCTCTGTATCGTAATTTATTTGTCGACTGTTTCTCATTTGACCCAGGATGCTTAAAGCGCTAATTAATGCTTCGTATTCGGCCTGATTGTTAGTTTTTCGGCCAATAAATTTGCTAATTTCTTTCAAGACTTGCGCGGACTGGTTTTCAATTACAACGCCGATACCCGCCAAACCGGGATTTCCTTTGGAGGCACCATCAATATGGACAATTATTTTTTGTAAAGTTAGGGGCAAGATAATTTCGTTAATAATTACGCATCTTTACAGATTCCGTTTTGAAAGTCAAGCATAGTACATCTTGGTTTTCATAGTAAACCACGCCGATGATGCTTTCATATATTGTTAACTGATTAGATTTAAGAATTACGAATTAAACCACCAAATTGATTTTGGTTATTGATTTGCGATCTGTTCTAAATTTTCGGGAACAACAATGATTCGACCACAGTATTCACAGAAGTGAATTCGGTCATTTCGCTTAATTTCTAAGATTTTTTGTATTGGTATCGGGTTAAAGCACCCTTGACATCTTTCCGATTCGATTGTAACCACCGCCATACCGCCTTTGTTTTTTCGAATACGTTCGTATATTTGCATAATATCTTTACCCACCGCAGTTATTAATCTTTCTCTTTCCACAGTTCGCTCATTAAGAGCATTAATCAGGTCGGCTTCTTCTTTTTTTAAAAATGCAATTTTCTCCTGGGTTTCCTGTTGTAATTCTTTGAGTTCTTTTTCTAAGGTTTTGATCTTTTCTTCAGTGATTTCGGTTTTTTCTAAGATTGCAATTATTTCGTCTTCAATTTTAGTTTTTTGTTTTTTTTGAACTTCAATTTCTTTTAAGAACGCCTTATATTGCTCATTGGTTTTGGCTGAGTATAATTGTGCCGAAAACTGATTGATTTTTTCCTCAGTTTCTTTTAAGTCGACCTCTAATAATTTATTTTGCTTTTTCAGTTCGATAATCATATTTTTGGCAACATCCAGTTCATCCTGTTTGTTTTTAATGACTAACTGAATACCTTCAATCCTGCGGGGAACATCTTGTTTTTTGGCTTCTAATCGAGAAAGTTCCGTATCAATTTTCTGTAGTCTTAGTAGATTTGAAAGAATTTCAACCATTTTAAGGCCGTAGAAAAAAAATAGGGTATGTCTTTTTAAGACACACCCTACTCGTAATGGGCGATACCCGACTTGAACGGGTGACCTCTTGCATGTCAAGCAAGCGCTCTAACCAGAACTGAGCTAATCGCCCTTTGGGTGTTAATCGAAACACAAGTTAATATATTTAATTTTAACCTAAATGTCAAGACTTGATTTGAAGAACTCTGACAAAGTCAATATTGGTTCAAGAGCATGAAATGCAGAAGTATAATTATTGTTTTTTCTTATGGTCGCAGTGTCTCTTGAGCATTTTTTAGAGTTTTCATTTGAAAAAACAGGGGAGCCAAAATATTCGAGCCCAAAAGATATAGGTATCAGTAACCGAGAACACTCCTCTAGTATCGACCATTCTTTAACAGAAAAAGCGGCGATTGACTAAATCTCTAATATCATTATAATAATTTTTGAGAAAAACCTAATTAGCAGCAATAATTTACCGCGATTTGGCGATTGCTAAATATATTTTCTGAAATTACGGCTGGGTTAATTTATTATGAATATATCTGTTCGGACAAATACGAATAATAATGTTGATACTTATGTTTTTGGGAGCGCAAGCAGATAACTTGTAATACAAAACGAAGCAGTTATAATTATGAAAAGATAAGGATGAGGTTAATTTCGGTTCGTAGGTTTTTATTTGTTGGATTGATTGAGATGGATTAATGGAAAGTAAGTAATAATGAAATTTATCTATTCAGATAAATATGAAGTCAATATTGGTGCCCATGTTTTCGTGACTCAAAAATATCGGCTGGTGAAAGAGCGATTAATTAGAGAAGGGTTAGCCCAAGAAAAAGATTTTATCTGTCCACAGAATTCCGATATTAAGGATATTGCCTTAGTTCACACCACTCAATATATTGATGATATGCTCAATTTAAAATGGACACAACGCACTGTTCGCTCGGAATTACCGCTTACTACCGAAATTATCAATGCGTATTTTTTGCACGCAGAAGGTACAATCCTTGCCTGCGAACAAGCATTAAAAGATGGTATTGGTATGCATATTGGTGGTGGATTTCATCATGCGTTTGCTGACCACGCAGAAGGTTTTTGTTATGTCAATGATATTGCTGTGGGTATAAGGAAAATGCAATCTTTAAAAAAAATCAAGCGAGCAGCGGTAATTGATTGTGATTTACATCAAGGCAATGGAACCGCAAATATTTTCAAAAATGACCCCACGGTCTTTACTTTTTCTATTCATCAGGAACTTCTCTATCCGATTAAGGAACAATCAGATTGGGATATCGGTTTAAATGATTATACAGGTGACGATGAATATTTATCACTTTTACAGAACGCGGTAAACAAAATTTTTCGAGAACACAAACCCGAATTAGTAATCTATGTTGCCGGGGCAGACCCTTTCTATTTAGACCAGTTAGGGTCTTTGCGTTTGACAAAAGAAGGATTGCAGAAACGAGATGAGATTGTAATAAAAAATTGTCGAGAACAAAATATTCCAGCGGCGGTTACGCTTGCTGGCGGATATGCCTATGATGTAAAAGATACGGTTGAGATCCATTTTAACACCTGCAAAATTTGTCTGCGATATTGCTGAACGGATTATCAAAATGATAAAATATATTCAAGTGTTGCGCATTCGGTTTTCAATCAACAATATTCAATCCACCCGACAAGAAGATCTGTCTTGCGACCACAAGGCATTTCAACTTAATAAAGAATTTGGATCGGATGAGTAATATAAAAACATCCTTACATCCGCAAAATGGTCGTAAATTCATCATATATAAGTAAGTTGGTTAAACATTTTGCCATTATTATTAGGACACGAAAATTTTTAATCTCAGTCTGTAACTGAAGTAGGTTTTCTAATCGGTTAAACAGAGAAACTGTAGCGGTTAACAGAGCTGGTTTTTTCTATGTGAATAAATACAGAATACGCAATAGACATAAGATAACTGAAATGGTTGTCGTTAAAATAGAAACGTATATCCGATGGTAAAAATTATTCAGATATTACATTGTTCGCCGTCTTGGGTTTCTCAGAACTTAGGAGAAAATATTTTTGATGGCTGGCAGACCAGGACCGCAAAAGCGCTACAAAGACTGAATATGGCTAATTGTTTAATCGAGTGCTGGGTTGTGGAAAAGCAATATCGCAAACCAGTTGTGTTCCAAAAGGACGGTATTCGTTATCGTATTTTTCCCTCGTTTCCTTTAACCTATGGTCGGGAAATTTCTGTTGATCTGATAAAAGCAATTGAGGCTGAAAAAGCTTCGCCGGTAATTTTGCACATTCACGGGCTTTTTAATTGGACAACATATCTTATCGCTTTGTTATTTCCTGAGTTACCGATTGTCGTTCAACAGCATGGTGATTGTCCGCCACTTTATCTTTTAGGCCGACGCCAGCGACTTTTTCTCTTCTTGCCGCTGCTTTTATTTGAAGAGATGTTTATGCGTTATGTGTTGAAACGAATCGACTACATTTTTTGTTTAACCTCAACAGTGCAAAATGTCTTACATCTTTTGGGCATGAAAAATAAATGTTTTCTACAAGGTATGGGTGTCGATTTTAATTTATTTGTGCCCAGTTCTAAAATCCTATCCCGTAAGAAATTGAATCTGCCTGTTGATAAAAAGATTATAGTTTATGTGGGTAAAGCCTATACTTATAAAGGTTGTGACCAAGTTATTAATGCGTATCAAAAATTGAAAACAAAGTATGATATCGATCTTGTAATGGTAGGAGTTTCTAATGCTGACGAGTTATATCAATCAGCAGTTAAGGCGGGAGCCAAAATTTTTTCGCGGGTTAACCATGAGGAACTTGTCGATTTCTATCGCTCGGCAGATGTTTATGTTTTACCAGGCTCGAAGATTTTTAATCGTTGGGGTGGTATCGGTGTGAGCACAATTGAAAGCCTGGCTTGTAATATTCCAGTTGTTTCTGGAACCTTGATTCATTTTCCGAACAAAATTTATACTGTCGGATTTTGTGCCGAAAGTTTCGAGCAAATCATCAATGGTATTGAATATATTTTTAATCATCCGCAATCATTTAACGGTGTTCGCGAACAGGCGCAAAAATATTATGATTGGCGAGTAATTAGCCAAAACACCCTGAAGATTTATCAAATGCTTTTAGATAAATACTATAATCTCCAGTTGACATTTGATACAAACTAAAAAATGCTTTGCCGGTATATTAAAAAATCAAAGTTTAGTTCCGTGTCGCCTAAAGTCGGTTTTATTACTTGGTATACCGCAACTCGTTCACGAATCTTAGCGAAAGAACTCAAAGCCGATTTAATTACGATGAGGTATAAGCCGAAGGCTCGTTTTATTAGATTACTCTCCACACCATTAATAATTGGCTTAACGCTTTTAAAATTATCACGAAAAAATTATGATATAGTTTTCGCGCAAATTCCGCCTCTCGGTTCGGCTTTGGCAGGTTTTCTCTATTCGAAGATTTATAGTAAAAAACTGATATTTGATACTCATTCTGGTCTCTTTTTTCCTAAGTGTTGGCATCAGAATTTATACTTGTTATTCTACCGGATAATGCTAAAATATATCACTATGAATCTTGTGCATAATGAAGGAATTCTTAAGCGTAGTACACTTAACAATACCCGAACCATAGTCTTAGAAGATAGATTGCCGTTTAAATTGTTGGACAGTAACTTGCATCCTAACCGAGAAAGATTTCGGATTGCGGTGATTTGTGGTTATGGCAAAGACGAACCACTGCAGATAATATTAGAAAGTATCAGATTAGTACCGGAAGTAGAATTCTATTTAACCGGCGATTCTCGCGTTCTAAAAACGAAATATTTCCTTCCTGAAAATATCATCTTAACCGGCCATCTAATTGATGATGAGTATGAAAAATTCTTAAGAACAGCTGATGCAATCATGGCCCTTACTAATCGTCCCGATACAGTGCTTTGTGGAGCTTATGAAGCAGTAAGTTTGGCAAAGCCGTTAATTACATCTGATTTACCAATGTTGCGAAAATATTTTTCTAAAGGTACAATTCATGCAACCAATGATGCCCACTCAATTGCATCAGCAATAAGACTACTGGTCAATAACTATGAACGATTACAAAACGAAATGCGGGAATTGAGAAAAGAAAAAGAAATAGTCTGGCAAGAACAATTTAAACCCTTAAAGCAATTATTATCATAAAGATGACGATACTGTTTTCAGTGCAAGATTTAGCGATTTCAGAAATTTGTAGTTTGCTCTAATCTTATTTATTTGTGATTTATTGGTAAATTGATTTATGTTTCTGGAATTAATTTAATATGACCGTAATAAAATTTCGAAGACTAAAACCAGTCCCATTTCCCCAATACCAAACTGCAGAAGCTTCGGGTATAGATTTACATTCAGCAGAATCTTTAACAATTAAACCAGGAGAGTTTCAAGTAATTGACACGGGTATTGCCATTGAATTACCCAAAGGTTTAGAAGCACAAGTCAGGCCTCGTTCAGGATTAGCTGTAAAATATGGAATTGGAGTGCTAAATAGTCCAGGAACAATTGACGCTGATTATCGGGGTGAGATAAAAGTAATTTTATTTAATTTCGGCAAAAAAACCTTTAAAATCAAAAAATACGACCGCATTGCACAATTAGTGTTTTCTTCGGTAACAAAAGTTACTTTGAAAGAACAGAAAAAATTGTCTAAAACTGCTCGGGGTTCAGGTGGCTTTGGCCATACTGGATAACTTGTGAACTACCTTATTTTAGTCTTAAGTCCACTCGGTTTTAATACTATTTAAACACCAACATAGGTATTACCGCTAATTGAGAACTCTAAAAAGTGCTTGCCTAACCCGAGTTTTAATTATTTTCATGTCAGCAACACTAATAAATATCGCCATATCGGGATTCTACTTGCGCAGTCGTGCATAAAGAAAGATTAGCAGAAGGCGACGATTACCCAAAATATTATGCTGAGCTGAAGCAAAGTGAGACGAAATCAACTTCGGCTAACAAAAGAGAAATTTTGCAGAACTTTCTATTTAGTAATATCGCGGTAAGTTAAATTCCTTTTAGGATATTTTGCTATTGGTCTTCTTCATCAACTCAACCAAAGATTTTTTAACTCTGCGATGCCTATTAGCCTTACAGTTAAAGTATTGACATCTTTCATTATCAATATTACTCTTATATATCTCAAACACCTCGTCTCTGATTATTATGTACTTTCCCGCTTGCAAAATTTTTCGTGCGCAACGTTCAATGTCTTTGTGCGCTAAATCTAAATAGAAAAATCTTTTTGAATATAACTCTAATTTATTCTATAATTTATTCTATCTTAAAATAACTGCTTTTTGAATCAAACTGCCTTGAGGAGTTTTTAGTTCGCAAAAATAGATGCCGTTCGTTAATTTTTTGGAATTTTGGTCAGTACCATCCCAATTAATACTAGAACCAGAAACCTTGACTGTCTTTATTAAAGCCCCGGAAAGATTGTAAATATTCAATTGAGCATTATCGGTAACTGGTAATGGGAAGCGAATAGTTGTCCGGTCAGAAAACGGATTAGGAGATAAAGATAGAGTGTATAGGTTATTTATTACTCGAGTCGGAGTTCTCGTTTCGGTCTCTTCGATACCAGGTAGGCGTTCGCCGAAAAATGTCAGAATTCGACGCATTACATCCCATTTTTGAATATACCTTAAAGGCGAATGATTAATGGCTTCAAATGGCATGCCGAAATATACAACTTTATAATTTCCACTATAGTGGATCGCACCGTAAATTGTTGTATCTGGATATCCGCGATACCAAAAGCATCCCCTAGCTCCACTAAGTGGCCTGATGCCGTCATTGGAACGAGAATTGCCGGCGCCACCAGCACCTCCTAAGACAACTGTATCGCCGTAAATGCCACCAATCGGGTCATTAGGCACACCGATTGCAAAAAGAATACCAGTACTATTAGTTACATAAGATGCCCGAAGATAATTGGAATAGAAGGAAGACGAACCAATATGTTGACCTAAATTTTGTCCGCAAATGAAGAGTTTGTTTCCCAAGTTAAGATAACTGGTGAGATTGGTAATATCGGTAGTTGTTAGGGTGTTCAAACTGTCTAAACCTGTAAACCAGACTGTTACCGGGTAATTGGATAGTGTTTCTAATGGTGGCGAACCCGCACTGGTTACAGTCCAAAGTCGATAGAAGGTTTTCAACGAATCAATTGCTTCTTTATAGTATATTTCATAATTAGCACCTTCATCATCATCTACTAAAAGAATTCGGGGAAAACAGATGTTAACATAGATTGTATCTAAAGTGCTTAAAGATGGCGGGTTGGCATTTTTCTGAATAATAAATCTAACTCGATGAGGTACGGCATTGGCATTAACAGTAAAGACAAAGGAATCCGCAGAACAATTTTGGGATGCACCGGCATTAATGTTAGGAAAATTGGCTGTGTTTTTGATAATTGTAACATCTGGGTCATTAGTAATGAGTATTGCCGATACATTGGTGGCATTTTGATAACCTCGTTCATTGGTTAAGGTTATGATCAAACTTACGGTCTCGTTATTTTGTGGATAGTTATTGTTCCCATCATTTATTCGGAAGTCGGTGGTTTTAAGATGACTTCTAATTGGCTGATATATTGCTTTGGTAGCATTAATACGTCCATAACCGCAATTTCCTGCAGCGTATTGGGGATCAGGCATTGGATCGCAGGACTGGAAAATTCTTAGAGTGCATTCAGCATTAGTCATTCGAGGGTACATTGATTTTATGAGTGCGGCAAGACCGGCAACGCACGGTGTTGACATTGAGGTACCATCCCAAGCACCATATCCATTATTGGGGTCTGTGGTCAGTACCGCTGTGCCCGGAGCACAAACATCGACAAATGGGCCATAATTTGATTGTCCCGGACCCGGCCAATCTGAAAGATAGTCATTCTGATCAGTTGCTGCAACACAGATAACATTTTGATAACATGCCGGATATCTCAATACGCCTGGTGGATGGGTTTCACAATTACCTGCGGAAGCCATTAAAACACAACCGCCAGCCCAGGCATAATTGATTGCATCTTGATATGCTTGTTGATAAACTGAACCACCAAAGGACATACTTACTGCCCAAACTCGGCGAGTTACCGCATAATAAAGTGCCGGTAAATAATTGTAAATATAACCACTGTGGCCACAGCGTGCATCGACATAACGACAACCCCAACTATAACTGGCAATCCCGACATTATTATCAGTATGAGCGATAGGAATGCCGACACAGTTTGTGCCATGGTCATCTCCAGGATTAGGATAAGGATTAGGGTCATTGCCAATCCAGTCCCAACCAATCACATCATCCGTATATAAGTTTCCGTCTTGGTCAATACCATCGAAATCACCGCCTTGAGATGCAGGATAAGGGTCAAATCGTCGGTTGTTATTAATATCTTCAGCAGTATTAATGGAATAGACATATTTCAAATCATCATGATTATAATCAATACCGCAATCAATAATCATTACCGTTACAGTGGAATCGCCTAAAATGCCATCCCAAGCTAAAGCACATTGAGATTTAAACAAGTGCCATTGGGAACTGTAATAAGGGTCATTAGGTATGCGGTCCACTTGAAAGATGTAATCAGGTTCAGCATATTGAATAACACCGGTTTTCTCGTAATCTTTTATTATTTGCATCACATCTTTGCTTTCAGGAAAATCAAAACGATAGAATAAATCCATACCATATTGCTTAGCCAATTCGCTGGGATTGGGATCAGGAATAATTTTTTCTACTTTATAAACTTGCCATTGTCGGTTTAACTGGTCAATTTGCAAAATATTGGTTTTTGCGATACCGTCAACAACTTCAGTCTCAATTTTACCCCGAAATTCCGGCTTAAATTTTACAATCATTGTTCCGAGTAAATATCGGTTACCGTTTGCTATGCCAACACCTCGCAGGAATTCAGCCGAAGTTAGACTAATAAGCGTTAACAAAATAAAAATAATAATTTTATTTAACATAAAGTCCTCCGAAAATAAATTTTAATACCATCATTAATGATAAATAAATTATAAATTGTAATCACTGCTGTGTCAAGAAATAGATTTAAAGGCTTTTTCATCTCGTACGACAAATAGATTATCAATAGCTAATATTTGATTATATATGCTAACTTTAATCAAGAATTCTTGACTCGTAACTTAAGTTTTTTTAAAGGGAAACGATAAAATTACTGATAATTAGTGATAAAAATTTAGTTTTGTCTTACTTTTTAAATTACTTTTTGAAAAATTTCGGTATTATTCTGAACTAATGTTGGAGCGATTATTTGGTCAAATCTCTTAATACATTCAAGTGCGGATTCTTTAGGCCGGACTTCAAAGATAAAATAGGCATTCGTATTCGCGAGTAATTCGAAATAGGGCTGAAAATTAATATTACCTTCACCAATGATATTATGTTGATCCCATTCGCCATTGTTATCGTGGATATGGCAGTTTTTGATATGTCGGTGATTGTCCCAAAAGAATTTTAGTTCTTGTTCTTTCTCTATTCCAGAAAAACGATTAATATGACCGATGTCCATTGTTAAGCCGAATCTTCCGCCTAATAATTGCGGAATCATATTGAGCACAAAGGGATAGCGAAAGCCACCAACATTTTCCAAACAGAGCATTGTTTTCGGTGGAATATTTTTTTTGAGTTTCAACAAAGCACTATAAAGATGTTGATTGTAAAAATCAGGGTAAATCTCAAAAGTTCGAAATTTTTGTGCCGAGATCCCAAAACTCATATCCGTACCTAAATGGAAGGTAACGCGCTTGACGCCAACTTCTTGTGTTTGTTGGAGCAATTTGATTAATGATTTGATAACAAAATTTTGAGTTGATTGGTCAGGAATAAAAAATGAGAGGCCTTCAGGAGCATGAAAAAGCAAGGTCATTTTATGTTTTCGCAAGTATTTTGCAATGATTCGGCGGTTTTTGGCATTATGAATTTGTTGAGCGAAATCAATATTATTAAGATTTAATTCTAACACTCTAATTTTATGGTCTAAAGCAAACTCGCAAGCTGAGAGAATATTATCAAAATCGAAAAGAATTTGAATGCCTAACCGCTTTTTAATCTTCGCCACTATTTTAGATGTTTGATGGGTAGGAAAACCGGTCATGGGGTAAGCATTCAAAAGTTAAATCTTATTGGAAAAGTTTAAGAACAGATTTATACGACTTCAACTCTTTGAACTTCAGGAACAGCGTCTTTAAGTGTTTTTTCCACACCTAAAGTTAAAGTCATTTGTGAGAAAGGACAACTAGCACAAGCACCTTGTAAACGTACCTGCACAACGCCATTATCTAAAATTTTAACCAATTCAATATTACCACCATCAGCCTGAAGACTTGGTCGAATCGTTTGTTCAATTAAATTTTTTATTTTTTCTTTAGTTTCTTCAGTCATTTTTGGTCTCCTTAAATAACCACAGAAAACATAAAGATTTTTTGCATATCAACAAATTAGCAAAATCAAACCTATTAGCATTGTTCTTTAATTTATTACTCATATAGCACATTATCGTTTGAATACCAGCCTTAAAAACAACCAGCAATTTATTATGAGAAGACTTTTGAAAATGCCATAAAAAGTCTAAAACTTCCGGAAGAAAACAAGTAGTTACTTTAAGCATATAATGGCTATTAGGCAGAAGTCAAACTTGTCAGGATTTTCGATAATCGTTATGACTGTGGTTATTATATGATTTTTCATTTAATTTTGAGTGTATAAGTAAATTGTTTTCGCACATTTTAAAGCATTTGATGTAAAATTCTAAATCTAAATTCTCCAATTGTCAAACATTTTATTATCTAAAGGCTCAGCAACAATTACTTTTTCACCGACACAAACTTTTACCAATTGTCCTTGATGATCGCTGTACCGTGCGCATATTCCTGCGGCTAGTGATATAATCTTTTCATTACAAATAGTATCTCCATATTGGAGATTTCTAATTAATATTACTGGTCCAGGTGCTTCTAATGGTTGTAATATTATATCCGTAGGTAGTTTCAACTGTAATAACTTCTCATTTTCTTTTTCATCTCGGCCAACAATTATTTTTATTGGAGGAAGTTGCTCACTATTAGTTGGTCGAATCCGAAAATGACGACCAACTTTTAATGATTCTATATCATTTAAAGTATTCTCTTGGTGTAGAAAGGCATCGCGGAGTCGTTGAGAAAATTGTGGGTCAGTCAAAAGACAACCTCCAGCCGGTTGGGGAATTTCTTTAATCTGATATTGCTGGGCTAATAATAATTGGGGTTTACGCAAACGACCTTGGATGCCAAGCAATCGGTTGCGTTCGATCAATCCTTGAGTTTCAAGAATGGTTGGTTCTAACAATTGGGCTGAAAGAGGTCTTAATAATCTTCCTTTCAGTCCAGATTCTGTTTCAATTAACTTTAAGGCGTGTCGATTTTGAGACAGTGGGCGCTCACCTAAAACTTCACCAGTAAAGACAAAATCAGCACCAACAGCTTCCATCAATTCTTTGCTTTTCTTTAACATATAAATATGACAATCAATACACGGGTTAAGATTTTTGCCATAACCGAACTTTGGATGTTTGATTAATTTTATATACTCATCGCCGAAATGGATAATCTTTAACTCAATATTAAGTTCTTGGGCGACTTTACGGGCACGATGGGAATTATCAAAAAATGGAGATACAAAACATACCGCAATAACTTTAATACTTAGTGAATTAACCAGATAGGTGGCTAAAATGCTGTCTAAACCACCGGATAAAAGACCAATGCCCGTAAGTTGCTTCATAATTTTTAGAGTTTTGATGATATTTATTTTTTATATTTTAGTTATTATTTAGTTATTATTTTGAATTACATATTATTTGTCTTTAGTTTATTTAGTAATTATAAAGTATAATCTAAAGAGATTCAAGCAGAGTTGTGAGTTTATCGTTGTGAGTAACGCAGTATATCTGAAGCAAAGCTGAATTGTATAAGACTTGGTATAAGAATGAGCGAGTGCATCAATCACTTAACTATCAGACTGCTAAAGAAAGTATTAGAGCAGTCACGACATTATCAATTGATAAAGTATGAAAAAGTGTACGATAAATTAAGTTCCTTTTTGTCCGGAAACAAGGGGGCAGTGCGTTTTCTTCCAAACAAGTCATTATTAATACATTCTTATCCTTTTTCATTACAACTATTCTTTCGGATTCTCAAGCGAGAGATATTGTCAATGTTTGTGGAAATT